>Ga0123355_10019116_pt1 | contig 10899 bp, 10 predicted proteins | sample TergutEmb28metaG_3_FD_89872 | JGI IMG/M metagenome (GOLD analysis project Ga0123355, IMG submission 89872) | Embiratermes neotenicus P1 segment gut microbial communities from Petit-Saut dam, French Guiana - Emb289 P1 | ecosystem: Host-associated > Arthropoda: Insects > Digestive system > Gut ...
AGTAAAAGCCGAAACATGTTGGAGTATTTTATCTAATTTTAACTAATGTAGGACTACATCGTATGATGTTTTAATAAATATTCAGTGCAATTTAGTTGGCTCCTTTTATTCATTACAATGCTATACTGCTATTTGTGTCGAAGTGACGAAGTATACACAACTTGCTTCTACTGACACTGATAAATGCACTATAATATTTGATACTTGTTGCACTGTACATACACCAAATGTATGTTTTATTAGTACGGTTTTGGTGAAACCGGCACTTATTGTTGGATGTCTTCCCACTGTGAGAAAGTCATGCCGTCACGTCTTACGAGCGTGGAGTTCATATGTAAAATTGTGTACTTAAAACTGCACTATTACGATGGCTTCCCTTTGTTGGAAGAGCCACGCGGTCACGTCCGTAAGAGCGTGGAGCAGGAATGCTACTGAAGCTAGTGACGCCAAGCTACTCTCCCACCCCTAGTTTGAAACAAAGAAAAGACCCAGTCTGAACTGGACAAACCCTGTCACGTGGTTAGGAATGTTATAGAAGCATTGCATGACAATTACATCATCTACCAACGCCTTGAAAGTAAGCGGGCAGCAGAAAGTTGCACTGAATGATGCAAATCTATGTTACAAGTGCGAATTTAAAATAATGCACAAATTAACACGAAATTCTGTCCCTAGCGTGAACAACTTCATTGCTGTAACTTGTTCAATAGGCTTGTTGTTTAAAAATGTTTTAATATCTTTTGCTTCCTTCCTTTTCCTCCGTGAGATGAGCATGGTTTTGGATTTAGCTTCGTTGAAGTCTACCTTATTTCTCCTAGACAATAAGTTTATCTTGCTCATATCTATATCTCTATCTTCATACATTTTTATTCCATAAATAGGTACAGGTATTTAGTCAATAACACAACTGATACTTCTAATGATGTTTATTAGAGGATGATAACAACTACATCTTTCAGCCTATTTCAGCCATCAACAGGTTTTCATCCAAAGTATTAGTGTTTATAAGATTTATGCGGTTATGTACTGATGGTGAGATCTCATCATCTATGGTTTTGGTTATTACGACTATTATCATCCTCTAATAAACATCATTAGAAATATTTGTTGTGTTATTGACCAAATACCTGTATCTTTTTATTTATACACGCAATGGGGATGGCACATTTCAGAATTATTATTCCATATTTATGGGGCTTTCCTTTGATATGAATACGAAAAATTATACGCCCTCGAAATGGGCATACATGGGCTGTCCGGAAAGTTTCCGAACGTTCAAAATAGCCTGCCATTGCGTCGACCTAGCGGGGTGCGGCAAGTGCTATTCTCTAGTAATGAGTTTGGCGAACTGAGTCACGAAAACCGCATTGCCCTATCTTGCTTAGTCGTGCTGTGCTTCTTTATGTGATCACGTTTGGCATATCTGGCGATTCTCTTGAGACAAGAAAATGAGTGTTTTTCACGAGCAACGAATTTGTGTGAAATTCTGTGTGAAAATTGGAAAATCTGTTACTGAGACATTTGAAATGTTGAAAATATCATTCAGGAAGAAGACATGGACAGGACTCAAACGTACGAGTGGTGGAAAAGTTTCAAAGAGGGCCAAACTTCGGTTGATGATGATCCGCGTTCGGGACGGCCATCAGCTTCGAAAACTGACGATAATATTGCAAAAGTTCGTGAAGTCATCTGTTCAAATCGTCGTTTGACAGTTCGAGAGGTAGCTGAAGAAGTGAGTATCTCAAAAACAGTGTGCCATGAAATTCTTACCAAAAATTTGGGCATGCATCGCATTGCAGCCAAATTTGTGCCACGCTTGTTGGCGGATGATCAAAAACAGAATCGATTTGACGTGACTTCTTGGCCAAACACGCGACGACTGTCCTTCCATAGCCTCCATACTCTCCAGATCTCGTACCAGCTGACTTTTTTCTGTTTCCAAAGCTCAAATCAGTGCTGAAAGGCCGCCGTTTTGAGTCTATTGAGGCAATCAAGACAAATTCGCTAGCGGATTTGCGCAGCATTCCTAAAAGAGATTTCCAGGACTGCATCAGAACATTGAAGAAACGCTGGCAGCGGTGCATACAGAGTAGAGGGAAGTACTTTGAAGGCGACAAGGCTGAATAGCTTCAAGGTAAGACGGGAAAAGTTTTACGCAATATATTCGGGAATTTTCCGGACAGACCTCATATTGCCTTGTCAATGGTCAGCTGTTCTTCCAGTGTGTAGACACCCTGAAATTTTGTGATGAATGTGTTAATAACTGGCCAGAGTTCGAATAGTGGGTCATAGCCTGTGTGTTGTCGGATAGTAACGTGACGGGCATCAGTGGGTGCTCTCCAAAATCGCCCTTTGTTCGGGTCCCAATTACGTCATTGTCAGTTCTGGGGTGTTACCTTTTATGGTTATACTCTCAACCCTTTCTCATTTAGTAATGAAACTGTTAACACTTAAACTAATGCAGTTGCTTCGCCTGTCCAATATAATATACATGTATATATATTTTAGACAGTGTTGCTTATTTCTTGGACTCTCGTGGTAAAGGGTAAATTGCTAGGTAAACAGAAACATTACAGTGCTCATAAAGCTAATGGAAGCATTTAACCTCCCATGTGGTGCATTAAAAGATTTAAATGCATCAGTCACATGCTCTTAAAATGTGTCTTACGAGGGGGGACCCAAAAATAGCGAGAATTTTTTTAGATCATATATTTCTCTGAACATTTTAAAAATTTAATCACCCTCAAAATACTCTCCTAGAGAATCAATACACTTATCCCACCGCTTTTTCCATTGTTCAAAACAGTTGTGGAACTCTTCAGTGCCTCTGTCGTTTTTTCCCTCACCTCCTCTACATTCTGAAACACTTTCTTTCAAGGTCCCTCTTCATTCTTGGAAACAGGAAAAAATCGCAGGGTGCCAGGTCCGGGGAGTAGGGGCAGTGCAAAGCCGTTGTCATCCCTTTTTTCATGAGAAACTGCCGCACACTGAATGCTGTGTGGGCGGGAGCATTGTTGTGATGCAGAAGCCACTCACCTGACCGCCACAATTCAGTGTTTTCTTCGCACCAGCATCACACAATTGCTTGAGCACTTCAAGGTAAAACTGCTGGTTAACAGTCTGACCTTGTGGTACGAATTCAAAGTGGATGAGCCCCTTGATGTCAAAGAAGCAGATCAACATGGCTTTCACATTTGATTTGACTTGCCTCGACCTTTTTTGGTCTTGGAGATGATGCACTTTTCCATTTACTTGATTGTTGCTTTGTCTCCAGGTTGTACCCATAACACCATGATTCATCTCCTGTGATGATTTTGGACAAAAATACTGGATCAGTTTTCATTTGATCTTTCATTTCACGGCACACATCCAAACGATTGGCTCTTTCATGTGAAGTTCTTCTGTTAAACTTCGTTGACATGAGCTCCATGAAACTCCAGTCAATGCTTCCAACTCGTTGATTGTTCGATGACAGTCAAACATCGCATCGCGAATTTTTTTAATGTTTTCGTCGGTTCTGCTTGTTGAAGGACGCCCAGATCTCGGTTGGTCTTCAAGTGACATGTCACCATGTTTTAACCGAGACAACCATTCGTAAACCCTTGCCTGGCTCAAAGCTTCTTTAAAAGCCTCTCGAAGCATTGTGACAGTTTCTTGAAGTTGGCCATCATTCCTGTCGACTCCCCCCATGTTTTTGTTGTAGTCAAGGACGACAGATGGTTTGTGGATTACTCCTTGTCTAGTTGTCACATTCTCCATGCTATCATCATGAAATGTGCTGGTGAGTACAACATCCCATTTGTCTTTCCACTTCATGATCATCTGTTTCTTCTGGAATGCTGCTACTGTTTCGCCCTTTTTTGGTCTTGCCCTCTTCACACAATCTGGGAACTCTTTTCTATTGGTCCTCATGGTTCCAACAACATCTGTTTTTTTCTGGTGCATAAGGTGTCAACAAGATTTGGACTGGTGTACCAGTTGTCCAGGTAAAGACAGTAGGTCGTAGGCTACCTCCAGCACAATCCTCGAAGAAGTTTTGTCCCCTGGGTGTTTCTAACCATAAAAGGTATCCTTACCAGTGCATACTATGAAGTTCCAAACATAGCCTGTGCTGCTTTCACAGAGTTTGTAGATTTTCATTCCAAACCTGCTTTGCTTTGATGGTATGGGCTGAATCCAACCCAGTCGTCCTTTCCAGAGGAGGAGAGACTCATGGACAAAAGTGCTTTGTTGTGGTGTGTATACAGAGGAAAACTTGGATTTTAGGTGATCAGGGATTGGTTGGATTTTATAGAGTTTCTTCTGATGCTGATCAGTGTCAAATTTGGAATTGTTGGCAAAGTGAAGTAACTTTAGGAGGAGATGGAATCTTTTCTCTGTCATTATTTGTGAGAAGTATGGTGTCACAGTACTCTCTCTTTTGGAGAAATACATTCCTTCTCAGGTTTCTTACAATACCTTGAAGAATGAGAAGTCCAATTAGGGTTTTCATTTCAGCTGGGTTTGTATCCATCCAGCTTCTAGCTCAGGATTGTGGTTTTAAATTATGATTTGCTGCCAAAAATTGGTTGGCATATATATTTGTTGGTTCAGCAAACAACTGCCACATATCTTCATCAGTAAACTTCTGAAAACATTCAAACTTTCCAGAACATTAACTTCATCATCAAAGTCCACATTCACTCCACTTACACCGAGAAATGCAAATCTTGGATGCGCCACGCCGTGAGGTACAAAAGGTTGCGAAACATCTGACACCACTTCACGTGGTTCACTTTCATGCACAACACTGCTTGTATCCGAATCTCTGTCTGAATCTCCTCACTTGTATCAAACCAAAAATCATCAGATTCCTCAGAGAGTACGTCACTTTCATCTTCAGTGTCTAAAACTTTGGAGATATCATCATCTGTCAGCAGATTCTTCTTTCGCTTGTTACTACACGCTGCCATTTTTATCGCTGTAGACCGTAGAGTGTACAGTGTTTGAAATAATTTTCGTGGATGGCGGTGACTGCCAAGAAGAAGGTGGTTGGTGATGCCTCATAGTGGAAAAAACGTAGACTATGTAACAGTACTAATACCTAAGTCATATCTCATCGTACTCAAGAGATATTAGTGGTGCAAGATCGAGGACATAATACTATGTCATACCCATTCAAATAGCGCAATGCAACTACACACGTATACATCGTGCCCAGTTAAGAGGTTAAACATGGATGACTCATCTGGTGTCTCCACCTTTGTATGTTCTGATTTTCTTATCTATAATAAACGCAAAACTAAAAAACAACGCGGAAACCATAAAATACATCAAAGAATCAGTGGTTAATGATGACACATAACATGTAACTGGGTATGGATTTCAGGTCATGAACACCATCATTAATATAACATTTCTGTATTTAGGGTTACATAAGTTATATTATTCTTTGTTTATCCATTTAGTGTCCTTGCATTATACCCCAACTTGGCACAGTCTTCTCTTCACTTCTTTGTATATTCACTCCAGTGTTTAACATCACCAGATGATGGCTTATTACGAGAGCCAAAATTTGCTGCATTCTTTGGCTGCTTTCTTTGATTTGATCTAGACCAAATTATGTTGATTTTGTTGGCTGTGGCAGGAGGGACAGACTCCTGTTGCAGAAGATTGCTGCAATATTTATATTGTTATTTTTTGGCATGAAAGGATGAGTGTTGTGCACATTTTGCACCATGGGAGATGTGATAAACAGGGTACTGAATTCATTACAAATGAATGTTCTGTATGTTGTACTGCAATTACCTTCTCATAGTCTGTTCAAATGACTTGTACAATTTTATTATGGTGTTATGTTCATTATAGATGCTTGCGGTATTTACTGTAAGTGGGTATTCAAGGAAAAGAATCCTTAAATTTGCCCTGTTTTCTTTGTCCAAGATTAATATAGTACCATGTTATGTATGAATGTAAGTTGTAAATGTGAAGTTCCAAAAATGTCTGGTGTGTGTGTATTATATTGTTTTCTGTACTTCACACATCTGGTTGTTTTTTCACTGCCAAGAGATTAGGGCTTTATTGTCAGAAGTGCTACAAAATGTCATTCCTTGGTGGTGCAAACAGAGAAACATTCAGTGACTGAAGCAAGTTGGTGAGAGGCTACAAATAGGAATGTGAAGTTCTGTCACACAGGTCAGTCAGTAGGAAACTAATGCCTCTTTATTTTTTTCCTTCTAACTAGTGGTCTGTCAATAAACAGTTTGTCTTGTGGCTCTGTAAGATCACTGTATCTTGTGTCACATCATAACATACTCATACTTCTGTCATAATGACTCCTAAAATGAGTGAGAAGGAACATACATTGCTTACTGAATTACTGGAAGAGCATGTGACATTATAAGACTTCAGCCAACTTGAAATGATGCATTATGCCTGTGGGAAAATTTATGGTCTTAACACATCTTAGAAATCTGGAGTACACATAGCCATTATTGACAGAAGAGCAGACTGCACTGTTGTTACAGCTGTAGGTAGAAATGGAGTGGCATTGCTTTCCCAGTGACTTGTGCAATGTTCAGGCTATCCAGCCAGCACACTGTTCTTTATGTTTTTTTATTGTAAATATTTTATGATTCTTATGTTTATTGGATCGTGCATCATTGTGATAGTTGAAGAATAAAGGACCAACTTGATGTCACTTGTATCCGTGTTGTAGGATGAAACACAACAGTTGTGCTTCAGCCTGCAACACGGACACCACTCCAAACCAACCACACCGAAACTCCAACATACATCGAACCAAGAACAATACGACCGATGTGGTAATTCAACAGAATAGTCGCAAGCTTCTCGTGATGGATATATTAATGTCCGAAACATGTCGAGCACATAAGAAGTGAAATAAAATGGCAAGTGACATCAAATTGGTTTTTTATTCTTAAATTTTATGAATGTTTATTTACCTTACATATGTGATTTTTTTTTCATTTCTTTATGTACTGGGATTTTTATATGTGTGTGTGAAATGGTGCTGCTGTCCTCTGGGTAGCTGTGCCTTGTAGTATTTGGCTGCAGACCATTGTAATGCCTCATTGGTCAACAAACAATAAACCATACAAAACGGTACCTTGCTATCAAACATTAAACAGCTTGAAAAAAGACACATAATATGTGCTGTGGAAAATTTCATGGTTGTAGCACACAACAGAAAACTGCAGTATGCATTAATTTATCATGACAGAAGAACAGTACTGCATTGCAATTACATTTGAACTTGTACATGAACTGGCATTATTTTCTCACTCTTGTAATATTCAGATATTCACTCTAGCAGGCTGTTCTTTAGAGTTATATATATATGTAAATGTAAGAATACATAGTGAATATGTCAAAGAAGCAAGACAGTTATGCCATTTCCGCATTGAACATTTGGGAGTTGGTTGCACAGTTAGAACACTTGAAAATGGCGACTTGTCTAGAAATGGTCTCCTGCTGAGGTCCATAGTGTTACCAGATTTCTCTTGGCACAGCACATCTGTAGCCAAAATTCATCGGCAGCTTGTATAATGTATGGTGGCAGGTTGTAAGCCATCAGAACAATGCAAAGTGGTGTAAAATGTTTGCTGAAGGGAATGGTGATGCTAGCGACGATAGACGTGGCAGGCCAAGACTTTCAAAGTGGAATGTGACACAACAGTAATTGAAGAACTGACTCATGACAACAGAAAAGTTGCTTTGCATCACACCACTACACACTTGGGCTTTGCATATGGTGTAGTGCATGACACTGTTGTCAGTCAGCTGCACGAACAGGAAATTTGTACTGCGTGGTGCAAGAATGTGTGCAACTGAATTGAAAACATTGCATGAGGACCTCTTTCTACTGGGCAAAGATGCATGAATGTGGAAAATGGCTTCCTGAGCTATGTTATTACCGGTGACATAACTTGGTTGCACCACTTTGCTCCCAGAAAGTTCTTGAAAGGAATGCAGCATAGCGATACTGTGAGTTCTGGAGTTACTCTGCCGGTAAGGTTATGGCAGTCATGTTGTGGGATTCTGCGGGAGAGTTGCTGGTGGAGTTGGTGGAGTGTGGGACAACAGTGAGTGCCGAGATGTACCGTGCAACTCTGTGACATTTAAGGGAGGCCGTATGTGGAAAGGGATCATGAGTCCTCTTCAAGCTTGTTCTGTTTCTGCTTGACAAAAAAAAAGACCCCACACAGGCCAGTTGACAGTAACCTTGTTGTAGCTGTTTGGATGGGAGGGTCTTAAAAATCCGTCATACTGCCCTGACTTGGCACCAAGTGACTTTCTTCTTTTTGGCTATTGAAGATATATCTTTGTGGTCACTGATGCCTAACTGATGCAGAGATGAAAAGGCTGTCTGACAGTGGTCCTGTTCACAAAGCCCAGACTTCATTGCTGAAGGCATACATTCACAGTGATAACACCTGACAAATATCACATGGAAAAGTAGTTAATTCCTATGTTTTCTCATGTTTAATGTTATTTTTAATTAAAATATGCTGAATAAGCAAATATTCACTGTGTATTCTTACACTTTGAAAGAATACATTGATTTGTATGTATTGTTTTCTTTGATAATCACCTGCATTAGGTTTCGACTCTTATTGGACTGTAAATATAACGTAGGTCTAACCATAACATTTACCTCAATTTATTGTCTTCAATATAAATACATATGCAAATCACTTCCACTCACACACCATCTTCTTTCTTCCACCACCGACTACCTCATGTCACTCCTGCCAACATAAAACTTGTAACTTAACACATATGTTTTATGACATTTCTTTTTAAATTACATGTATGGAGTTTTTGTAACTCTGAATTGGTGTCTAGGTTGCAGGCCAATGTACTGCCTCATTGGTCAGCAACCAATACAATATACATATCAATTTCTGATATATAAGGTTCCAATTGTACTTTTGTTAAAAGGGGAAGTGTTGCATTATCCATTGGTATTCATGTATGTAATTGCATGAATTTTACTTGTCTGAATGTGTCTGTTTTGTATCTTATGACAACTGCAAATTGCATGATCATTCTGACAAACTCTTGCATACACAGACTGTATGTGAGACTGTATTTGTATGTGTCTCTTTATATGTAAAGATACAAATTTAAATATATATGTCTCTGATTTCCCAGTCCCACCTGTGTTATATATTTATTGATGTCAGTGTTATAAATACTAAGCTTTTCATTATCATATAGTTAACAAAGTACTGTTCCTTTTAATAACAGGAATTTTGATTATGGAACTTTCACACTTGGGGAATGTAGGATATAAATGAAATGCAACTGCTGAACCCATTTCACATGTACACACTTTTATCCTCCAGACTTAGAAGATCCTTCCTGTTGTCAGGGTTTTGCTTTTGAGTTCTTGTACTCTTGAAGTGGTACAATGAAAATCTTCTTTCTTCTGTTATATTGTTTGTTGCCATAGTTTCAAGATAGTATAGTGGCCTCAACTTCAAGGGCCAGATGTTGAGCACATGAACCTTGAAGTTGCCATTACACTATCTTGAAATGCTGGGCAACAAATACCCATTTACAGAGTGCAGTATCCCATAACAAGACCCAAATTGCTTATGCACTGATTGGTAAGGGGGCTAGGGACACAAAAATTAAGGTGAAATGACAGATGGTGATTATAAAGACTGGCATGCCATAATATTAAACATGGCATGTTACTTGGAGTCACCCAGCAGTACCATTCAGGAATGTCAGTACAGTAAACGGCCAAAAGAACTCTGTATGTTTAAAATAACCTGACAATGACCTATACAGGTCGAAATATGTAGTAGTGAGATCATTCGTTTTTGTAAATGTTATGTATACACAAATAATAATACATTAAATCATTGTGCAAAGAAAACCTAATAGTTCAATTAAATATTGGTGTAGAAGTAAGTGCTGAGGAAAACATATGTTCATATTACACGAACAGAAAGAAGGGTAAGGTCATAACATAATGATAGGTAATGAATCATTTCATACAGTGGAGTTTTGAGATACTCAGGTTCAACACTATCAAAATTACATTCATGAAGAAATTAAGAACTTTGGGGGGGGGTTGATGTTTGCTATAATTCAGTGCAAAATCATTTGTCTTCCAGTTTGCTATCCAAAAATATAGAGATTAGAATACACAGAAGTATAATTTTGCTACAGGTGTGAAAGCTTGTATTGTGCACTGAGGAAGGAACGTAGGTCAAGGGTGTTCAAGAATAGAGTTTAGAAGACATTTGGACCCAAGTGTTGAGCTTTGGGGGATGGAGAAGATAACATAAACATGAGCTTTGTGATCTGTACTCTGAATATTATTCAGTTGATCCAATCATGTTGCACATGAGGTGTAGAGGAGAGATGCATACATGGTTTTGGTAGGGGAAACCTGAAGGAAGGAGACCAGAGAAGACCTAGGCATAAGTGGTAGGGTAATATATGAATCTGCAAGAAGTGGGATGGGGAGCATGGACTGGGTTGGTCTGGCTCAGGATAGGGATAGTCGGTAGGCCCTTGTGAATGCAGTAATGAACCTCCAGGTTCCGGAGAAATTTTTTAACTAACTTAGGACTTGTTAGTAGCTCTTTGAAGGACGTTAGCGACATGCATCTTGCCATGTTATGAACAACCTGTTGTACAGAGGACGCAAAGTTCGCGCGAGATGTACCAAACAGAGATGGCAGGACGTACGACGGCCAGGCGATGTCATTGAATTCCGAATGTCACGGATAAATGAATTTTGCTGACAACTGGAAACATGGGGGTGCAGCTTCTTATGGAGCAGTGGAAACAAGCGCTTGTGGCGCTACATGCGGCCGGAACGGCGTTATTTGTAGCCGGCTTGGCTCAGTGGGTTCGTTGTGTATGAGATAGATGGCA
>Ga0123355_10019117_pt1 | contig 10899 bp, 10 predicted proteins | sample TergutEmb28metaG_3_FD_89872 | JGI IMG/M metagenome (GOLD analysis project Ga0123355, IMG submission 89872) | Embiratermes neotenicus P1 segment gut microbial communities from Petit-Saut dam, French Guiana - Emb289 P1 | ecosystem: Host-associated > Arthropoda: Insects > Digestive system > Gut ...
AGATTAACAAACCTAAAATTATTATAAAAATAGGTAAAATTTTTTTTCGGATTAACCAATTCATAAGCAAATTGCAGAATTTTATTTCATTAAATTTTAAGGAAAATTTTATGAGATATGCTTCCCCCCCCCCCCAAGAGTAAGCATTACAATTTAGAAGCCCCAGTAAAAAATTCCGGCAGGGACCGTTGCTAGGAGGGATTTAATTCCAGCGTCAAAAGGGTTAATCCTTGTTACGGGCATTTGTTACATATTTTCGTACAATGGGGACATGAAAAATCTGGGTGTCTTTCCTTACATATTTGAAACTGTCCACAGATTTAGTGCCTGTAATTTGATACACAGTTATCAGCGTAACTTGGTTTTTCCCTTTCAGATTATCACCAGAAGACTTCTGTATTTTATATTCATCTGTTTTAGGCCAGGACAATAGCATAACAATGTCTAATTGGTATTGATAATGCATGTATGCACTATGTAAGTTGATCTTTTGAATTTATATGCTTCAGGTAAACTGGCCCATGCTGATCTGGATGAGCGTGCTTTGGATGCTCTAAAGGAGTTTCCTGTTGAAGGAGCATTGAATGTCCTTACACAGTTTTTAGACTCAAACTTGGAGCATGTTTCTAACAAGTCTGCATATCTGTGTGGAGTGATGAAAACATACCGGCAGAAAAGTAGGGCAGGCCAGGGTTCCGGTTCTGGTACTGTGGCCAAGGCACCCGATGAGGATAAAATAAAGGTGATTGTTAGTATATTAAAGTGTGTTCTTGTATCACTTTTATTTTGCACCTTGTGAACTGAAATCATTTCTGAATTATTTGTAATTGTGTTATATGGATTCAGTTCACAAACAAATTTTAGTTTTGTGGTATGCTTGTGTACGAGATAATTTTGCTTATGTGCAGGAAGTTACAGGCAGGTCGTGACTCCCTGATTTCACTTTAGTTCAACTTGAAAATTTACACCACATTTTGGATTTATGCAGTAATTTTAGGTTTACAGCAGTTGACAGATGTGTGATAATTTTTGGTATAATGTGATTTGTTGTAACAGTCCCAGGCCACACTTGTCTTTTGTTGGAGGATAGCAGAAAGTGACATCATTGTCGTGCCATCAGTCCCGTGCATGGATTATGTTGGTGATATAATAGTACAGCTGGTATAGTTCCCCCTTCAACGGTATTGGTGTCAGTTACCGAAAGGAGTGAAACATATTTACGTCACCTAGTGCAATCCAAGTGAAAAATAGGCCAAAGACAGCCGGTATTGTAGAGAGATTAGACGTATTAAACCGACTTGAACAACGTGAACAAATTGTTAATATAAGCCATAATGTCAGATTTGTTCATATGAGCATAAGTACAATTTGTGATGGTAATCCTGATAGAAATACAGAAAGTGCTATTTTAGGAACTACCACAGTCCTGTTAGAGTGGGGAAAAAAAGGTAAATCCATCACATTACTGTCCCAAGGTGCCCAGAGGGTTCCAGGAAGTTAAGGTTCCCAGATTATGTCACAGTGGCCCAGGTTGGTGGCAAGGTTGTCAACCTTACGCACCAGCTGCTTTTATCCCCAGGAAATACTTTGGTACCCATTTCTGTTAGAAGCTGAGTCGACCCCAGGGCCATAATGTGGTTAGAAGGATTATGTCAATGAAAAATTCCAATGACACCATCTGGAATCGAACCAGCAAACTTCTGATTTCCCCAGGGCTGTAATGTGGTTAGAAAGATTGTGTCAATTAAAAATTCCAATGACACCATCTGGAATCGAACCAGTGAACTTCTGATTTGTAGCACAGCACCTTAACCACTGTCCTACCGTGGTCCCCTCCTGTTAGAATGACCCGAACCAAATACTGGATGTCTGTTACATTTTTATTGCATTAGAAATAAATGAAGATATTGTATAGAAAATTTCTATGTATAGATACCATACACAATATATATATACTTCAGGTCTGTATATACACTAGTTGTACAGTCGTACACCATATAGGATGAGTTCAATCCCCTGACTCCCCAGGAAGTACACTTTGTATGTGGAAATTTTCTGTTCGATTTGCATGATTTTTTCCCCCTAACATAACCCTGGCATAAAACAAGACCTGTCAGTAGTTTCTTTGGCAGTTACAAGCTACAGTAAAGTAGATGTGTGTACCTAGTTGGCCGTGGTTCCGAAGTTTAAGTTAGTACATATTGTTCATGAATTGTCAGAAGATTAAATTACAATTTGGCGTATGTGCAGTTCTTGAAGTATTGTGTATTTGTGACTTTTAGTTCCTGTTGATTTTGTTGTCTCATGGTACTGAATTGAGGCAGTGTTATGAATTTTAATATTGTCCAGTGTTAAGTCCTTTGTGGCTTCGCAGTATCTTTTGGTGTGTGCTGCCTTGTGGAGTGGGAATTAAGATGTGAAAATTATGTCTTCAGTAATATTGGCATTGAAGAGAGAGTAACGTCACATTTTTTTCAGGATTGCATTTATGTACATACAAGCTGGAATGTGTACAAATAGTGATTATGGTTTTTAGTGTCACTTTAGTTCTGTATGTATTATGCATGGTTAACCTGAAAATGACCTGTATATCTCCCCTGGCAATGTATGTAGCAGTTAATAGTTCCCCTTGGTAGTAGACAAGAATGGTGACAGGGAGGATTACATGCTAACTTTTAGTGGAAGTGCAGCTGGGCTGTTACACATTATGCTGAGGGGGCATGGATTAATAATGCAGCTTCATCTAGGCTTCGAAAATGGAAGCTTTTTTTGTGGTTTCTACCTGCTGAAATTCAATGCATCTGTTGCATGGGCATGTTTGTAACATTTCAGTATTGGCTCAGCGTGTATGTGTGAGAGAGACTTATTTCAAGCTGTCTGTCCATGTGGGAGGGTAGCTGCTGTTAATATTTCAGAAAAAATAAGGAAGATAATGTGATATTTTATCCTCGGAAATGTGCAGCATTGTGTTGGAATACGATTTACTAAACTTTTAGGCTACCTCATTCTGTGTGATACCTCTCTGGATTAAGAATTCCATGAATTTGAGTCAAGTAATGCAGAGCGTCTTGAAATTTGTTGGATTCTCTTGAAGAGTTGGCATTGTGTTATGATAGTGATACTGCATTAGTCCCTTTACTTGCTACAAAGAGTTGGTCATTTTAGTGACTAGTTTCATGGAGTAAGCTTAACAAAATAGACTTGGCATACATATAATATACCAGAAAACCCTGCTTGTCATGAGCTGTTTGTGTTTCAGGAATAGTGAACGTTTTTATTACAGTGTGGCTAAGCGGTTCTGGCATCTAATGTTTTCTTCCTGATAGTTTTATGGGGACGGGGGCAAGTAGTATAGTTTAGTCAGTATAGCGACTCATTATGAGCTGGATGGAGTAGGAATTGAACCCTGTTGGGTGAGTTTTTCCCTGGGTTGTTGTGCAAACAACTCACCCCTTATAGCACCAGCGTCAAGCATGGAAACCATACCTCCACACCTGCTCTTCTTGCTCGGCATTGAATGGGAGGGTGATATGTTTGTGAGTGATTTATGGTACAATTTTGTTAGTGTTGCCATTCAGTTACAGCTTGCTTAACAAAATTCTGTATTCAGTGCTGTTTTATCCCCTGCAGCGGTGTACTGCAGAAGTTGCTGTCCTTATTGGCATGATGTATGAGATGCATGAGAGTCCTGTATGATGAACTGTTTTATTGTGTGATTATCTGGCACTTGGCGTACACTCACTTTAGTGATTCATTGGGTCGTAGACTGTTGTGCGCAGTACATACCAACATGTTCGTTTTTTGGTGATGACAGTCTGTGATGAGTCCTATCTGATACGGGCTTCTGCACAGTACATTGGCATACGTAGTAGAGGTGTGGATATCTGGATTGCTGCCATGTCAGTACATGTTACCATGATATTACACATGTTTCATAAAACCACCAGCTGGTGAATTGCTTGCCACAATTGCAAGACCCCTATCATGCAAAAATTGAGCCATGCCGTATTCTTTGAGATGTTGATTGCAATAGGTGTGCTGTCTTCAGATTAATTATACAGAGATGTTGCATGATTATCCTCTATGATAATTCAGCTGCTCACTTGCTTTGAGCGTGCATGAATTTCTGGTGAAAAATAAAATGTCCAGTGTAAGGCAGATGAGTTTATTTTTTAAGTGTGTGTGTCTAGATTTGATGTATGCTGCTTTGATTGAGGGGAGACCAAACTCATAAGCATTCTGGATAACAGGTTTGTGCGTGTAGTATTTTTCGCTTTTTGCAAGATGGAACAGTTCAGAAATTGTGTATTTTGCCCTGCTTCATGTGACAAATTCTTGTTTACAGTCTATTTTGGAAAGAACTGGTTATACATTAGATGTGACGACAGGACAGCGAAAGTATGGTGGTCCACCACCAGGTTGGGATGGACCAACACCTGGAAATGGATGTGAGGTAAGTCGTGCTTTTATTGTCTACAGTTGCAAATAGTCAAAATGTGGCCTTCGTTACACGTCAATTCCAGAACAGTACATTGAACATTGCAACTTGGTTATCCTTGCCCTCAGCAGGGCAGCTGCTTCATTGCATGTGAGGCTTAAATCTGGTGGGAATTTGTCCTTTCTTGCTGTTCGACTTAATCGATGGGTCTTGAAGTTCACACTTGTAGGTTGTAAGCTGGCCCTGTACCTGAAAATATTTCAGGGCACAGAATAACTGCTCACTAGTTACATTGTGAGTTAATATTTACTGTTATGCATGGTTTGCAGTTCGTTATGGTGTGTTTAAGTATATTCCACTGCAACTGGTTCTGGCTAGTGATCTGTCTTCTGCATGTTCTGTGTCTTGTTTTTCTATTTTCTATTCTGATATTTTTGTTTCTCTTGGTTGTCTGCTGCATATGTAACCATTCTTAACAATGCAGAAGGAACTGCAGGCCCACCCTTGCTGGATTCAGGCCTTATGTATGTATATGAATGTGAGCCTGAAAAAGCAGGCAAATAAGGAAGCAGCAAAAGACTCAACCAGAACATTCGTATCTATTCTCCAGAGTAAAACTAAAGGAGGTTTGGATAAATATGGCGGATGGTTTTGGTAAAACTACAGAATTTTTATATGGAATGGTTCTGTGTGGACCAAAAAACTGTGAAGGTGACACATTGTGACATGGAGTTGGCAGCGGTGAGTTGAGGCAGGAAGGGAGACTTAATTTTGACATAGCTGGTGTACAGCAGTCAAACATTCAGGCAGTGGATACAATTACTGTTGCCAGCTATTTCAGTGTGGTGAATATGGGATTCAGTTAATAGCTGCTGTCGAGCATAGTGGCACTCTTTCCTAAATAGGTCTCGCTTTTGCATCCACAAACATTGATTTTTTGACAGTGCTACCTGCTGTGGTTAGGAGCAGATCAGCTAACAACAGGTGGTGTGGGTTGAAGAAAAAATTGGTTATTTGTGCATATACAAGAAAGGGGATAATGTCCTCAAACTGAGACAACTAAGAGAAAATATCTGTAGGATAACTTGAGTGTCTGGTTTGTATGATCATGTGGCATTGAATTGCCTCCCTCTATTTGTCTGAATCCCAAAGAATTGGCCTGGGCTATAAGTATTTAATCCCACATCACCATGAGAAAATTGGAAAAGTGCTGGAAGGTAATAGAAATTTTAATTTTGCATTTTTTGTGCAGTTACTATAATTGCTGTGTAAAAACTACATCATTATTATTTTCACCACTTGTCCGATTGATTGATGTGCATGAATTTTAGATGTACAGAATGATAGTGCCCTCTTCAAGATGTGTTTACTAAATGGGGACTAGTAGTTTGTCCGTGAATGGTGATTAAATTGATTTGACATCAGAGAATTTGCGTGCTTGGGCATGTGTGGCAAATGTGAAAAGCATTTGGTGCATTTCATTTCAAACCACTTTTACTGTATTGATGAATTGACATTGGACAGCATATTGCTTGGAATGGTTTGGAGAGGTGATGGTGATTTCTGAACACTGAATAATGCAGTACACAGGGCTGCCTCACCTGACCATAACAGTACTGGTGCATTTCTCAAGATAAGTTATAATTCATGTGTATGTGAGGGTAATTCAGTATATAAAAACAAGCTCAAGGGGATTTTTTTTGTAAATTATGGTAGATCATTGTATTTTTTTATGTAGTTTGTACTGCATTATATGCCTGTAGAAAAATCTTATAACTCTTCTTTAGGGGTTCGTTCCTTCAGATGTCTTTGTATTTTAACCTTTTTGTCATGGGTCCAAGCTGTGGTTCTGGCAATTCAGAAATATCGGACAGGCGGGTAATTCTCATTGTGGGTGGTGGTGTGTAGATCATCATGCAACCATCAGCTAACTTTTTCTAGGAGCCAGGTCTTCTGGATTGCATTGCTGGCTACAGCTGGTTGAGTAACATTTTTTTGTACCAGGCACTGTTTGGCCTTTGGTTGAAAATGAGTAGAGCTCTCTCATAACACAGACCTGTATTTGTCTACAGGAAGATTATTGGCCATGAATTTCTTTGATTTCATAGGTTCGTGATGTTTTGATTGCAGTGACTGAGATGCAGTTCTTAGTGGTGTATGCAGGTCTTAGCTTGAGTGGCTTTTCTCTTGAAAAATGCCATAGTTTATTATTCCTCGCAGTCTTTCATATAGGCTGCTTCAGCAGTGTTTACCTACTGAAAATCTGCTGGATGTCACCATTGTGTAAAAATTGAATTCCTGTATACTTTCTGGTTTAGTGCAATCCACTAGATTACTGACATAAACATGCTTTCAGGAAACAAACTGCTAGTACTAGAGTGCATGTGGAATAACAGCAGTTATTGAAATGCTTTGCAATGATGCCAATTCCTATTGAATCACATTTACACTTTGTGATATATGTTAGTATTGAGTTCTGTCAAAATTTATTTGATCTTGATGCAAGTCTGAAGGGAGTTTTATTTAACTGTTTGGAAATATAGTGTGGTTAATGATATTGTGCCAGAACATTCCAGCACGTTATGTTAGATGTAAGTTGCTCAACTTCTTTTCATTCCCTTTACTGTTAGTGCATGTGCATTAACTGCTTCATAAATTCACCTGCTCACAGCTTTTTAGTTTATGGTTTATGAGAATTAGACTTTACAGTATGGTATTGTATGTCTTTTAGGTTTTTTGTGGGAAGATCCCTAAGGATATGTATGAGGATGAACTGATACCACTTTTTGAAAAGTGTGGTAATATTTGGGATCTGCGTCTCATGATGGATCCAATGACGGGCCTTAACAGGGGCTATGCTTTTATTACATTTACAGCAAGAGATGCAGCCCAGCTGGCAGTGCGGGAGGTAAATATGCATGATATTTGTTTCAAGTAATTGTCAGTGATTTCATACAGTGAAGCCCCTTTCACTGAAATATGTATATCTGTACCTTCTAGTGGTGGTGATGACAGTTTCCTTTTCCGTCTAGTACTATTAGTTTCTGTGAAAGTGGTTTGCTGTCCAGTGGAAGTAGTATATATTGACTCTGGTACCAAACTCACTGTTTTGGTTTCCAAAATGTTATCAAATTTGTGGTTACATGTGTGTCTTTTTGTTAGCCATGTAAGTTTTTCTCCTCCCACCTAAAACATCTGATTTTGATCAAATCTCGTCTTGATTGAAAAAAGCTTTTAGCTGCAGAGCTGAGTGAGTTTGAAGTCTAAATGACCAGAGGATTGTTTTAATGTGAATTTTTAAATGTGATTTTTAAGATTTGTTGCTTAAGGTGTAGGTTAATATTGCTTCCAGGTTTCCTCTTTGCTCTGAAGGCAAAATTGGGACTGGAGGGAGACTGCATTACATAAGTGTATGTCAGTATTCAAAATTCAAACTCATTTAATGGCTCTGTCGCAGAAGCGGGCGGGATGTACTGGCTTTGGCATATGTTTCATAATGGAATGCGTTTCGTAGCATTAGTGAAATACTTGGTGCAGTTTTGTATTTTTATTTGAGAACCATATTGTTCTGAAATTTAAAATTGTTAGGTGTAAGAAAATTTGTTACAGGAGGCACTGATTTCGTCAGGACTGCAGGTTGCAAAATTGTGAAGCATCGAGTGAAGCAAGAAAAAGAGCATGCCTGTTTCAGTAGTTTGTTGGTACAAAATTGTCCTCTTTTGAAATTTTTTTCTTCCTAAATTTGATTTTTACTTTTTCACTTGTTGATGTGGCTCACTCACCCAAATTTGGCATGTGTGTGTTTTTCTCTTCATCCCACAGCTCGATAATCATGAAATCAAACCTGGCAAGAGTCTGAAAGTTAACATTAGCGTTCCCAATCTGCGACTTTTTGTGGGCAACATTCCAAAGTCTAAAGGCAAAGAGGAGATTCTGGACGAGTTTGGTAAATTAACAGGTAATGTGTACTGAAGGAGAAAGTTATTTCAGTAGTGTAGAGATAGCAGCTGGCCGGAGGGTTGGATGGGGCTCGCTCGCGGGTCCTGCCTTTCAGTTTGTTAGTTGGTTACCCCACTATTCAAGAGCAACCTTTCCTAATTTGGTTTAGTCATGAGGTTCCTGTTGCCTCTGTAATTTCCCGTGTAAGTAAGGCCTGTTGACGTGAAAGGGAACTTCACTCTGCTATCCTTCCGTTGCCCAAAGGTTCCATCTATTTGAAACTAGGTCAGTCCCACACCAGTGATAATCCTAATATTCATGGCTCAAGCTAACCAGGTAAGGTATAGTTCTGAATACAGGTATAAGGGTAGCTTGCTAATGATCGGGTAGGCAGGGCTATAAATGTCCTCCCATTCCCACCCTGACTGGCACTGTGCAGGCACTCCACCCTCAAGGCAAGCTTAATTGGCTGTCTTCCTTCCACATTGTTCTTACAGCTGAATGATTATGAAATTCGAAAAGGCAAAAAGATTGGCGTTACCATTTCTTATAACAATCACCGCTTATTTGTGGGAAATATACCCAAGAATCGAGATCGAGATGAATTGTTTGAAGAATTTTCCAAACATGCACGTAAGTTGAGACTCTCCCTTACGTCCATAATTCACTTTCATTTTTGAAAGAAAATTGTCATGAAACTTAATTTTTGAAAGAGAAGCGTTGACTGGAGAAAAGGTCTTTTTGAAGAAATATTTCTTAAAAGTTCTTGTTTTTCACAATTAATGACAATCATATTCAATACAAGAATTGAAACTGCTGATCTCTGAATTTTGTGAAACAGCATGTGGGGTGGGAATGTTGGAAGGGAGTAAGGAAAATGTATGAAAGTCCATTTTTAGTCCTCTGGTCTGTGTAACTAGATCTGATGAGACGAAAATTATTTTCTGTGTCAGGTGAATTTATCTTTAAATGTTAGGGAACTAGGTTTGTAAGAGGGCTCTTAGTTCGTGCATGAGTACTTAACATGTGTGTTTCACCAGCAATTATATGCTGTCAGTTTTTATGGTCGGTTCATAACTTGAGGAAATGGACTTTGATTGCTCTTTCTCCATACTCCTGGTTTTGTTAAAACTTCACAAAACTATGATTTTTTAATTAATTACTAAAATTGATAGTGCTTTGGTATTGTGCTTGTTGAAATATCCATATGGTTATTGGTGATTAATATTTGGGCTTAAATTCTCCTGTTCTCTAGCTGGTTTGACTGAAGTAATAATCTACAGTTCACCAGATGACAAAAAGAAGAATCGGGGGTTCTGCTTTCTTGAATATGAATCTCACAAAGCCGCCTCTCTTGCAAAGCGTAGACTTGGCACTGGTCGTATTAAAGTTTGGGGGTGCGACATTATTGTGGACTGGGCGGATCCACAGGAGGAGCCTGATGAAGCAACAATGTCAAAGGTATTCATTTATTTTCATTTTTTCTGATGTATAAATTAATTTGCATTATGCATTGCTAACTAGTTTGATAGGAACTAGGTTAGCATAGTCAGTTATTGACTGGGGTACATCCTAGACAGTTGAGGAATCATTCGATATCTTTGAGGGGTGAATTTTTTTTTTGTGTCATCTACAGAACATACAGGCTGGCTGTGGGGCCCATCCCAGTCTCCTGTTCTTGGTGCATCAGCATTTCTTTTCCTAGGGTAAAGTAATCTTGGATCTGAAAATGGGTAGCTCACCTTTGTGTAGTGTCATTGTTAAGAAGGCACTAACCCATATGTCTTCATGCTGTGTAAAGGGACTTGCTTATTTTTATTTTAGTCCTACTTTGACTGCTGTGATGGAATTCTTGTTTCAGTTCAGTTTTGTTGTGAAATGTAAGTTGTGAAGGGAAATTTATATGGCACTTTCAAGGCAACCTACTTGCACATTTTGGGGGGGGGGGAGCTTGTTGGAGGTAGATATCAGGATTTTTGGAAGATGTGCTTCTCATATCTTTGGGTCAGTGTTAAAGACCTGGGTAGCGTGTTTGCTTTGAAAGTTTGGTATCCACATAGGATGAGGTTGTCATAGTTCAGATGACCACATTTTGAAGACTGTTGGGAGCGAACGCACATCAACAAACTTGCGTTTTGTCTCGAGCAGACACAGCCATACATATCAGCTCTATATCAGTTGGTACTCCACTAGAATGTGACATGATGTGCATGTTTTTGGCGGTCTGAAGTTAGCCTTCTGTTTTTCAGCATTATGGTATATATTGTATTTGATATTTGGCCCCAAAGGGTTAAACGTGCAGAGAGAGAGAGCGAGAGCAGGAATTGCGTGTCACCTCTGCAAACCCCAGTTCTGTATCATGTCACTCCATCTGATAGGCAAAAACAGTATGAATTTGCCAGGTTAATTTGTGAATGGCCCTTTGGGTGGGGGGGGGGGGGGGCGAGGCTTGTTCCCTCACAAAAACACCTTTCCCTGCTGGGGAAAAGGGAAGAGCCCACACTTTCAATTTTGGTTCCGGG
>Ga0123355_10019118_pt1 | contig 10899 bp, 6 predicted proteins | sample TergutEmb28metaG_3_FD_89872 | JGI IMG/M metagenome (GOLD analysis project Ga0123355, IMG submission 89872) | Embiratermes neotenicus P1 segment gut microbial communities from Petit-Saut dam, French Guiana - Emb289 P1 | ecosystem: Host-associated > Arthropoda: Insects > Digestive system > Gut ...
CTTTGCTCAAAAAAAGGAGTGTTAATTGTACGGAATGAGGGGAGGAAAAAAGAGTTTTTGGGAACACTAACAACCACCGAAGAAAACAAAAGCCCCCCCCCCCCCCCCCTCCCGTATGGAGCCCCGATATTTTGTACCCCATTAACATTAACCCGCCATTAGAGCCTGCTGTGTGCTACGTACATCACCTGTGCATCGTGTGTGTCATCTCGTTTCTGTTCTCACAGTATCCTCTCACGACGCATGCCCATGCCAAATAACTCGTTCCTTTCGAAGTTTTTCGACTACGATTGTTTTATGTGCGTTTCATATCTGTCGCAGTGCCACGTGCCAAGCTCCCTGCCCAGCCCCTCGTATCCACCTTCACTCAATAGCTGTAATTATGCTGTTTTTTTTTTTTAAGGAACAGAGTTTTTAAAAGTGCCCACTAGTTTTTGCCCAGCATCTTGTTCTTTCCTCGCGCTTAGGTTCAGATATCCTTCGCAGCACACTCTTACCAAACACCCTCAATATATGAAACCCAGATTACGGCATTCTGCGATGCGACACCATATAGTTAGGTAGATAGGCGCTGACGTTTCGTAGGAACATGCTGCCTCCATCTTCAATGCTGGTTGATGTAGCAGGCTCCTTAGACTCTAGTACCTGTCATACTACACGGCGTCTTTTACCAGAATACCGTAATCTTGATAACTCCGCGAGAATCTCCCATCTCACAAAATCTTAAATCCGTGTTTTTCCTTGAGGAAAAGAAGAACGAACAAAAATTCAGTATGGTTCCAGCATTCTGTGCGAAGGGAGAGCAAGCAAGCTGTGTCAAGTTTTATACATGTCATTCTATATCTCTCCAGTATAAAGCGTTCTGTTTTTGGTAGTAATGTATTCTAAGCAGGCATTGTACACACATAACATGGAAGGCAGACAGGGTTTCAAACTGACTAAAGCTTTTAGATGCGATGCCGTTAAAATCTCGTTGTACTATAGGAAAGCTGCTGGCTGCAGGAAACGAAATGGCAATACATTAAATTGTAGCCTGTCGAGGCGCATTAGTACAAGTTGCGCCGTCGGAAGGAGGGGTGGAGGCGGAATTCACTTCGTTTAGCAGCTGAACTACTCCTGGCTTCATTCTTGGGCGACTGTATCCTGTGGAAGTGTTGAAACCATCTGAACGGGCTTTGTTGTGTTTGGCATTCCATTTGCGACTTCGATGTGACATTTCTAATTTTAATAGAGACGGTGCGTTTGGAAGATTCAGGTGTTCTGTGACATGGCGCTGTGGAATTAGGCGAGTTCTTACTGAAGTTTCGACTGAGAGTATTGCCTCCTACAAGGTCAAGCAGTTCAAGAAGAATTCTCGCAAGACATGCTACGGAGTCTACCCATCGTCGTATTCAGATGATGCGGATGGCTCTTGCTTCAAGGTTAAAGCATCCGGGGCGTGAAGCTGACCACACGTTTCGCTCTGTTGCTGTGCACCGTTTATGTTGTCATAGTGTGATGAACAGTTAAGGGTTGGGCCGTCTTTACCGTAATCCGTAATTTCGAGGTGATTATTGGTTTTAGTGGGTCATAACGAACTAATTTCATGCAGTAAATGAATTATTTTGTCAGAGGATTTTATGAAGCCCAACGGTCCGTTACTTGTTTCAAAACGTCACGTCACCACTCTCTGTTATGTTTCAGATTGAAACCGGACCTCATCCGCACACAGTGTGTATTTGTGTAGCCGTTTAAAGACCATCGGTAACTCTACGGACCACCTGGTTTTGCCCACATAGTGTATGATTCTTATAGTCACTATCAGTTGTATCCCTCAGTAGCAGACTGTTCATTACAGTGGGGAGTGCGTCTTCAGTGAGACATGACGAATTTGCTCTTACTGTTCAAATAGGCTTGTATGTCATTGTTGAAGTGTTAACATCCGCTTTAGTATTACCTTCTGACTTGAGGCTGGTCTCCTGTCGTCACGCTTTCGACTGCAGTTCTGTATGAACGTCTCACGGCATTCATGTGACATACATTAAATTAAGTTCTATTTTCATTTCTTCTGCCTGAAGATTGGGACAAGTGCCGAGCTCTTGTGAACGCGAAAACGAACATTTAAATTATATAGAATGCTGGCAGTTTGTTTATTAGCCGAGGGATTCTTGTTTATGTACTGTACAGCACTTAATACAACAATCGCGCAATCGGCAAACAATCTGTTATCACTTTGTGATGTGCCTGCTACATGTTCCGGCCTTCCTCTAGGAGGTCTGCAACAGAGGAATAAAATAATGGTACATCATAAAGTAACAAATTGTTGTTTGTTGTTCATATGCAACTGCTGGATTATATGCTATATAATCAGTTTATTGCGCGGTATGTGGAAAACATCAAATCTTGTTTATGGAGTTTATGTGGGCCGGATAGCTCAGACGGTACAGTGGCTGACTGCGGGCTGTACGGTCCGGGATCGAATCCCGATGGGGATGAGATTTTCCGTCCGTCCAGACCGGCCCTCGGGCCCACCCATCCTCCTGTACAATGGGTAGAGGTTCTTTCCCGGGGTAGAGGCGACCGGGGCGTGGGGCTGACCCCCCACCCCCATCTAGTGCCGAAGGTCCTAGAAAAGGGCAGAGCTATACCTCTGCTCACCCTAAGGGCCTGCGTGGCCTATAGAAAGGGTGAAAACCCAAACCTTATGGAGTTTGTAGATCGTAAGTGGGTTTGTTTGTTTGTTTGTTAGATAGATAGATCGTATGCGTTGTGACGTCGAATGGCGGGACGGCGAACTGCAGTGGATGTGACTTAAAATACGCAATGACCTGTTTTGAGTCACGTCTTATTTCCCTGAAGGGACGGAGGACTGACACGAGAACCTTCAGTTTAAGTAGCCTTTGCAGGCCGACGTTTGAATCAAGAACACACAGAATATGAAAGAGGGATCCTAATGACTTAACTCGGACCTACTTTGCTAGGAAGTTAACCCCAATTTGGTATTTTATGTAAAACACACCGAACTTTAGAAGGGTGTATTGAGTTATTAACCTTTGAATACGTGGCTTAAAGTTCGCCGCCGAATTTCCTATAGTTTCTAACATTAATGAATTTAACATTTTAATTTTGTTTTACAATCTTCTCACCGCAACAATCGGTGCATGGAAAGTAATTTCGCTATATTACGTGGTGGAGATTATGTAACCACAGAATAATTTTTGATGGGAGGGGTTCATGTTTCATACCGTTACACCACTCGCCATAACCAGCAATGAAATTCCATCAATTTACCAATTACTGAATCATGGTAACCACAATTGTGGGTTTGTGGAATCCGTACGCATAGCACACGCACTGCAGTAACTTTGCTGAGAGTCGCGGAAACCTGCAGTCAGTAAATCGGTATCGTGTGTTGTGAGTTCCTACAGCATAGTGCCATTATATGAAATTAAATACTTACAAGTGGAAGAGACACGTTCAAAGTTTATTGGAGAATATCGTTTTATTTTTCAGTTCCTCGCCCTCCCTGTCCCTTCTTCATTTCATCTGTCCCATCCACACATGTACGGCAGCACCTCATTTCTCTGTCAAGACATTGCAATAAATCACATCACTATAGTTCAGCTGGCACACTTTAAACACATAGCTGCCACCTGTGTGAGTTTTAGAAAATTACATGTTTACGTGTAGACGGCGTGGAAACAACTTGATGTACACTTGTAGTCCGTCAAAAATATATTTATGTATCGTAGAAATATATGAGCTGAACACTGCAAGATCAAATCCTATCAAAATTGCACTCGTGAAGAAATGAAATGTAGACTGACGTCACGGGATGGTTGCCATCATTCGGGGCAGAATCGTTTGGCTTCCTGTTTACTATCAGACAATACAATGATTAACATGCACACAACAATAATATTGCCTGATCATTTGTATGGGTGTGAAACTTGGTCGCTCACATTGAGGGAGGAACATAAGCTGAGGGTATTCGAGAATAGGGTGCTGAGGAGGATATTTGGGCCTAGGGAGCACGAGGTGACAGGAGATGGGTGTAGACTACGTAATGAGGATGTTAATGATTTATACTGCTCACCAAATATTATTCAGGTGATTGAATAAAGAATAATGAGATGAGCGGGGAATGTAGCACGTATGGTAGAGAGGAGACGTGTATACAGGGTTTTGGTGGGGAGGCCTGAGAGAAGGAGACCTCTTGCAAGACCTGGGGTATATGGATATTGAAATAGATCTTGCAGAAGTGGGATGTCATGGCCTGTACTAGATTGGTCTAGCTCAGGATAGGGGTAGGTGGTGAGCGCTTGTGAAAGTGTTGATGAACCTCCGGGTTCCATAAAATGTGGGGAATTTTTGGTTTAGCCGAAGACCTATTAGCTTCTCAGAGAGGGCTCTGCCCTGCGCAGTTAGACAGGGGTTTGAGGCAAAAAACACTACATAACGTGAAGTTGGTCCCTTGGCACTTGCCATGGCGTCCCATCAGGTTTAAATTCCAGTAGACGGCCTGCATATTGATGCTTTAACTTAGATGTAAGTGTATTACGTAAACAGCTGCTAACAGCCGACAGTAGGTGAACCTACAGATTCTGATCTAGTGTAAGTACTTTCCTGACACGGCCTATAGCTGTATGTAGCGCTCCGGACAAAGCCACTACACCCCGTCCGTCAGTTAGGGTAGTCAGTTTCTTGCGGGTTGTCGAATGGAGTTTGTGAAAACGAGTCACGCGCATTTTGGCTGCATTCGGGGAAATTCCTTTGCAACGCTGAGTAGCATTTTGCATAAGTCCAGTACAGCGGACCGCTAACATGACCCTCGCGGCGAAAAACCAACATGTGGCCTGTGGAACGTCAGAATCAGTCGCCAGCAACAGTACATTATCACATTTATGCTTTAGTCATAAGGTTGAGCGCGTTTTACATTTCGGTTACACGAGGCAATGAATCCTCAGTGCTTACGCGGCGTTCACCTCAGTAATCCCTGCAGAGTGTTAATAATTCTGCCCTTCGGTTGACACCGCCATTTGCACTGGCTGTCGATATCAGCAATTTATTCGAAAACCAAAGTGTCTGGAATAACCACGTGATTTATAGCGTGTTTGTATGGTATATCGTCGTTCCCACCCTATCCTTGATGCGCATTAAAAAGAATTGCATAATAATGATGATACGTGTTAAAAGAAGTGCATAGAAAATTACATAAACGGAAATATTTCGACAGTCATTTTAACCTACTACTTATGGGCAGATTTCGTTTGGACGGCAGTGAATATTCGAAAAGAGTGACATAAATTGTAAGGCTTTTGCTAAGAGCTCTCGTATAGTGCAGTACATGAACAGCTAGCTCCATGTTGCAGAGTCCTTGTTGAGAAGCTAGCAGGTCTTAAGCTAGTCAAGAATGTTCCTTCATTTTCTGGAACCCGAACGTTCATCACCACATTAACAAGAGCCCGCCACCTGAGCCTATCCTGAGCCAGATGAATCCAGTCCATGCCCACATCCCACTTCTTGAACAGCCATTTTAATATTACCCTCCCCTCTATGCCTAGGTCTTTCAAGTGGTATCTTTCGCTCAGATTTTCCAACTAGAACCCTGAGTCAGGCAGCCACCCAGTGAGTCAGAGAGACAGCCAGAGCTTCTGCTAGCCAGTACGCGAGTCAGGTTGGCAGCCTGTGAACAGTAGTCAGTGGGTCAGCCCATCAAGTTTCTCACTGAACCAGTTGCTTGATTCGTCTACAAGAGCAGTAACGAGCGTTTATATTACAAAACATTTCAGATTTAAAAATGGTCACGAAAAAATGTTATGTTGTGTTGTGTTGTGTTGTGTTGTGCTGTGTTATGTTGTGTTGTGTTGTGCTGTGTTGTGTTGTGTTGTGCTGTGTTATGTTGTGTTGTGTTGTGCTGTGTTATGTTGTGTTGTGCTGTGTTATGTTATGTTGTGTTGTGCTGTGTTATGTTGTGTTGTGTTGTGTTGTGTTGTGCTGTGCTGTGTTATGTTATGTTGTGTTGTGTTGTGTTGTGTTGTGTTGTGTTGTGCTGTGCTGTGTTATGTTATGTTGTGTTATGTTATGTTATGTTATGTTATGTTATGTTATGTTGTAGGTCAGATATGAAACCGCGAGCCCCTCAGTTTAGGCCTGTTACGGTTAAAAGGATTATATATCACTGCGAATTTGTGAGGGTCGCTTAAGATAAAGACTTCATAGCACTGGAACAGGCCTATGGAAAGCCGTGCGTGGACTGTTTGGCCACCCTTTGTCTCGGAATTTTAAAACAGGTCTGCGGGAGTCAGTTGAAGCTAATGAACCGTGGTTCAGGATATTATTGTGATGACCATCATTCTTGCCATCGTCCTATCCACAGGCAGTCTTCTTGATATCATATAGTCGAAAATAAATCGTGCCCATTCTGCTGCATCATTAGTGGGGCTTCCTGTTCTTCAAAACAAGCTCGAAGTGGAAGGGCTCTACACAGCTGCCTAATACCAGGTCAACATACTGAGGGTACTGGCTCGAATCTCGATGTTTTGCTGGCAACTGCAGGAGACGCATGTCGTGGGTTTATTCAGTTTACGTAAGTAAAGTGACGAGACGTTTCTCCCAAACCGTTATACTGCCATTATTATTAACCGCCACATTGTTATTCGGCCCTGTTTCTGCAGTTGATGAAACGTCGCACAGATCAGTGGATACCAAAACCGTTCTGCCATTTTCCTTAAACCGTCACGACAGTTTCTGTAGTTCCTTTCATAATATTCCCCAACTGTACATCCTATATATTCCACAGTGCCTGCTGCACTTCAGCATACTAATTGCCACTGTGCTATTGACACTTTACACAGTGCTGCACATTATTGTTACCAGCATACTTTTTGTGAAAGTAAAAGTCATTTGGAGCTCTCACTGGTGTACATCCGACACAGGGCACAAGTCCGTGCTCAGAAAGTGACAGCTGGTTAAGGCAAGACGTAAGACAGTGTGCATAGAAATACAGAAAGGAAGCGATGGAAGTCTACGAGTGCCCGTCGGAAATGCATAATATTTGGTTGTCCTATTCTCAGCTCCAGTAACAGTTCAGATGTACGGTTATTGCTATTCCCTTACTTTTCCACGTAGTCCCCACTCACATTTCTTGCTGTCATCATACCGCGGGATACGCTTTTCTATGTCCTGTTGATATCAGTGCATGTCTTGTGTCACCAGCCGTCGTGTCGCCACTGTTCCTACCTCGCTGTTGTCTTTAAATTTACTCGTATGGCAGACGATAATAGCTGGGCGATCAGTTCCCATGAGTCTATTCCTGCATGCTGTATTCCCCATCAATCTCACATTTATTATTTAATACATCAACAGAGTTACATCAGTAATCCAAATCACGCAGCTTTTTGTGTTTTGCCACCCGACTATGACTCAGCTCGAACTGCCTTTTCCAGTATTTCTTCACAGCTACGTTCAGTGTGTGTTCTGCCATTAGACAGCTTCAGCGCCCCTGAAACTGCGGGCTGAATTGTGGACATTTGCATTTAAAGACGAGACGTGCAGTTCTGAACCGACACAGATAAGGGCATTCCAAAATTTAATTCGATGTTACTCGCCCGAATATTTGTGCTTTGTGATTATCACCTCTAATGTCTTGAACTTTGTCATATTTTCAGCGAAGTATTTAGCCACCCGTATGTGACAATTTTGTCTTGCAGTCACTAACTTATACGTGATGTTTGCGTTAGAACAGAAGTGTCGCTCTGTCTGACATTTTTATCTACTGAATCATCTTAAGTAGTTAGTGCAATAATATCCTGACTCATTAGGCAGTTCGTCGTCTTGAAGTTTCCTCAAGTACCTTACTTCACTCCCTTTTCAGCTGGACTATATTTATTGAATAGTGCTGTAAACCTGTTTCTCTGCGTTTTGCTTCTTCGTCGCTCCTCTTTCAACGTAAACTTTGTTATATGGAGTTCGTCATCACATGCAAGCGTCAGTAAAAAAAACGACTGTTTGTAGTCCGTAATGACCTAACTATGTGACAGTAAGAGCTCAGTACTATTCCAGTGACACTGTTCTGAAGTTTTGAGGGACTGAAGTTTGTAAAGATTGTATAAAAACCTATCTTCTTTGTCACAGCGAAAGACCTGTGTCTGCACTACCAGGACCAGACACTTAGTGAAGTAATTAGTGTTGATTAAGGGGTCATGCGATGCGAATAAAGACATTGTGTAAGCAAAATGCTGAGTATTCAAAATGGCGTCATGGATTCGTTACCACTATGATTTTTTTTTTTTTTTTTTAGTTTTAAAATAGCAGATTTGCGGATGGCACTAGAGCAGCAGCGCACTGTCTGTACCAGTGCCTCTGTAGCGCGCTGTCTGTACCAGTGCCTCTGCAGCGCGCTGTCTGTACCAGTGCCTCTGCAGCGCGCTGTCTGTGTACCAGTGCCTCTGAACAGTACAACGGTTTGTTTCTTCCATTAACTCTATAAACCCTAAGGATTTCGGAAAACGAATATTGCAAGAAGTGTTTATTTTGTTTGTAAAATGTAATGATTTTCTCCTCGGCATTCGTTTAACGAGACTGCCGCCCAAACGCAAGCACGGACAGAAATAACGGACACAACATAACATGTAGTGTCCGTTATTTATGTCCGTTTTTAACGAAATTTATATCTTCTATAAATTTCGGCAAAAATCTGTTCCATACGTTTTCTCTAAAAATCCGTTTGGACATCCGGAGGGCTCCGTTTCCTAACTTTCCTTTGCGAACGTTTCAAAAACTGTACAAGTACTCCGTCACTAGCATCTGCCTTTGCTAACACTTGGTCGTTAAGAGTTCAGCATTGCGTGCTTGTTGTAATGCTCCTCAGGAGAAGGGGAGCTGTTGAGTATCTGGATCCTGCTGTGCGAGTTGAATGTCTGATAAGGAGTCACTTGGCATGCATATCCACTAAGCAACCACACAGCGGTCTGCTGCCATCTTCATACCGTGCAATTTGGCAAGTTCGTGTAACAGTGGCATTCTACCCTTGCGGCGTCGCAAGACTGGAGCCTGCCGTGGTCACAGATCTAATTATCAGCTGGCCTGACAAAAGAGTTTGGTTCTTTTCCTAACTAGCAAAATACCAGATGTTATTTTTAAATACGTGGTGTGTAAAGACCGCTTCCTTTCACGCCCTTTCCAATTTGTTGTGAATCATCATACACGCTATATGTAACACAGGTACAAGTAAAATTCATCCCATGACCTGCCACGAAGGCCAAGAGGGGAATAGTGGTATAGATTGCTCTGTTCTCCTCTAGCCTCAGCGCTAGATGTGGGGGTGGGTTGTCCGCCCCACTCCCCTTCCGCTTTACCCCCGGCAATGACCACTATCCATTGTATATGAGGCCGGCTGGGACCGGTGCAGAAAACTTCGCCCCTACCGGAATTCGATCCCCGGACCCTCCAGCCTGTACCGAGTCACTATACCAACTGAGCTATCCCGACCCTTTACTGCACAGCATATCGATCAATAAATAATATGTGAGGCATCTTTAGCGTTGCGGAAACATATTTCGAATTGCATGTTACTGACTTATTGTATCTATATACATACGTTTATGTGTATGTTGACTGAACAAGATATTGTGAACTTAAATTATATTTCATGACGCTACTAATGTGTTGTGCAAAGAGGCGCATATGCAATGCTTTCTGATGTGATTGTGAATTTTCACACATGTTCTCTTGTATTTGTCTCCCTGATGATGACTCGATATGAGTCGAAACGTGTAGGAGATGTAATGTAAAGTAACAAGGTGTAGGCCTCCTGCGTAACCTAATTAAGTGTATTTAGCTGGATTTTAATAAACAGTGACGACAGCAGACATGTACAATGGAAAGTGTCAAGGTTTCTAATAAACATGTGCTTAACGTTGAATGTCTGAAGGCTCAGTGACCCCGACTGCCGGTGTTGGCCTGCAGTGTCCGGCGTCTCGAATGCTCGCTGTCATGACACTGCGATTTGTCCCAACGTAGAACGTCGCAGTGTGACATCACGGAAGGCTTAAACCTTAACTAACACCGCTGTGAAACGTCGCCCAATGGTAACTATGTGTACCACCCGCTGCAACTTTAAGGAGCACTGTGTTTAGATCGTGTGCTTTGTATGCTTCTCGGTATGCAGAGTGATTATTAGCTTGAAGAGCGTGGACTGATTGGCCGTTGTGATAACAAACACGTTAGCAAGACGTGAGGGGGCTGTGTGCTGTGCTGTGGGCTAGATGTCAGTGTGCATCCGGAAGGTCATGTGACCGGCCACCTGGGCACTCTGCTTGGCCATTCTTGTCTCCAAGCAAATACTGGGGCGGTTCCAAGTGGTTACTGCGTGTTCTGGTGTAGCTGCTCTAACGGCCTGAATTAGCCCTTGCGTGGTCTCAGGCTTCTGCCGCGAAGTAGATGAGAACTGCGCTCTTCTAGGATATTACGCAGCGAGTAGTGGTAATTCTTTTTGGACGTTTCGGGAGGACAACCTATCGGTCCCACCGTCAAGGGTCAGGAATTGACCCATGAAGGTGGGACCGATGGATTGTTCGGAAAAGCCGGTAAGGAATACTACTGCTGGCTGCGTAGTAAAACAGAAGAGCGCAGTTCTAATCCCCTCGCCTTAAAAAGCACCGAATTGTGCTTCCAAATCACGCACTTCAGCAGCAACATGCACTTATTATGCCTTCTTCGAGCCACAAGTTACAACAATTTAACCTTCTTTTTTTCATAATACGTTTTTGGAGAGGGACGAGCGGGCATTGTCGGAGAACCTCGGAACACGATGGCCCCCCCCCCCCCGCCCCTTAAAATCTTTCCAATTTTTTCCCAATAATTTTTTTTCTCTTCTTTTTTCCATTTTCTTTTTTTTTTCTGTCCCCTCTTCTTCCA
>Ga0123355_10019119_pt1 | contig 10898 bp, 6 predicted proteins | sample TergutEmb28metaG_3_FD_89872 | JGI IMG/M metagenome (GOLD analysis project Ga0123355, IMG submission 89872) | Embiratermes neotenicus P1 segment gut microbial communities from Petit-Saut dam, French Guiana - Emb289 P1 | ecosystem: Host-associated > Arthropoda: Insects > Digestive system > Gut ...
CACCGCACAACCTTTCCGTCGCAGCTCCAATCGTCAATCCGCAACGTTCCGTCCGCGCCTGTAACGTGCCAACGCGGGTGCGTGATATAGTTGTTGGTTCCAACCTCGATATGCGCCGTTTTCCCGCTCTCGAAAGTGAATGTCAGTCGAAAATTATCGTCAACTTCGGGGTAGTGAACGCTGTACATCTTACAAAAAATGTTGACAACTTTCTCGTTTATCATAAATAAAAGTTGGTCAATCAAATGAACGCCCCAATCGAGCATCATTCCGCCGCCCAAGTGCTTGAGCGCGCGCCAGCCCGGCGGAACACCGCGCGAACCCTCAACTCTTGACTCGAACACATAAGGTTCGCCGAGCAATCCCGCCTCAACGTTCTCTTTCATAAGCAGGAAATCCTTGTCGGTTCGCCGATTTTGGTTGATTGTGAAAACTTTGCCGGTTCTTTTCGCAACTTCCATAATCTCGCTAAGTTCGTTAGAGTCCATCGTCACGGGCTTCTCGCAAATAACGTGTTTTCCCGATTCCATCGCCTTGACCGCCAACTCCTTGTGAACTTCGTTCGTCGTTGCAATCAACACGACATCAATTTCCCGGTCGGCAAACAGCGCATCCGCTGACGAATACGCTGTAAGTCCTTTGTTTTCAGCAACTTTATTCCTCTCGGGGTTCACGTCGTAAACCCCTTTAACGCTCACCCTGCCGTAATCGGACAACATCTCTGCGTGATGATGCCCCATTCCTCCAAACCCAATTATGCCCATCTTGTACATATCGTCATCCCCACTGTTAATTGTTAATTGTGCATTGTTAATTGCCCTCTAAACCCACCAAGCCTCGCCGGCTTGCTCAAATATCATCGTCTGTTTCAAGAACGCAATCGCCTTCTCAAGCCCTTCTTTCGGCGACATCAATGCGTCCTCATGCTCAATACTAATCACGCCGTCGTAGCCGGCAACTTTTAGCGCGCTGAAAATTTCGTTCCAAACCTCGTAACCGTTGCCATATCCAACGGTGCGGAACAGCCACGAACGGTTAGGAATATCGCCCAAACTTTTGGTATCCAAAACGCCGTTAATCGCCGTGTTCGCCGCGTCAATTTTGGTATCTTTCGCGTGGAAATGGTGAATCGAGTTACCCATATGCAAAATCGCCTGCGCCGCGTCAATCCCTTGCCAAAACAGATGCGACGGGTCAAAATTCGCGCCGATAATATCGCCAACCGCCGCGCGAAGTTTGAGCAACGTTTCGGGATTATACACGCAAAATCCGGGATGCATTTCAAGCGCGATTTTCGTCACGCCGTACTTTGCCGCTTCAGCGGCAACGCCTTTCCAGTACGGAATCAGCACTTCGTTCCACTGCCATTCAAGAATTTCGCCGAACTCGTTCGGCCACGCGCAAGTAACCCAATTCGGCTTTTGCGACGTTGCGGAATCGCCGGGGCAACCCGAAAATCCAATCACCGTGTCAACACCAAGCAACTGCGCCATTTTCATCGTATCAATAAAATCGTTGTGAAACTCCGCCGCCACCTCCGCATTCGGGTGAACCGGGTTTCCGTGGCAAGAAAGCGCGGAAATTTCCATATTATACTTAGCAAGCATTGACTTGAGTTCGTCAACTTTCGCAGGGTTGTCAAAATAATCCTTCGGGTTAAGATGCTGATTCGTCGGATAACCACCGCAACCAATCTCAACCGCTTGAACTCCAAGCCCGCTCAAATATTTCACCGCATCCTCTAATCCCATTGAGTAGAGAACCGGAGTCATTACGCCTAATTTCATTAGAATGTTACCTCCTTACCCGTCGCCGAACTCTCGTAAATCGCTTCAAGGATTTGCGTAACCGCGAACGCTTGCTCCGGCAGAACCGTCAACTCGCCTTTACCAAGCACGGCGTTAACAAACGTGTTTTGTTCGATAACCGCAGGGTCTTGGCTTTCGCCGCCCTCGAAGAAGTCAACTCCACCTGACTCAAGGTCCGGTTTCACCGTCACTTGCTTGTTCATATCAACTTTATTTATGCGCAATCCGTCTTTCATATCCGCGCCCGCCAAAGTTCCGCAAAGCGTCGCTTTCGCCTCATCAATGTCAAGCGTATTAAGCGCCCAGCTGCTCTCAAGCACGATTGTCGCGCCGTTTTCCATAGTGACAAACGCAAACGCGCTATCCTCAACCGTGAACTCTTTCGGGTCCCAGTCGCCGAACGCGTTTCCTGTTTCAGTCTGCTCCGCAAGCTTGCGGTAAACGTTGCCGCGAACCGACTTCGGCTTATAATCATTAAGCAACCAAAGCGTCAAGTCGAGCGCGTGAGTTCCGATGTCGATAAGCGGGCCGCCGCCTTGCGCTTCCGCGTCCAAAAATACGCCCCAAGTCGGAACACCACGACGTCGAACTGCGTGCGCTCTCGCGAAATAAACCTCGCCCAAATCTCCGCGGTCACACGCGCGTTTCAAGTACAAACTGTCCTGTCTGTATCTGTTTTGATAAGCGATTGTAAGAAGTTTGCCGGTTTTCTTCGCGCACTCAACCATCGCTTTCGCTTCCGCGGTAGTTTTCGCCATAGGTTTTTCGCACATAACATGGCAATCCGCTTCCATTGCCGCAATCGAAATCGGCGCATGCGACGAGTTCGGTGTCAAAACGTAAACAACATCAAGCTTTTCAGCTTTAAGCATCTCGTTATAATCTTCGTATTTTTTCACATTCGCAAGTTCGAACTTTTTCTCAACTTTATCCATTTTCTCAGGAATAATGTCGCACAACGCAACGATTTCAACGTCTTTCACTTGTTTGATTGCCGGGATATGTTTACCTTCCGCAATTCCACCGCAACCAACGATACCAGCTTTAAGCATAGTAGAATTCCTCCTCAAAATTTATGTATTTAATCACTCTTGAAGTATAATAAAATTTTGCTGAATTGTCAAGTCTTTTTTGCAATTTCATTAAAAAAATCGCCGCAAGTTTGCGACGATTTTCTAATCATATTAAACTAAAAGTTTTACCCTTCGTTATACCGCTCAAGAGCCGCCTGATAAATCGCCAAAACCTCAGCCATGCCAAGCGTTCTCAAATCTTCGATATACGAATTCCAAGTCGCGTCATTCACAGGGTCAAAACCGGTAATCCAACGTATCTCCTGCTCCAACATTCTCGCCTCAATCGCCGGCCAAAGTGTAGAATATCTGCTCGCTTCCTCTTCCGTGAACGAGAGTTGCGGGAACTGCGGCAACATGTAATCGCCGTCGATATAAAGCTGCATTCCAACTCGTGCCGCCTCAGACATCCACTGCGCCTCAAATCGGAAATCTTGCTGTGAACCAATCCAGATTCCACCGCCGATTTCCCAAATCGCCTCGTTCATAGCCAACCCGCTCGCGAGGATATCAGCGTCAACAATCGGCATTCTCTCGCCGTCAACTTCGCCCCAAGCCCAATGCTCGCCTTCAACGCCGAACTGGTAAAGCAACATTCCCTCTTCTGAGAACCAGAAATCAAGGTATTCCATAGTTTCGCGAACAAATTGATTTTGGTTTGAAATTCCCCAACCAAATGGTTCAGCCAACGGTCGGCTTGTCATTTCCGCGCGAACTCCGAACGGATTCGCAGGAGGCGACATAGCAACAAGATTAAAGCCCGGAACCTGCTCCAAAATTGATTCGTTCAAGTTGAAACCGGCAGTCGAAACCAACCAGTCATGCGTCGCTCCGCCACGGTTACCAGCAAACAAAACGTCGCGCGCAGTTCCGCCGCGTGAGAAAATTTCTTGGTCAATCAAACCGTCATCATACCATCTTGCAAGATTTTCCATCGCAACTCTGTATTGCGGATGGTATCTTGAATAAATCACCATTCCGTTCGGCTGAATTTGCCAACCATAACGAACACCGTAAAGCATTACCAAACTGTTAACATTTTGGTGTCGGCAAAGGAACGGCACGATGTCGTCGCCAAGCGTCATAAACGCGCGAAGCGCCGCCTCGAATTCTACAACCGTCGTCGGAACTTCTAACCCAAGCTCGTCAAGCCAGTCTTGACGGATAAACCAACCTTGAGCAGTTGTCGCCGCAGTCATTCTCGGAATGAAATAAATGCTTCCGTCGCTTGCCGTCGCCGTGCGTCGAGCATCAGGATTTTCCTCGAAAAATCTCGCGATATTCGGCGCGTAACGCTCAATCAAATCTTCAAGCGGAAGGAAAACTTCGTCAGAATACAAATCGAAATTTTCTCTGGTAGTCTGAATAATGTCAGGGAATTGTTGCGATGCTACCATCAAATTAAAAAACATAACATCTTCAGTTGACGCCGCCGAACTTGGAACCGTTCCGCGCAACCGAACTCCTCTTCCTTCTTCACCAACAGCAGTTATATCCGTCGCCGCCGTAAATACAGGCCAATCGTTTTGGAACGCTCCGCCTACCCCAAGGTAGTGAACCGTCAACTCCAAAGTTCCGTCCTCAAGCACTCTGCCGCGATAAGCACCCTCTGTGGTCGGACACAAGAAACAACCCGACACCAACAGCGTTACCATAACAAGCGCAACTACCAATCCTAAAATCTTTTTCATTTTCTTACCTCCTACTTTTATATTAATTTCAATTTTTTCGTGTTAAAATAGAAATTCGCGCCGCGAATTTCCTCCATAATTGTCAATTGTACATTGTCAATTATCAATTGGGTTAAAAAACCCTTTGGAACAAAGGGTTTTTTAACCCTTAACCGACCCAATCATTACGCCTTTAACGAAATATCTTTGCAATATCGGGAACGCCAAAAGCATCGGAATTATCGCAACCATTATAGTCGCGTGAATAAGCGTTTCTGCCGAAGTTACAACGTCTCCCGCGTCCGCGCCCCAATCCGCCACAATCAACAACTGGTTCAATAAAACCGGCAACGGAACTATATTGTCGCTCGATATCAAAATCATCGACCAGAAAAACGCGTTCCACCGCCCTACAAAATAGAACAATCCAACCGTCGCAAGCGCAGCCATTGAAAGCGGCAAATATATCTTGGTCAATATCGTAAAATCGTTCGCGCCGTCAAGCTTCGCGCTCTCTTCCAAGCTATCGGGAACCGACGCAAAATTCGTCCGCAATATGAAGAAGTTGAACGCGCTCACCGCGAATCCGAATATCAGTGCCGAACGCGTGTCAAGCAAGTTGTAATTTCTAAATGTTAAAAACAACGGTACGATTCCCGGCGTAAACCACATCGTAAAAGCTACAAATAGCGTCAACGCCATTCGTCCGCGAAGTCGATTTTTCGACAACGGATACGCGCCCGCTATCGTGAACACAAGGTTTACCGCCGTTCCAACTACCGCGAAAAACACCGAGTTCGCATAACCCATCCAAATGTCCGAACGCGACAAAATGTTCGCGTACGCTTCAAGCGTAAACCCTACAGGGTAAAGCCATACGCGTCCTTGCATTATCGCGTTCGGGTCACTCACCGACGACGAGAGCACGAATATGAACGGATACAGCGCAATTAACCCCAACGCGCTCAAAAATACTATATTTGCTACCTTAAATATCTTTTCTCCCAACGATAATCGCATTTTTTCACCATCTCCTTACAATGTTTTCTACTTAAATTGTGTCAAAAGCAGGTTAGATTTTGTGAAAACGGAGCGTCAGCGTGCAATGGCACGGTAGTCGACGTTTTCGCGAAATGTAGCCGCTTTTGCCGCAATTTTACCAAAGCGCCGATTCGGTAAGTTTCCTACTCGTGTAATTCGCAGCGATTACCAAACACAATCCAACGAGTCCGTTAAACAAACCAACCGCAGTCGCTAACGACTGGTTCGGCGGCGCAGACTGGATTCCAACCCTAATTACCCAAGTATTTATGATTTCGCCGGTTTCTCGCGTAACATCAGTAATCAGAAGCATAACCGCCTCGAATCCGACATTCAAAACGTTTCCGATTCCCATAATAAACAGTATCACAAACGTCGGCAAAATTCCCGGCAACGTTACGTGTTTGATTTGTTTCCACTTGTTCGCGCCGTCGATTACCGCCGCCTCGTAAAGCTGTTGGTCAATCCCCGCAATCGCCGCCAAATATATGATTGACGCAAAGCCCACGGCCTGCCACTGAGTCATCGTTACAAATATTGTGCGGAACCAGCCCGGTTCTATCAAGAAATTAATTCTGTCCCCGCCAAAAAACGTAATTATATTGTTCACCAAGCCCGCCTCAAGCGCGACTATTTGACGTACAATCCCCGCCATTACTACGACTGACACGAAATGCGGTATCAACACGCTGGTTTGAAACGCGCTGCGCAAACGTTTACGCTTCACTTCATTTAACAATATCGCAAGCGCAATCGGTATCGGAAACCCCCACAAAATCCCGTAAAGACTGATTAAAAGCGTGTTGCGAAAAATTCGCCAAAACCAAGGGTCGTTAAAAAATCGAACAAAATTCGACAAACCTACCCATTCGCTGCCCGTAATTCCGTCGGTAAATCGGAAATTTCGAAACGCGATTTGCAAGCTATACATCGGAACGTACATGAACAATATGTAAAACGCCAAGAACGGCAACATCATCAAGTACAGTTGACGGTCTCGAAATACATCACTCCAAAACCCGCCTCGAGCCAATATCCGATTCTTCAGTTTACTCTCCCGAATCTTACTCAAAACACATCTCCTCCTATCTTTCTGCACAATTCTATCACATTGTGAACAAATTGTAAATCACCACTTTTTTCAATTATCACCATTTATTTAACAAAAACCCCGAAACCCACGCCCCACAAGGGTTACTCCAACACAATCAACTCTGTCGGACTCATATCAAGCGCGCTATCCCACAAAAACACATCAAGCTCAAATCCACTAACAATCGGCGGCAAATTACCGTCCCAAACAAGAAAATCAAACGCGCCCGAATTCGGATTGATTGAAATCGGCTTCGCAAACGCGCCCGCAAATCTGCCGGTCGCTATATCATACATCGCCAGCACAACAAACGCCGTAAGCGGCTCGTCCGTCGTATTTATCCCTTGCAACCTTACGTCGCCCGAAACAACGTCAAACGCCGTAAATCCCGCAATCGGAAGTTCGCCCAAAACCGTTATATCCAACGCCTGCGTAATATCCAAATTCGTAAATGAAATTTGTCCTTGTGCCGTCGATTGCATTTCCGTCACAACACCGTCAATCAACACAAAATATTGCGTGTTCGGCTTCAACTCTCGAATAGTGACCGCCGAAGCGCTCGCCGCCCTTCCAAGCGGCCGCTCAACTCGCAAATTAAACCCGAAATCCAACCGCTCGTATCGCATATTAACATGATTCGACGCGGTAAAACTCGGCGAATTCGTTGGTAACTCAAGCCTCGTCCCGTCAATCATCACTGAATTTAGAATATGCTCATCACCTCGCGTGTAGAAAACCGTTCTCGCATACGCTGAAATCCCTGCCGCGTCAATCTCGCCAACGTTTCCGCGATACAAAATCTCGTCAACCCGCTCGCCGCGGTCAACGGTAACTCTCGTCACCGCGTTCACGCCGATTCCTGTCGTCGTCATTGTCGGCGCAACATCAAGATATTCGCCGTCAATCCTCGGAAAATAAACTCCCGCGAACCTTGTAGCATTCAACGCCGGCGTTTCAACCGCAAGTTCCGAACCAAGCAACATCATAGATTCAACTTGAGCAGGCGGCGCATTATTCGGCAATGTCGCGGGCGGCGGCGGTGAAACAACTCCGTTCGCCGACCCCGATGTCATAACATGCAACTCCATTTGCGCCTGCTGATTCACCGTAACATTCCCCGTCGTAGTTTGCGTAATCACATAACTTCCGCGGTTCTCGCTCGGATTCCAACTGCCGTCCCATTCGCCGCTGTTGCGGAAAATATACGTAAACGTTCCCGTCGTGTTACCCAACATCGCAATATCGTCAATCGTCACGAAATATCGCCCGTCGATAAAGAGCAAACTCCGCTCATATCGGCTGAGAATCAACGGTCCAACACCATTCCCAAAGCCGCCCCAATTGCCGTTAGAACCGCGCCAAGCGCGATACGCGCCGGTCGCGTCACTCGTCGCGAACCCGAATCCGTCTGACCCAAAAAACTGCGTAACCCTCGCCATCTCATTCAACGGCGCAGTATAACGAGCCGAAAATCCGGTTTGAGTTGTTTCAAACGTCTGTCCTCGCCCGTTGACGAGCATGGAATTATGATGCCTCGTATACCTCGGAATATTTCGCCGCATCGTGTGCGGCGTCTGCCCCCATTGATGCCCGCCGAAAAACATAACAATATTCTGCGCCTCCGGCAAACTGTGCGCCATATTAACAAACCATCTACGCTCTTCCGGCGGCAAAGACGGATTAAGCGCCAAAAATCCATGCATATACTCATTCAACCTATGCCCTCCCGGCGGCCCGCCCTTGAGAGTCATAGAAATATCGTCCGCACCCCAACCGGTACGGAAATTAATCAACTCCAAATCATTAAAATGCCGATAATTCGGCTGTTCCCACGGCTCGGAAGCAATTGAATCATCGTACCACAAGAACGCCATTCCGGGCTGCGTAAAATGTCCGCTCCACGGATTCGCTCGTTCCGTCGGGTGCGCCGAAATCGCGTCCGCGACATCACGCAGCAACCCCATAAGCTGTCCGTCATTGTATTGCGACGCAATTCGGAACATGTACGCGGCATGATACCCCATTCGCTCGTCGTGCCCGTCGTGCGTCGCCCAATGATGCATCATTCTAAGCCCAGGCGCATACAAATACGCTTGAAATATCCCGCGATTCCTAATTCCCGGATAATCCCACAAACTCTCGTCGCCCGTAAGCGAAGTATGCACCGCCAAAGCGCGGAACAACTTCTCGCCGCCGTAAAGCAGATAACTCGTTCCCTCGTGCGAAGTTCCGTCCGGCGCGTGCCAATACGCGATATTTCGCAACCTCACCTCAGCCCAATTAAACATATCGCGAACAAGTTGGTCGTCCTCATCTTCCACTCCAAACGAGCCCATAATCGCGCCGGTTGCAATCAAAATCGCCGCCGCCCGCCCATGAACGTGGTTATTTTGGAAATCATTTCGCCAGTAATCAACATCTGTATTCGAGGGCGTAAAATCAAACCCGTCTCTCGGCTCGCCGTCAATCCAAATCCTGTACAAATTATTCGCATGAAGCAAAATCCGCTCCCGCAACAGCGTTCTCAATCCCTCGTCAAGCACGTTCCCGCTATGATTCCAATGCGGCAAATCGTACGTCCAGTCGTACATCAAGCCCATCGCGGTAAGTCCCGCCGCCGCTTCCAAGCAAGAACCTCGCTCGCCGTGCCAACTGGGTCCGCCGCTATTATCCTCACCCAAAAACGGATAAATCTCAACAATCCGCTCAACATGCGACACAAGCCGCAGTCCAATATTTTGAACATCATTTCGCCGCGCCGTAAGTTCTTCGGGCGAAGCGTTCGCGTAATTAATCAACGCGATTCTGTATCCAATCAAAATATTAACCGTACGGCCAAAAAATATATCGTAACTCGCGCCGTTATTCGGCAACGACGCAACCCCTGTCGCAGGCGCGTTCAACGCCGATTGCACCGCCGAATTCCGAATCGCCGCTTGATACGAATCGCCCGGCTGAAGCACTCGTCGCTCAAATTCTTCAAGCGAAACATCGCTTCCAAGTATAATCCTCGGACGTTGGTTAATCAAATCCGAACGGAAATTCGTATCTCGGTACGTCGAGAACTGCTCAAAAACCTGCTCTATAGCATCGGCAACCGATTCTCCAACAACGCCAACAACATGAATCCCAACAACCGACAATATCATCGCGACAACCAAACAAAAGCTCAATATTTTCGCCGAACCAAAATTTTTCATTCGCAAACGCCTCCTCGGAATGTCTATTCACGAAATCAATATCGTCGATATTGATTTCGTGAATCCACACTCCAACTTTACAAAGAGAGGCTGCAAAGCAGCCTCTCTTTGAATGCATCAAATAATTCTTACTCGTTCGCAAGGAACAAAATTCTGGAAATATTACTCCAAGCGTTCTCGTTACTTCCGTTAACCAAAATTCTGATAAACTGAGTATCGGTCGCAGGAATCGGATACGATTCAAGGTCGTCCGACCGACCCGAGCTCATTCCGTCAAACAGCGGAGCCCACGAATTTCCGTCGTTGGAAGTTTGCAGCTCGAAGAAGTACGTTCTCGGGTCACCTCTGAACCAAGCAATGGCAACCGCGTCAAGTCTTACAACTTCACCGAAGTCGAATACAACCCACTGTTGCCCGGTCATAGAGAACCGCGTTTCAAGATTCTCCTCAAACATCGCCTCAGGCGGGTTCCAAGCCTCGGCAATTTCCGACACCTCGAAGTCGTAAACAGGAACTTCAATCATCGTCGCGTCAACACCGTCCATAGGCAAGATGGAGAAGTCGATTCCAATGGTAACTCTTCTCGACGGGTCGGTCGGGCTTTGCACAACAACCGTCGCTCGTCCCGGAAGACTTGTCGGTTGCGTAACGGTCATATCATATCGAGAATCCGCCGCAACCACAGGAATATCAGTCGTTCCGAACGGCAATCTAACGTGGTAAGACCTTCTTCTCGAAGCAAATCCTTCGATTTGCTCGCCGTTAACCGTCAAATCGTTAAGCGACAGCACTTCAAGCTCGCCGTCAGGAATATTCATTCCCCAGTTCGCCATAGGCATAACCGTCGGCAACGACGCCGGCCGCTCGTGACCTTCCTCAAGCGGCTGGAACGCAACCGAAATTGTTCCCGTTTCCATATTCGGTATATCAATTTTCAATCGGCGAACTCCAACGTTCAAGTTTTGCCCCGCAGGGTCAGGCATTCCTTCCATCGGACGCGCGTCTGTAATCTG
>Ga0123355_10019120_pt1 | contig 10898 bp, 6 predicted proteins | sample TergutEmb28metaG_3_FD_89872 | JGI IMG/M metagenome (GOLD analysis project Ga0123355, IMG submission 89872) | Embiratermes neotenicus P1 segment gut microbial communities from Petit-Saut dam, French Guiana - Emb289 P1 | ecosystem: Host-associated > Arthropoda: Insects > Digestive system > Gut ...
CCACGGACCCACATATATTGGTGACCCCGACGAGCGACACGACCGACTTTAACTTTTCATCATGATGGACCCCACTGACGAGACTGTCAACTCAGCGGTGTAGAGTCTCTGTGCGCCTGCCGCCCTTCTGGCCCGACCGACGTGATCTGAACCAACCCACACCGTATTTATGTAGGGACATGCCCTTAGCTAAAGGCTTTAAACCCCTAAATACGTCAAATCCCTTTCCCTGTAGGTTAGCACTTTTAACGCCAAGTTTCTGGAGAACGTTACGCCGGCATAAACTCACGAAAGCGATACGTACGATTTTCTTTTCCTTTAGCCAAGATGTCGAACTATTTATATACGTTTCGTCAGGTAGAACTGCAAATCTGTGTAATTTGCGATAGTTTTCATATAAACCCGTAGTACGAACTACTTTTTCTGACTAGAGTGATTACCTGAGGTATTTGAAGAAACACAGGCTGACTTTCGTAATAGCTTAATTCGACACAGATACGTGGCCAGCACTGGGTCGAGAAGACATGACAGTTAAGTAAAATGTAACTGAAACGTAAGGGTGTCTAAACACGTTTACCTGCTCAGGGGACAAATTGATGTATTAGGTGGCATCATCGCATGATTTTCGGAGGCATTCTTTAGGTCATTTCGCGGCTTATTCAATTTTTGAACAAGCATTTCAGCCACCTATTTGTACGTTTACGTCAGGATTCATAACCGAACAATTGTTCCCACACCACACTTTTCTTTTGGATATCAAGGTAATGTGCCAAGCTGATCGTTTGGAGTTCATACGGAGGAAGAACAAACAGCAGTTAGGCATTTGTCACAACGCATCTTAAGAATTATCTTTTCTCTGAACAGCACAACACTGTTTATTCCTATAGGCCTATCTTGCACTTACTAGCTGCGAAACCAAATTCTCCAGCACACTTTTCCCACACTCCCTTCACTTTCACGAAGCTCCTTCTACGGCGCTTTATTACGCCTCTAGCGAAATAAAAGATGAAATTTATACAAATACCCTGATAATTTACGATAATGCTTTATGTCCGGTGTACAAACACCTGCATTAACTTTTAATTATGAAAGTTTTAAAATGTGTGCTGTGACAGCAATTGAGTTGATCCTGTCCTCCATGGTCCCAGTACCTTGGGATGCAATTGTATGAAATTATAGTGTCCTTAAATTTTAATGACAAAATATGTACTGTACTATGTCTACTACAGAACATTTTAGGCCATCGCTTTGAGATTGACAATGCAAGAGCTACGTTGTTAGGGGTACCACACTTCCACCACAAGACGACATTTCCCACTTATCGACCATAAGAGGGACGATATACCAACAAAAACAAGTTTAAAAAAGAGGACATAAAAATAGCTACAATTTTATTAGTCCTTGCCAGTGTCTGTCTGCTAATAGCGCTTTAAATTTCATCGGTATGAAATTCTGAGGGAGACGCATGTTATTCACTAACTTCAAATTGTTCAGAATTTCCGTGCCCAGGTTTCCCCAGGTATTCCAAAGGCCAACTGCTGAACTCATATTTATTTGATTCCTACAATGCTTAAACAATATCATAATTATGCATTTCCTTAACACAGTAGTAGAAACATATATATACTTGTACACTCTCAGTGCCTTTAAAATATGCAAAATTTAAGAAAAAAGCAGTAAAAAAACGTACATATGTAAAAGTTTACAACTGGTCTGGACAGAGATTTTTGGATCGAAAAAGGGGGCACACCAAGGGAAAATGGTAGACCTGACGATGCTGCACTCTGGCTCTTCCCTGAGTGACAAAACAGAAAATATGGGAAGTTTATAGGCTGAATAAATCACGGTATATATACTATATATGTGTATATGTATATATATATATATGCATAAACACGTACACAAATATATATATATATATATATATACGTGCAGTTTATTACGGGAAGGCGCCGAAGAGAAATTATCTGCTCTGGTTTCTTCCTTCATCTAATATAAGTTCCAGTGTTTCGTTTGGAATCAGCAATATGCTTTTTGCAGCTGAGCATGCAATAAATTTTTAAGTTTCTTACGATTCGGGCCAGGGAACCGGGCTTATTCAAAGCTAGAGGGAGGTCTCTCGCGCAGAAATTCCAGTCACGCTGTTGCATTTTCGCATGATGTGACATCTGGATCAGCATTCGTCACTGAGAGATGCACCTGAAGAGGAGATGAAAAGCACATACGAGTATCAGCTATTTTTGACGGTCAAATGGCAAAGCTCTTCGCACGTATCCGCTCCACGAACATACAACACCATCACAGGCCGAGGTACGTTAGGATAAAGGAATATCATATTTCCATTTATTATATCGAACAGTTATTGTAATTATACGAGAATAACAAAACTGTCATGAAGATATAATGAAGAAAGACCAAAATTCACTCCGAATAAAATAGACACACAGACAAAACATAAGAAAGAACAGCATAGGGACTACATCAAAATGAAATAAAACATGTACTCCGTCTGACAGAACTATCTCTTAATTTTGTTTCATTATTTCTATTATTGGTTACCAGTTTCTGCCAGAATATTCCATCATCAGACAACTATTTACAAACACTTAGAAATGCTGGTGCATATAATATAACTCGTCAATTTCATGGGATCACATTCACATTCACTATTGTTCTTTATAATTAATACTGGCTTTAGTTGTGTTATCTGTACTAAGTATTTTGAAATTATATGATATGAGTACTGTACACTTATTACTAAAGTTCTTGTTGATTGGCAACTTAATTTTAAAATTGGAAATAATTTTGAAGATAAAGGTAAAGCAGTCCCGTTACAGGCCTGGAGTGGCCCAGAGGGTTCCAGGATTTCATGACAACAGCACAGGCCGCCTTTACCGCCAGGAAATACTTCTGATACCCATTTCTGTTAGAGACTGAAAAGTTCCAATGACACCAGCTGGGATCGAACCAGCGACCATCCGATTTGTAGCACAGCACCTTAACCACTGTGCTATCGCGGTTCCCTAGTTTTGAGGTTGTACAGTATAAATTGTGTTATTGAGATTTAAAGTATTTTTATTTGACATGTCGCAGTAATAAAATTATAAATTATAAAACTGTTGTTCGGATCTCGTCTTCAGCCTCTGTGCACTAGGGTGAAATTCTATATATTCTTAGTGAAACTGAATACTGGAGTTGTATGCTGTTGTGCTATCGGTTTCATTTATTGTTAGTTGAGAGCTGGATATTATAGGTTTCGTCGTTTTACGTTGGCGATGTATTAACTCCAGTATAGAAATGCGGATTTTTTGGAGATAATCATCATAAGATTCTCTGTGATGTTATGTAGGCCCGGTTCTATATTGTGTGCTTGCAGCTGGCGTACGTGTTTGCGACTGACTGTGTGATTATTGGAGGAATTGTGGGCAGAGCCGGAATCAAGCGGATACCCTGAATTACTTTCTTTGTAGTAAAAATTCACAAAGCACAGAGAGAAATGGGAGGCGGTCCTCGACTTTCGTACAACACGCACTTACGTACGTTATAAATTCCCATCCCTAACCGTTTTCCTTACGCCATATTCGGACTTCGTACTTAGCTGGCGAACAAACATTTCGAGTAACCGCACAGTGGCGCTCTAAAACTGTCCCGAACTATGTTTTTGTCAAGTAAATGCCGTAGAAGCCGATCCCGGTGGACGCGCGGTCTAAGGTGTAGGTATGTGACCACTCGCTTATTGAGATTGTGGGTTCGAATCCCGCCTGGGTCATGGTAGCCTGTCTCTTGTGAGTGTTGTGCGTTGCTGGTGGAGGTCCCTGCGACAGGCCGATCACTCGTCCAGAGCAGTCCTACCGAGTGCAGTGTGTCTATGGCGGGGATTACACGATGCTACTTTACACGTTACTCACCAGCGAGTTCAGTCGCCAACTAGTGAGCGAGCAACTAGTAAACTAGCAAAAATGAAAAGACTGGGCAGTCAGCTAGTAGCGCTTTAGTTCATCGTTCGATATCTCAGAGAAGAACTGAAGAATTTTAGTGTTTTATCACGAGGTACTTACTGGCTGTATCGATTACACTGAGCGAGTTTACAGACGGGATAATGAATCAGTCAGCGAGTAACGAGCAAGGTTGAACAGGCTGCACCTTCACTCGCTGGGATTTAGTCGCCAGTGTGTTTAAAAGTGGCTAGTGAACTCGCTGGCAACTAGCGTGTAGAGAAGCCCGATGCCATCCAAGTCTGTCACCACGAAGCGTCGAAACTGAGGAGGCCTAGACTCACTAGCCTTTAAAGGCCGAATGTTAGCTATATCTAACGCAGCCTGCACTCCCCAGTGGCCGAATGTTAGCTATATCTAACGCAACCTGCTTTCCCCACTAGCCGAATGTTAGATATATCTAACACCGTGCATGCATGAAGTTTTTCAGCTCTCACCTTGTTTGCTTTAGCAGGAAACCGAAACAAAACCATTGTGGGTCCCACCACAAGATCTGGTATTTGTCAGGAGCAATTATGTCACTTATGACGGTCGGGCTTCGATATTATTTATGTCCAGACTTGATATTTGGGGATCAGCTGAGGTATGTGTCTGGTAAGACACAGTAGAAGCTCTATCACGAAGTGCATTTGTTAGTTTTATAGTAGCTTTCTTAGAGGTGTGGTGCGCCTAATAGTGTTTTGCAGTGGCGGACTGGCATATACGTGACAGTGGCGGATTGGTTATAAACGGCAATCCAATAGTTTTCACAACATTTTTTGTCAAAGCTGTAGGTGTTACTTTTCAGGGTCGTGTTTGATGTTACATTATCAGCGGCGAACTGGTAAATATTGCACAAATTCACTGGTAGTTTGTATGGAAGTACTTCTTACTCGTTGGTATTTATATTTTTCCTCGGTGTTTACCGACAGAGTTTCATCTGCATTAATTTCCCGGTGAAGTATTATTTAGACTTTAGACCAGTGATGTATTATCAGTAACTGTCGCTTAGTTGACTCAATTGGGACCCTTTGGAGTGGAACCTCAGAAACGAGCTAAGTATTCAAAATCACTCGAGCCTGACGAAATAGAGAAGGTACTGATGGATGAGGAATCTGATGAGGAATTAGGAGAAACAGACGAAGTGATGGAACCACTTGTGCAGTCCTCCTCATCCTTGGACGATGACGATGATACCGAGGAAACCGAAGTTACGTTTCGGGCTAAAATATCTGGGGATTCGTCGAATGTCTTGGATTTTACTGGAGCTCCAGCTGGCATCAACCGATCAGATACTTCCGATATAAATGCAGAATCTTCTCCTTTTAAATCTTCATTCTATTTTTCAGGCAGATTTTTCAAATCGTTCTAACTGAAACAAATTGCTACTTTCATCAATATATGTCATCTAAAACTACAGGAAGCACTACAGCACGACCATCTGATATTACGATCGAAGAAATTTACAATTTTTTAGACTTATAATTCAAATGGACATGATCACCGTCACAGCTTCCAAGGTTATTGGTCCAGAGAGGAGTAGTGCTCTACTACATTTTATTCCAACGTGGTGGCAAGCGATCGCTTCTTCAACATTCTTCGATTCCTTCATTTTGAAAACAATGACGACCCTCCGAATCAGGATGACCCAGACAAGGACGTAATCTGGAAAATAAGAAAAATTTTTGACATGCTTAACAACAAATTTTGTGAAATGTGCAATCCGACAGAACGTCTTGCTGTTGACGAATTGATCGTGTTGTACAAATTAAGAGCAGCCTTTCAGCAATATATTCCAAAGAAACATAAAAGATTTGGCATCAAAATTTTCAATCTTTGCGACTCCCTGGGTTACACATATGATATGAGCGTGTATGTAGGCAAACAACGGCAACATGCCTGAGCTCAAATCACAGCAACACGCGAAACGTTGCTTCAAGTTATTCGAAGAGTTGAGGGACTGGGCCACAAAATTTTTATGGACAACTATTTCACCTCGCCTGCTCTGTTTGATGGTCTGTTCCAACGTATAATCAATGCTTGTGGAACAGTTCGCCATAACAGGCGTGGAATGCCACGAGATATTGGACCAACTCTCTAAAAATGAAAAGGGGGACATAGCGACACGAGATGGGGGAACCCTAATGGCTGTTCGCTGGAAAGACAGGCGGTATGTGTACATTCGGACAAACATGAACACTCCCCTTGTTGAAGGAAATTTCACCAACGAATCTGGCCAGGCTACCAAAACTCGTGTAGTAGAAGACTACAGTGCATACATGGAGTCTGTGAACAAGTCAGACAGAAAGGTTAACAGCTATGGAACTGCCCGCAGAACATGGAAGTTGAAGAAGAAACTCTTTTTTCACCTAACAGATATGACCATTCTCAACGCATTTTTTTTATCCACAAGTCATGTGGCGGCAAAATGACTCATAAAAATTTCGGTGACCTCCTCATTCGCGAATTGATTATCTACTTGCCTGAAGAAAACGTGACAGCTAGTGGCACTTCAAGGGGTAGACAGAGTCCAACTGCATTCGACTGGAAGTAAAGCGTTCTTAGAATTGGCATTCCAAAGGAAAACAATGGCCGTGTCGCGTGTGTCCGCTCAAAAGCAAACGCGAAGCACGCTTTATTTTTTCAAAAGTGTGACGTCGGTCTGTGCATGGTGAACTGCTTCGAATGAAAAGGGTCATACGTGTGTGAACCTGAGTCAATAGACACAAAGAACAGCGTTGAATATGGTGGCGTACTGCAACACATATCTTTGTACAGCCGGAACAGAAAACGTTTGTCGTGTAAATAAGTATTGTATATTTCTATGTACGTAACATCACACATGCTTGCGGTGTACAGCAAGGGGTTAGTACATAAAAAACTCACAGAAATATCATAAAATATTTTGTGCCAAATAACTTTTGAATTTATCAGAAAGTTTCGTGAGTGTGTTTTATTGCTAAAATGTGACACTTCGTCTATGAATGTAGAATTTTATTCTCTTTCAAACAGTTTTTACTCCATAATTCTATGTTATATAGAGCGGAAGATATATCAGTTTATGTGGAGGCGTGCAATTTCAATATTTAAATGCCCCAAAAAAGTCCGGCCACTAGGAGACGACTGGCTTTTAAAATTCAGTACTTTAGAGGCTAGAGCTGTTGAGCCTTGAAAATATACCAAAAGAGGTGCATGAGATAAATATAATTTGAGGCAAGACTTCACTCTGGAAATGTAATTTGTAATGTTTATATTTTGCAATCCAAATCAGAACTTTGATGTTGGTGTGGACGGTTGAGTTTTCGTGTTTTTTTATTTTGGTGAGGCATTGTGTTATTTAATACCAAACATTAATTAATATATGTCAAGAACAACTATTTAATGAGTACGAGGCCTCGTACTCATTAAATAGTTGTGCTTGACGTATATTAATTAATGTTTTAGTATATCCCTAGCACAGCGTGATGTCTTCCATCAAACTTGTGTTATTTGTTATTGGCTATCCTGGCCACTTGCACTGGTAATGCCATCTGATGGAGGAAGCAAGCTGACCTGAATCGTTATGGTGGCAATAGGTAATCTGCGTGTAGAATACGCCCACTGCACTGTACAGCAGACGTACAAATATTTTAAACGACGCCGGTCAGGTTACTAACGGCTTATGAGTTCCATTGGACATGCCTTATATAGGCATCCGAATTATGAAGGATATTGCCTCGTGTGATGGCAGTTACCTTTGACTGAGTTAATGCATTAATGTATCGTAATTTTTGCTACAACTCTTCTGTTTGTTGCCCATAAAAAGGGATTATTATGTACTTTTTCAGCAATGGAAAGGAACCCCAATTATAACAGATTTATACTGCTCTGTTTTCGAACATTTCGACTTTCGCACACGTTTTCAAGTTGTTTACGAAATTCTGAGACTGTCTGTATTCATTTTTGGATACGTTGAAGAGCATATTCTTCAGTTGGTGCGTTAGTGCCTTACATTTTCACATATCAAAATTTCTAGCAACAAATTATGACTTTCATAACGGCAGTTACAGAATGCTTCAAAGATTTTACCACCCCGTGTCCCACTCGAATATGGGGTGGGGAGTACAAGCATGCATATTGAAAGAAATCCGTGTTAATGCAATGGCATACAGTGATGAAAATGAGTGCGTTCGCCTATTTGGGATGTGAGCTGAAATGATGTCTGTAAGCACGTCGGAATTACTTTTATGCAGTTAACCTATTATGGCTACAATACAGTAGGACTAAACCTGTGTTAATAACTTTGGAAGGTTATTTAAGCGTGTGATTACCAGATAGTATTTAGCGTTTGTTTGATAATACTGTCTTGTAAATTGAACACAGTGTAGATGAAGCGGCCATGGTATACTCTAAGGCACTATCCTAGTGTGCTGTTACAGCGACTGAGGAAAACCACAAAAATATCAGGCCGAACAACCAACGCCCCGACTAAGAACCTAACAGACTACCGACCTCGTCTTTCTTTTTAATATTCCTAAACAGGCATCAGATAATTCTTAGACATTACACTGATCTTCTTTTCCGTTTATTCTAGATATTAAAAGAAAGGCAGCCCTAGACGTATTTACAGCCCATACAATAATTTTAACTCTACACAGTTGTCTGAGTAGCCTACAGTAGTTTCTTATTTTATAAGGTCATTAATTTATCGAATAAGTGTCGCTAGTCACTTCCCGCCGATACGCTTAAATATATTCTAAAACATCTACATGCAATGAACAACAATGAACAATGTTTTAGATGGCACGCGCATCCACAAGCAGAATGGAAACATTCCTTAAAATGGTGCGTAAAACTGTCACAGGCAACATGTCGAACCAAAACACTTGAACCCCCTTCCCCCACTCACTGCAGATTTAAATAAATATGGCATCTGCACAGCCTGCTATTATGAATAATTATCTGAGTGAAATTTATGAGAGTTGTCAGATAAAATAATATTCTTATATCTCCGGCTAGTAAATACCCTGCAGACAATCGTCAACATAATTTATTAAATTGCGTGCTTCACGGTTATCCTTTTGAATTTATCAGCACGGTTATCAGCGTCACGTGTTGAAATGTCACAATGCATGGTAGCTGGCAACAATCAACATGTCTGAAAAGAATGGATGACAGCTCCATGATAAGTTGCGAGTGCACCACTGTTTGTCACGAATAGGTCCACGTGTTGCAGTTAGATAGTTCCATTATCTACATCAAGAGCACCTACCTTGTTAGCAGCGTTAGCCTGCTTAAATTAACCGGCTGGGACCCTGCACGACGAACCCAACAATCACGTCGCCATTCGAAGAATAACGTGAAAAAGTGCATTATCTTTATCTTGTTCATCATGAATTGACGCACAGAGAGAACTTTGAGCAGGTGGCTGCTTCCAGTTTCAAAATAGTTTTCGCCGCACACTTTCCTGCAGAGTCCCTAAGGTGTCGCTTTAGTAATGATGGTTTAGATTTTGTCCTTGAGGGGAAAAAATTATAATGCACAACCCCATGCGTATGGGGGAAAAAAACCTAACATATTTTCACGATTGAGCAATACTGTCTTGTTGTGTTGGAACGTTTAGATTATGGACACTTTTGTTGAGACGAGTGTCGGTTATTTTCTAGTTCGTGCTCATAATCCCACGTCTCATTAGCTTTGATTATTGCGAAAGTATTTCTGAGTCACTTTCCCATTTCTCTTGAAGGTCCCGGCATACGCTGTTACAATTCGCCTTCTGCTCCTCAATCAGCAAATGCAGAGCACGAATTTGGCGGCACTCTGGCACATATTTGATTGTCATCTCTTGAGCTTGTCAATGGACTTCTCGAGATTTCGGCACATTCAACAGAGGTCACAATGCTGTAGAACTTTGGCACCGGCTTAAAACATGTTATTCTAGTTATCGTCTATCCAAAAGCCTTTTTGTAAAGTTTAGAACGTTCCATAGCATTTTCCCGAGTTTAAAGCAAAATCTAATGTACAAAAACTTTTCTTTCAAATTTGCCAGAGTATAGGTAAGCCAAAATCGCAGTAGAAACACCAGACGCATTTGCTTAACTAGACATTACTAAAAAATGACACGCGCCACAGTCACATTCCAAGTAGTAAATGATTCAGAGACAGAAAATTGTGCTTGCTGCAGTAGGGTCATCCCACTTTCAGCCTGTGGTCAAAGGGCAGTGCCCTATTAATATTGAAGCAGATTGTATGTTTCAACTTGCTTTGAAGCAATCCTAGTCAAGAGGCTTCCAGGTATTCCGCAAGCACTTTTCTTTTTTAGTGAATTTGTAAATATATTCATCAATTTTTTTAAACCGAATCTTTTATTTTCCTACCCACCCTCTTGTATAATCAGCTTTTGGTGTATTTTCAGTTTACACCGCCATTAGTATACTTTTTTTTATGAATGTGCATAACATCAAATTTTTGATGAAAAATGTATAGTGTGTCTTACAAGCGCCATTTCATTTGTGCAACCAATATTGCACGTTTACTTCACAGAGGTTGTTGAAAAATTCAGGTGTAGTGACAATAGTATTACAGATATTAAATTTTCAAGATGAAGCAATATGACAACTTTGTTTTTAAACCTGTCAGACCCTTGTGAGTCTCCACTGGACTTCTGTTGAACAAAAGTCCCGTAAATTCAACTAACTTCTTTAAAAATTCTTAGTATCGCAAAAACACTTTGTAAGTGCAGGAAGAACTTTGCGTTTTTGAGAGGTCTGTACCAGTACAATACCGCCGGCTTGTGTGTTGTAGCTGCATTCTGTTGCATTCCATACAGTAAGTACAGTACATACAGTAAGTACAGTACATACAGTAAGTACAGTACATACAGTAAGTACAGTACATACAGTAAGTACAGTACATACAGTAAGTACAGTACATACAGTAAGTACA
>Ga0123355_10019121_pt1 | contig 10897 bp, 4 predicted proteins | sample TergutEmb28metaG_3_FD_89872 | JGI IMG/M metagenome (GOLD analysis project Ga0123355, IMG submission 89872) | Embiratermes neotenicus P1 segment gut microbial communities from Petit-Saut dam, French Guiana - Emb289 P1 | ecosystem: Host-associated > Arthropoda: Insects > Digestive system > Gut ...
AATAACTCAACAAATAAGTCGCAAGCTCCTGAGGATGGATGTATTAACATCCGAAACATGTTGAGCATTACATAATGAAATAATAAAGCAAGTGACATCAAGCTAGTCTCTCTTTATTCAATTATCAAGACGATGCACGGTCCAATAAACATAAGCCAATCAGTACTCAGAACAAAAACAAAATAAGAATCTATAAGACAATTAATACGACCAGTGGCAACACACTGAGCAGAATATTGGAACTTGAATAAAGATATTGCTAAATGGCTGGTTGCTTTGGAAAGAAAAGTTTTAAAAATAATGTTGGAGGGAATTAAAGAAATGAAAATTGGATAAAGCGATATAATAAGGAACAACTGCAGCTGTTTGGAGATTAGATAAGATTAGATATACTTTCATTTGTCAGAATAATTCGGCCGAATTGGATTGGTCATGTTAAAAGAATGGATAGTAAAAGAGAAGTAAGCCAGGTATTTTGCAATAATCCTCAGGGAAGACGACTAAGAGTACGACCCAAAAACAGGTGGAGGAAGTGTGTACAAACAGATATTAATAAATTCAAAATTACAAAGTGGAAAGAGAGGTCAAAAAACAGAGCTGGCAGGGAGAAGTCCATTAAGCAGGAGAAGGTCAGCGTTGGACTGTAGTGTCATCGAACAAGAAGAAGAAGAAGAAGAAGAAGAAGAAGCAGAAGAAGAAGAAGAAGAAGAAGAAGAAGAAGAAAGAAGAAAGAAGAAGAAGCAGAAGAAGAAGAAGAAGAAGAAGAAGAAGAAGAAGAAGAAAGAAGAAGAAGAAGAAGAAGAAGAAGAAGAAGAAGAAGAGCAGAGTCCTTCAAAAGTTAACGGTAGGCTAGTTGATCAAGAAGTACCTCTCTTCTATGGAACCTGAAGGCTCGTTACTGCATGCACAACAGCACACCACTGTTGATGGTAATACTTTTTAACCAACAGGGAGTCAAACAGTACGTCGCTGTTCACAACTGTGTATACATGTATTTATTATAGAATGTTATTAATAGTATGAGGGACTGTTCTTAACGTTTCTTGAAAGAACTGTGCGTTTATGCTGACACTTTGTTAAATTTACTGTTCATACATAACCTGAAAGTTTCAGCCCGTCGAAATATGGTGTTATATCTGATTTTCAAACAGAATTTCGTCAATAATTTATAGGCACACTCATATATAAATACAAAATTACACATTCCCAAATATAAGCATTTAAGTACTGTGACTCAATATCCCAATTTTTGTCTTCATTACCCGGCAAGCCAGTCGCATCTCTTCTGCACCATATTCTTACTATCTGCTGGGCTCTGCTGCGTTTCCAAATTATCTCGTAAAGGGGATAATTTTTGAGGGAAAAAAGGTACCTCACGTGAAGTGTCTTGATTGCTTCTATAACTTCACTTATTTTCTGAAACGTTTCTTACTCCAAGAAAAACTCAGCGAGATATTATTACAAAAGCCCTAAGGTGCTCCACGATTTTAGGTGCCTGATGGTTCTGGTCGGTTTTAAGAAAACCTGGATTTCCTCGAGAGGTTTTAATGAAAGTCTCTAACATAAAATCACACGAAAGTCCGCCCAGTGGTAGTGGAGATGTTCCAAGCGAAAGGACAGAAAAGGCGGACGGACAGACATGACAAAGCTGATGGTCGCTTTTCGCAATTTTGCCACAGGCCCTACGAAATGAGACAGCTTAAATGACAGACTATCTCGTAATATACTTCGGTGGTTAATATGAAACAATTTCCACGTCAATTCATAACTTTTAAATAAAGAATGGCAGACGGATTCATTACGTGTTGTGTTCTAACACGGAATGGTCGCAGCACATTCTACGAACACGGATTGATTACTGCGCCATTGACACGGGCCACGTTACGAAACGCTATAACACAGATTATTGGTATAGGTAAATGTAAAGTTCACCCTAGAACAGGCCACGAAGGCCCATAAGGAGAGTAGAGGTATAGCTCTACTCTTTCGTTAACTTCGGCGCTAGACGGGTGTGGGGTCAACGGCACGCCCCGGCCGCTTTACCCCCGGGAAAGACCCGTTTCCCATTTTATAGGAAGCTGGGTAGGTCCCAGGTCCGGTCTGGACGGGTACGGAAAATTTCGCCCCCACCGGGATTCGGTCCCCGAACCGTCCAGCCCATAGCGAGTCGCTATACCGACTGAGCTATACCGGCCAATCACTGAGTATTGGACTTGTTACAAATTCTCTGAAATCGCACTAAAACGACTTTCAAACAAACTGGTTTGCAGAATGTAGACTGGATTCAACTGGTGTATAGTGAGTCGCAGCTGCGAGCTCTTGTATTCTTGCATTCCATAAAATATGAAAAATAACTTGACAAGCTGCATGGTTATTGGCAATCTTTATAGAATCCATCCCTGTCAACTGTGGGCCGGGTAGCTCAGTCGGTATAGCGACTACGGGCTGGACGGTCCGGGATCGAATCCCGGTGGGGATGAGATTTTCCGCCCATCCAGACCGACCCTGGGACCCACCCAGCCTCCTGTAAAATGGGTACCGGGTCTTTCCCGGGCGTAAAGTGCGGCCGGGGCGTGCTGTTGACCACTCACCCCCTTCTAGTGCCGCGGTCATGGAAGAGTAGTGCTATGCCTCTACCCACCCTCTGGGCCACACCGGGCCTGTAACGGGATCACTTTACCTTTTATACCTGTTAACTACCAAATAAACTATACTTATTGTGTCGAAACACAACACAGGCTTATTTAATATCGAGTTACGGCTTTACATGCTACATTTTTCGGCCCTTTCTCAGGCCATCATCACGCATGTCAATATAAAAATGTTATAAAGGAAGCTGTAACAAGATATAAGATACAACAAGATAAAATAATTTCTTCCTTTATAAAAATTTATATTCACGTGCCTGATGATGGCCTGAGAAAGGGCCGAATCATGTAGCATACATGTAAGTGCGCAATTCGATTGTAAGTAAACCAGTGTTGTGTTCGGCGGAAAAGGTAGTTTATAAGGTTACTGGCTTCTCCCGAAGAAGTTCGCGTTTATTTAGAGTGCAACGCAAACAACAGCTATTTCTGCCTCCAAACTTAGAGGCTGGCTTGTGAACTTGCGCGGCGAGGTTAGCAGGATCCTATTCTACATTCTTTCACAAGCATGCGCCACATAACCTCGCGGCCTGTTATAAACAGTAGCATACAAGGCAGCAATTAAATTGGCAGGACGAAGATGATTGACGGGAAGGAGGAAGTCGGACATTCGCGGTTTTCCTCTTCTTGCTCCTCATCTGACTCACTGCCTCCATCTCGCTGCGTCACACTCTCCTCCTACTTAACCTGGCAAGTGTCAGCAAATTATAGCAATGCAAATGTATATCAACGGTGCCTTGGGATAGGTCAAGTAGCCTGTCCGCTTCTACGCCGCTTCCTTCATGTTACGTGTTTGGTCATGCTTATTTTCAAACATTGCATTGAATAATATATGCGGAGTTTTGATTCGTATTTGTTTATTTAAAAACACTCTTTCAACTGCAACAACTGAATGAGATGGAAAGACAAACACGAGTACGTAGGAATTTATGAGGATACTTAAGGATACTATTCAGGAGGAGGGAGTAGCCTATTTTAAGATACTATTTAAGCAATCGCCTGAGGAACATAAGAATAATCTAAAAAAGTTGTCATAATAGCCTGTAAATTCTTAGAAAGTTCTATTTTGAACAAACAATGGATATCCATTCTGATGTTTATTGGACCGTGCATCATTGTGATAACTGAAGAAAAAAAAACCAACTAGATACCACTTATTATTTTATTGTACTTCTTATAGGCTCAACATGTTTCGGGCACTACTATGCCCATCATCAGGAGCTCGCTTTAGCCTGCAGCCCGGACACTACTCCAGCCTAACCGCACCTCACCTCCAACATACAGCAAACCAAGAACGACACGACCAATGTGGTAATCAACATCATAGTCGCGAGCTCCTTATGATGGACATAGTAGTGCTTGAAACATGTTGAGCCTACAAGAAGTACAATAAAATATCAAGTGGCATCTAGTTGGTTTTTTATTCTTCAGTCAAATCATGTTTCATCTGCAGTGGATAAATGATGATTTCAACCGACTTCCTTTTGTGCGGAGTTTAAACAAGCACACGCGTGCCTAAATTTTCCTTGTAACGTTCCCATTACATCCTCTACGATAACTGTACAACAAAAACAATAAATTTAGCATACAATAATCATGTCTGTAGGCTTTAAGCATGGATTACTTAGAAATGCAACTACATGAATAATCTAAAACATGGAGCTAATTTCTTTTTGTTCGAAGCCTCCATTTCTTCCCAGCCCCCCTATTTCCCCTACGGTTCCAGCTTCCTGAAGCACTGTCGTGTTTCGAACACTTCACAAGAACTGTAATCCACATGTACGGGGAGGAGTGACGGGGAAATTGTCAGTTACGTAACTAGGGCCGTTAATATGTTTATCCAATTAGTCGACCTACATTCTTCATTCAAAATTCCTAGAGAACTGCCCTACTTTAGGTCACGAACGCGCATGTAAATGAAGCCGCATAACCGATGTAAATCTCATTTAGAAAGCATTAGAAGGACTTATGGTTATTCAGTGACACTGGGATTTAAAGTCCAATTACTGGCCAGTAAGGTGGGGTCTTAAGTACATGTATGCGCCGCATAACGACGTTTCGGTCAAAGATGGACCGCATATACGAAGTTGCCCCATAAGATTATGATATAATATAATATGATAATATAATATTATAATACAGTGTGCCCCACTCGCTACCGAACCCGGCATTTCTTTAATAATTCCAACACCAATGAAGATATTGCAACGAAATTTGAACAGGAGTACGTTCGTTGTGTGAGAAATTAAGAGGAATGTGTCTGTAGTGTGTCTGTAGTGCGTCTAATTGTTGCAACACGGAGCAATATCCTCATTGGTGGTAAAATTATTAAAGAAATGTCGGGTTCGCTAGCGAGTGGGACACACTGTACGTATCATTGTGTTACAATTGCCTACAGTATTCAGTACAGTAACATGCTGTACAGGTTTGTAGCCTAGCAGCAATAGGCTCGGTGTGTGTAGTAGGCTACACTATCTAGGTTTGTGTAAGTACACTCTATGACGTTCGCACAACGACGAAATCCCCTAACGACGCATTTATCACAATGTATCCCCGTCGTTAAACGACGCGTATCTGTATACAGCACCATTAAATGCATTCGCGATCGTATAGTGCAGAGAGACGGCAGCCTTTGAAGAATTAAAGGTCTGTAAGACGCGCCGATGTCGGCGTCGAAACTCTTAAATATGACACATCGTCATGGAACACAAACAAAATCGTAGCAAAGAACGAGCAGCAACAGATGTGGCGTCGTTATTTCAAGATGCGCAGTACCCTTGATGGTCTATTGTCACTGCGACGTATTGCAACGTATTGGCTTGACAGACGCTGTTTACTGAAGGTCAGGAATCTTCATTTAAGGTAACTAAGCTGGACACAGCACTGTGGGAGACCAAAACATACTTGCGGCCTAAAGAAGTGCTGCCACGATTCATCTGACAGACCAGCGTCCAATATCGGGCTGTAATGCGTTAATTAGCCGGTCCCAGTGGCCGCGCGGTCTAAGGCGTAGGTCTGCGGCCGCTCGCCTGCTGAAATCGTGGGTTCGAATCCCACCGGGGGCATGGGTGTTTGTCTGTTGTGAGTGTTGTGTGTTGTCAGGTAGAGGTCTCTGCGACGAGCTGATCACTCGTCCAGAGGAGTCCTACCGACTGTGATGCGTCGTTGTGTGTGATCTAGAAACCTCAATAATGAGGAGGCCATGGTCCGCATTGGGCCGCAGCGCCACAGGAAAAAAATATATATACGTTAAGGTAAAACTCTTCTGATTAGTTAATGGCCAAGATACTACTCGATAAACAAAGCGACTAACTTTCTCTGGAATGCCTCTGCTCTACATAATTAGTTTAGCTGCGTACATAAGCGCTGACTTGTGTCTCGAATTATGCTAAAATGCCCATAGAGGCAAACAGGGAAATCGACCTCAGCACTAGATGGCGTTGACTAGTAAACGCCACGCCCCGGCCGTTTTACCCCCGAGAAAAAGTTATGTTGCCCATTGTACAGGAGGCAGGCGGACCCAGGGTGGTCAAGGACTGGTATGGGGATGTATAAATAAACTTATTTAGCAGTAAAACTGACTACCCAACGTTCCACCTACAGCCTTGGACTCTAAAAGAGTGTCATGGCCCCTGACATATCTCAGGCGATCAGATGCCAGCTTCACGCTGTAAACGCAGGGTTTCGATCCCAGGGCAGTCCATGATGCATTTGTGGCGCGGAAAGTGACAGAAGGACCGGTTTATATTTGTCGGTACTTCAGTTTTCCCCCTTCAACTGTCATTTCAACACTGATTCATGTCCATTCATCTACCATACATCCTACACTGCAGTGTTTCCCGACCTCTTTTCCATGGACAAATTCCTAATTTTTTTTAAATATATTCCGAGGAACCCCCACCTCCGAAACGTTTACAGACCAGAAGAAGTTGACGGTGGGGAGTGCAATTCAGTTACTAATTACACATAAATAAATATATATTTGCAGTTGAACTTAGTCATAACGTCATAAAAGGGGCCGCATATTATATATCTTTATAAACGAGTGTTGTTCTAACCAAGGAGTACAAAGTTACGGATAACAGTAAGGAACTGATTGACACCACAGAATATCTGACGGTGTAGGCAAGGTGTCGCATAAACCGATGTCGTTATAACCGGGTTCGACTGTATATATTTCAAAACGTTTGAATATTAATTCCACGATTTCTCCCGGAACCCCTAACGATGACATAGCCAACCGTGGCTGGGAAGACTGTTATATGGTCTATGACCCTGAGGCCTTCCCTATATAAACTACAAAATAAAATACAATGTAATCGTAATCACGCCGATTTCTATTCCGTGCATCCCCAGTTCGAATCTCGGTACGACATGAAATACACCTCGATATGATCGTTACTGGCTCCAGAACATTAACCCTTTGACGCCTAACGACCCCTACAAGGGTCGTACCGCACCGCTAACCTCTAAACGTTGCATTTTATATATTTATTCAACAAATATGGGTACTGAATATTTTAAACATGGTATATACTCTCAGTTTCTTTCTCTTCAAAATACAGTTTGTTTCATAATTCTAACGCATTTGGTTCCTGTTTTATTCACAGTTTATATACAGAGCGTGTTAAAATTTAAATAAAAAAATTCCGGCGCCATACGGTTAATGTCAGATATTGGAACAGGTCACTACAGTTTATACCTTTGCTCTTCCAAGTTTATTAACAGTTAATGCTGACGTTAGGCGCGTATGTAATGTCCTCAAATAAAGCAGCGGTATTCGATAAGAAAATATGGTTCAACAGAGACGCGCGCCTCGCATTAGGGGACACAAAGATATACGTGCTAATCTTTCAGCTTTGGTTCTTCTTTTACTCGCAAATACCTTCAGTTGAACATGTGACTTAGTCACCTTCTGCAGCTCCACTTTTCCTGTGGCTTCAATCAGTTCTTGCTTTACAAATTTGAATAAAGGGCTGTGATCGTCACAAAACATGACGTCACATACCCTGTACCAATTAGGCCCTATTTTTTCAATTTTCATATTTATTGACACTTCAAAGTAACAGGCCTGGACCAGGTCTTTCTTCGCATCACGGCACCAGACAGTTTACAAGATGTAACCGGTTGGATTTCGTCTTAAGTAGATGTATATGATATGATATAGTATACATGTACAGGCTTAAGGACGACTAAACTATCCCAAGCATTTCTACGAAGAAGCCAGCAATAACTACAAAGTAATTTTTTTTTCTTGTGGCGCTGCGGCCCCACGCGGGTCATGGCCTCCTCATTCACGAGGTTTCTAGATCACACACAGCGACGCATCACAGTCGGTAGGACTCCTGTGGACGAGTTATCAGCTCGTCGCAGAGACCTCTACCTGACAACACACGACACGCACAACAGACAAACATCCATGCCCCCGGTGGGATTCGAACCCACGATCTCAGCAGGCGAGCGGCCGCAGACCGACGTCTTAGACCGCGCGGCCACTGGGACCGGCCCACAATATAATAAGCACAGTATTTAGATCAACCTCAAATTTTGCACACATAACCGCAAAATTTCGCACCTTTTTTTATGTACACCCATTAACATGCAAACAAACAACATTTGTGGGTAGGCTTAAGATTTATCTTCATGCAAAATCTCCCATGTCTAACTTCAATGATTCTTTGTTTTATCGCCGTCCTTATCCCAAATTCTGTTGCGCTTAACGGAATCACTTATTCGTTACAAAATATCGATTACGTAACAAAACCAGGATACGGCACATCTTAATTGAAACCATGGTAGTGATCCGGATCGGTCACGTCTAGAATTCGAACGCCACATTACTGTTGTGTTAACGTATTCGTTTATTGCGAGAAAAATGCGAAGACCAATAAGGGACGAATGTCGTCAGTTATACAGATATTAACTAATATTTATCCAGTCTAAAGGTCTGTCATCACGCAGTAACGATAAGCATCCCCACCCAGCATTTATTCCTCACAACTTCACGTCTACAAGATGTCACTGATTTGACAACCGCTTCCTTCATTAAACCAATCTCCATCCCTCCAGAAACCCACAATAGACCACAAGCTTGACAAGCTTCCAACCGATCCTTTCAAGTCGCAACATTAGTTGGCAACATTGACATCTCTCTTAGCGATGGACTTTGTATTGTTTTCAATCTAATGCGCCCTCCCAGCACCTCTACAGTGTCTCAGAACGGTACAATAGTCATTAGATAAGCACTCGGTTGATAAACTGCCCAGTGCTAGGCTCCCTTTAAAAGGAGATGAACACTAAATGTGCTGTCAGCTTCAAAGCTTAAAGAGAGGGTGACAGTGTGGAGCACTGCTACCACAGCCACATCGGACATTCAAGTTTTTAGCATTCGCCACTAGCGTCGCTCCTATATTTGTATCTCTCTCTCTCTCTCTCTCTCTCTATATATATATATATATATATATATATGTACACACACACATCGTTCCTAACTTTACTATCCCACCGTTTAAAGCCGAGACACTGAGATTATCATTCATTTTATTTTCCTTTATCAGAACAATCCAGAGGACAATAGGCCTTTAGAGCTTGCAAAAAAAAAAACGAAGTCCTCATCCTTGGTGACTGATTATGAGATCTGGTAAGGCGACAGGGAAACGAACAGAAATCAGTTTCATTACGAAGTGACAAACAACAGCAACAACAATAACAAACATTTGTGTGTGTGTGTGCGTGCGTGCGTGTGTGTGTGCGTGCGTGTGTGTGTGTGTGTTTTTTTTTACGCTAGCATACATGAGCTTATTTTGAAACTGCCAGTTCGCTGTTGAATACAGCAAGTTAATAACTACGACCCTAACGTGATGGGACTGAATTGAAAAATCTCCTGACTCACCACCTCATTTTACGGGTTGTTTCAGTTGTGCTGTGGGTTTTCCCCCCCGTTCTTTTGAATTTTGCCCGTTTTTGTATGTGTGCCTGAATTTGTTCTTCGTGCTGGCTTTGCTACTGGCCACTGCGCTGTTGAGTCGGCACGAAAAGGAACAAGAAGCTAAACCGAACTATTTTTCCGAACACTGCAACTCACGGTTTGCTCTCAAACAGATATATCGCATTTCCAACCACTACATAACGACGCAATAAAACCAATCACAATAGTGGTATTATTATTCCTACCAAACTGACACCGGAGTGATAATGAAGGTATCATCATCATCGCCACCATCACCACCCAATCGAAACGGGGATTATTGCTGATGATGCTGATGCCAACTGTGTTCTTGTGGTTGGTTTGTTGGTGGTGTTGTCCTTTACTTTTGACAAAAAAAAATAAAATACAAAGCCAAAAAGCGCTAAAAAAAATAGTCGATGTGCACAACTCTGAATCATCACCGTAATTTTGAGGGTTCAGTCAACGTACCCCCCCCCCCCCTTTCCCCAATTTAACAGCTTTAATCACAGTATTTACAACGAGTGAGAGTGGTGCCAATCCCCGCGATGACTTCCTACGACATAGCAGTGAAATATTAGCGAGAATTTTACACCTCGAGTAATTGGGTTGAAGCTGTTACCTCTAGGTGAAAGTTCTGGAGTGAAAGTTGCCCACATACCATGTCGTATACGTGAGACTGCATCATGGGCCGTTATAACTGAGTAAAACCACTTAAAACAGCCAGCATATTACACCGCGCCACAACAGAATTCATGCGGACATTGTCTCATGGGGTACTTCAGAGCATAGCGTTTATTAATGCCACAGAGGGTTTCCTGTTTTATAACATGAACATGAATTTCAGTATCATGTGGATGTCTGTCCCTGGCCTGTAACATGAACCATCAAAAATTAGGCCCACATCGTCCCCATGCTCCATACAGCGAAATCTTGACAAACTAACAGTCGCTTAGCTAACAAATAAATTCCAAGCCTCTTAAGGAACCGAAACTCAATACAGTGTTCACAGACAACCGCCAATGGACCCAAGCCTCATACACTCGAGTCTAGTCCAAATCCACAGACCCAATTCGCCCATCTTACTACAATTCTCCCATTTGCTGGGGCGTGGGGTTGACCCTACAACCCCCAACTAGTGTGCCGAGGTCCTAGAAAGAGTAGAACTATAACTCTACTCCTGCGTGGCCTATGAAAAGGGTGAAAACCTACCTCCCATTTGCGCGTAAGTCTCTAGAACCAATCCGTTTTTCGACTAACATTTTTAGACAGTTCTCGTACTCTCCGTGCGTCCAACACACACACG
>Ga0123355_10019124_pt1 | contig 10897 bp, 11 predicted proteins | sample TergutEmb28metaG_3_FD_89872 | JGI IMG/M metagenome (GOLD analysis project Ga0123355, IMG submission 89872) | Embiratermes neotenicus P1 segment gut microbial communities from Petit-Saut dam, French Guiana - Emb289 P1 | ecosystem: Host-associated > Arthropoda: Insects > Digestive system > Gut ...
GGACTACCCCAAATGCTCCTTGCTCCGACGGATAAGACTTCTGTTTCACCCGGTCGGATATTTCGTGTAAACTGATTATTCGATACTATGAAATTGAAAACTGACGCACCGCTATTCGCTTCGAAAGGCAATGTTCCAATCCGAATTTCTTGTACTGTCGTATTCCTGCGAAGCGCCTCTGCCACGTGTGCTTCATTATAGTTTAGCCTAAAAAAGCCATTGATGAAAATTTGATGCCCGATTCTTGCCCAATTTCCGATTCGATCTGTATATTGACCTTGAATAATGCCATTTCCAATTTGCAAAGAAGGTATCCAAGTACCAAATTGAAAGTCTGCGCGCATAAGCTTTGTCCTCCAAGCTGATTGTCTATGCCTACATTCTATGCAAATTTCGCCGTTTTTGTCCTTGAATATTGGAGTGGCATACCAGTAAGCATTATTTACGCAACCATAACTTTCGACGGGCAGGCGTATTTGCTCAACAAATGGTGTCCCTCTTGGGGGTGTACAGCAGACGGCTCCGCCGGATTAACTGGCTCCCCAAGCTTGGGGAGTCCGAGAGGGTTTTAGGGTTCACCCTAACTAGCCGCGGGGGGGTCTGTGGACGACCGCTCGTGGATATCGTTTTTGCGGCGTGCGGCAGCACCTGGCCTGGGATAATTAGCTGTGAGGGGGACAATGAGATGAGGACTATCATTGCGCTTATGTTGGCATCTGTGCTTATCCTATTAACAGCTTGTACAAGCATATCGAGCGGAATACCGGACAATTTGCAAGTGATTCAGCCCAAGGATATCACGAGTTCGTACGCGCTGCAAATCATGGACGATATAGCGCTGCCGGGAGGCAGGTCGTCAGAAGCTACATCGCATGTGCCGGATAATGCCATTATTAGCGTCGAGGCGCGAGGATCTGCAAGCTATATGATTCTGCCGGATAGCAGTCTGTGGGCGTGGGGCGGCAATTATTGGGGTACTCTAGGTGACGGAACAACAGAGCGTAGCCAATATCCCATACGATTAATGAACGACGTTTCCCAAGTTTCAGCTGGAATGCGTCATACAGCAGCAATCACAACAGATGAAAATCTGTACACTTGGGGTTATAATGACCGTGGTCAACTGGGGGATGGTTCAACCATACCGCAGTTGAGGCCCATGAGAATAATGTGCGATATTGCGCAAGTCTCGGCTGGCAGTTTTTATACTATGGCGGTCAGGACAGACGGCAGTTTATGGGCTTGGGGCGTCAATGCTAACGGGCAACTGGGGGACGGGACAACAACAGAACGGCATAGTCCGGTTAGGATAATGGATGATGTAGCCTATGTTTCCGCCGGCAGATGGCACACGATGGCAATAAGGACAGACGGCAGCCTATGGGCTTGGGGGGCTAATTCACATGGCCAGCTTGGAAATGACTCAACTACATATCAATTGAGTCCAGTCAAAATAATGGATAGTGTAGCTGCTGTTTCTGCCGGTGAAGTCCATACAATGGCAATCGGAACTGACGGAGTCCTGTGGGCCTGGGGTGAAAATTGGCATGGACAGCTCGGTGACGGCACACACACAAACAGGCATATCCCAATCATGATAATGGAGGATGCGGCACAGGTTTCAGCCAGATGGCATCAAACAATGGTAATCAAAACTGATGGCAGTTTATGGGCTTGGGGTAAAAACTACTGGGGTCAACTTGGCGATGGATCAGCGACAGGCTGGCTTGAGCATAGCTCTGTGCCTGCAAGAATAATGTATGATGCGGTTCAAGTTTCAGCCGGAGTCCACCACACGGTGGCGGTCAGGGCAGACGGCAGTCTGTGGGTCTGGGGCTTGAACAGGGAAGGACAGTTTGGTGTCAGTACGCTGGAATACAGCAATGTTCCAGTTAGGATAATGGACGATATGACGGGACTATCGGACAGCAGCGCTCCGGTACTTTCTGTGGAATAGAGATATCTTTTAAGTTGATGTTGAAGTCACGGCAGGATACCGAAGTGCAGTCAGCACTGGCAGAAAAAATCAGGTAGGCTGACAACGGCAAAAGAAAGAGCGGGAATATCCCGCTCTCTTTGTCGCTTATGTGTAATTTTTGAGTGAAACCCTCTCTGTGACCCCGTGCCTCACCACGGGATATGTCAAGCTAAGATACCTTGAAGAGTGGCTACGAACTACAACGTTGTTTGATGAGCTTCTCGGTATATAGGGAGCATGATTGCTGACAAGTTCAGGAATCCAATATGTAAACAAATCGAAAATAGTTTCGTTAATCCGATTTATTAAGGCCCAATGCTCTGCCCATTCGTCCTCACCTCGTCTAAAATGTGAACTCCGGGAAAAGTCAACATATATTAATTGCATTATAAAATAATAATCGTTCTCAACACCGGGAATTTCAGCAACCAAAGTGAGAAATAAAGGAAAATGTACAGGCAAAAAAACAGTAGTTTCCGACATTTCTCCTTGCTTACGTACACCTACACACTACCGCGCCAATAAGCGACTCGGCAATGCCAATGTGTTCGCTCAGTTCCGCTAAAATAGCAGGGTCTCCTTCGCTCCAATAGTTCGGGAAAAGGATAAGTAGCAACAAAAGCGCATACTCGGAATCCGGACTGTTTTGCAGGAGATAGAGATACACGGTGTTAGGCTCTCCATGTAATTTCATATTCAAACCAAAGACCACAGTTTCAGCGTCAGCGCACGTTCTTAAGGGAAAGTCGGCGCTTATTAAAAAACCATCCCGCTGCAAACGTTGTATGTCCCTGCTTACCTCAGAATCCATGCGGGAATATATATCTGTACTTGGTAAAAGATAATACGGCATCCCAATCCCTCCAGCATTCCAGATAACTTCGTCAGTTCCATGGCGATACGGGCGATATGGTTCACCATCAATGATGACAGGAATGCCAAAACGCTCCCCGCTCTGTGTGCTTTCCAGTACGTATTCCGTTAAAAATTCGCTGTCTGTCAGGTCGTGGTCTAAGATGTTAAGTCCGACAATGTCATACACCGGTGCGGCCTGGATATCATCCCAATCCTCTAACGCTAAGCCGCCCTCAAAGGATTGAATGACACTTCCATAAGTGAGAGGGAAAGCAGCATAAGATTAAAACTATCTGTGTTATTTGTTAGCAAGGTTGCATGTGCAAGGGTGCCATTATCCCAATTCCCCAAGAACATACCCAAATATAAGTATTCATCCGGAGGAGGGGTTGTGCCTACCAAGGTAGCGTCGGTAAAAATACTAAATACACCAACGCCATTGCCAAGCGACAGACGAGTATATTCGGCTGTTTCTTCTACAGCGCGTGGAAGTATCAATTCTGCAAGCGTCGAATACCATGCGGAAAACGCATCAGGTGAAAGCGCTCCCACTGTCTCCATTTTTGGAGGCAGTGTTAAGCCGGCATAGCCGTCTGCTGTAACGAGTGTGGGTGATGAAAGGATGCTCAATTTTTAAGACACATAGTGCTTAACTCGTCTATCATTCATGGAGACCAATGCTGCATATGAATCATCGCAACCAAATTACGCTCAGTGTCAATGCCTATTCGCAAAATGAAATAATCTGAAACATAGTAAAGCCTAAGTGATGGAAACCATTCGGGAATGTGACGCGTACTTGGCTCTCCATGTGCCGCAATCACATCTTCATATGTAGACCCTATCATAATGTCTCCCGGAAAAATGAGCTGTGCGTTATGCATCCCATATAACGCGAAAACATCGGTGATATGGCTTTCGCTCAGGGGACGCGATGCCCCTTTGTAAAGATTGGCAAACAACACTGCTATATTTTGATCGCCAGCAACCAATTCCGCGCCGGGAAAAACTCTACCCGGCATTAGATTGTGACTGTCGATTGCACCGCGATCGCGAGGATCATAAACGCTCCAGCCATTGACTTCTAACTCCGAAAAATTAACCGGCAAGGTGTATATGACACCATCTAAGCTAAACATTGGACTGTCTAAATCATCGCTTAGTTCTTCCGGCCTTGATGATTGTTCGAGTGCAGGTGGTTTTCTAAACCAGCCCCAATAGGTCACATCCATTAAAATAACCCGATTTGTCTGCTTACTAATACCTATTTGCACGCGGAGATAATCTATGAAATATAAAAACACGTTAAATTCTTCATGAATGTCGTCCCTGAAAACGCCCCTTTCATTTGGTTCTCCATATGCCGCAAGCACGTCGCCATAAGCAGCACCAATCGTAATATTGCCCGGAAAAATGGGTTGCACTCCGAAAGTGATCTGAGTAGCTAAAACATAGGTAATGTAGGTTTCGTTTATGGGCAATACTTCTTCGGATAAGTTAGTAACCCATATATCTACGAAATTGTATCCATCAGTCAACATCCACCAAAGACTCTCGCGTCCCGGTTCTATCATGTAGGATCGAGTACCGCTTCTATCGTGAGGGGTCCAGCCATTGGCCTCTAACTCCGAAACATGAACCGGCAGGGTGTATACGACGCCGCCTAAGTAAAACATTCGGCTGTTTAGATCATCACTCAACTTTTCCAACTCTGATTCTGCTCTAGGCGGCGGCGGTGTTGGCCTTGGACCTGTCCAGCCCCAATAGGTCATATTCATAAAAATAACCAGATTGGTTTCATTATCAATAGATATTGAGAGTGCCACCGTCATGAAACGGTCACTGAAAAACTCAAGACGGAGAGAGTTTTCAGATTCTCTAACGTGTGTAAGTGTGTCTCCGTGTGCCGCCATAACGTCTTCATAAGTAGACCCGAACATAATATTGCCCGGGAAAATGAGTCGCGCGTCATGCATCCCGGAAAGTGCCGCAAGCCCAGTGATATAACTTTCGCTCACGGGCATTGCTTCTTCAGAAATGTTGGTAACCGACACTGACACATACTGATATCCGTCAGTCAATGTCCATATGTCAAAGTCACCCGGTTCTAGGATGTCGGTTGCAAATCGATTGTCAGGATCATAAGGACGCCAGCCATTGGCTTCTAACTCCGAAAAATGAACCGGCAAGGTGTATATGACGCCCTCTAAGTAAAACATCGGACTGTCCAGATTATCGCTTAACATCACCTCTGGACCTGAATAGGCTTGCTCTCCATTGCAGGCCGCGAGGACTAAGACAAGACTTACTATGCATATCATTGCCGAACATATGGAAATGATCCTTTTCATCTTCGCTCCTCCACGTGTTTATCTATACGCAAACTATAAATTAAATTTGCACTTTGCGATAGTTCAGGCGCTGAATGTTATGCTTATAAGGCGCTAATCGCTCAAAGGCAGTTCATCCGGGGAGAGTTCACTCAGCCATTGCACGGTTAGTCCAAAATTTTCGGGGTGAAACATTTCTCTTCTTGCGTTTTCCCATCGGTAGTGATATTCGCCATCATCGCACAAAAAACCATAGAAGAAGAATATTTCTATCCATTCAGAATCATCCGTAACCATCCTGAACGCAAAATTAACTTCTCCGCTTCCGGCACCGCTAAATGCGTGTATTATCCGGGCCTGCACGCCGTCTGGCATCTGTATTTGCAATCTTTCATACACACCATGCTCACGCTGTCCGGTGCTGATAAAAATCTGCTGGTCAGAAACGTCCGGCGAGTCAATGGCGAATATACGGTGAGATGAACTAACTCCTGCGGTAGCCGATCTCCAGTCTAACGCTTGCGCTTGCAATATTTCCATCTGTGTCGCCGTAAAAAACTCGCCTGTACGCAATAATTCGCTTGTTACTATTATTGGCTCAATCGTTGACTCGTACGCTTCTTTATTTTCGGCAGTGGCAGAATCATTAACAGAATTAACTTCGGTTGCAGTGGATGTACTGTTGTTCTCAGCAACGACAGAATCGTTAGTCGAGCTATCTTCGATTGGTATGGCTGTGTCGCTTTTGTTATTTGCACATGAAGATAGGAAAACACAAAGAATAAAAATGAAAATTATAGTTAAAGTTTTCATAAATGCACCTGAAATATAAATATTGCTCATTTCAAAACAAGGCAACCTAGCATGAGTTTATCATAACCCCCACATAAAAGTCCAGTGCAACCTTCAACAGTGCGGGCTTAGGGGTGATGTTTAAATTTTGCTCATCAAACCATCACCGCTCCCGTCATGCGTCCGTGGACATACTGCGCCACGATGCAGTTAGTGGCTGTTCATTACAGTCAATCCATGTTATAATAATCGCGGATACTGGAGGTGAGTTCATGGCAAGGTGGGTTTCCGGCACTGTAATATTACTTGCGTGTATATTAGGGATTGCCTTATTGTTTACGCGTATGCTATCGTCCGATTACAGCACGGTTGGAACTGATGAGTACGGATATCAGGAACAACCAACCATGGACATTCCTGAGTTTGTGTATCTGGAACAAACCGAACCGGATTTTCCTGAGCGCGGCATACCTATCGGTGAACCTATAGTTTTGCGTGTCCACGAAGACATGCCGCTCTTTACTTTCCAGCGCAAGATTACGGGTTTTCGCGAAGGTATCGGCTACTACAATCCGCTGCTTGGGGACGCTTGGGTGATCAGTATATACATCACTGACGAGGATGGAAATCTTGTACAGGAGATAGCAAATCTGCTCCAACTGGGGTTTTGGATGGAAGAACCCGACGCTTTTGACGAGTTTCGCGGAATAGCGGGAACGACTTATTGGCCGCGGTTCGCCGACTTTAACTTTGATGGGTATCAGGATATGTCGCTATTGCAGATTGTTGGCGGCACCGGACGGTGGCAGCCTGCTTACTACTGGCTGTGGGACAGGGAGCTTGGCCAATTTGTGTTAAACGAGCAATTGATGTACATAGGGCATATGTCCGGCGTTTTCGCAAACGCGGAAACCCAGCAGCTAATTGCGAGTGTGCGAGGCGGGCCGAATAACCATATTAGATATTTCTATGAGTATGTTAACGGAGAGTTTATACTTGTCGCGATAGAGGACAATTGGTTCAGTTTTAATGTCGATACCGTCTACTGGTATTGGGAGATCACACGTACCGACATAAAGACCGGCGAAGTTACTGTTGAGATAATTCCGAGCAATGAGGATGGTACGGCAGTGACAAACCCGCCGGATATCGTTTATATCACATCGGTTGTGGTAAGTACAGACTTGAGTTATCCACAGCCACGGATCATACGCATGGATATGTGGTGGGTCGGCGAAAATGTTCTCTTGGCGGATATCATAATCATGTTTGATAACGGAGGGGTGACGCAACGGATAACGGGGACTACCGCAAACTTGAGTTTGGACGATAACATTGACCCGGACAACCCGTTTGCCCTTCATTTTGCCGATTATAATGAGGACGGTTTTTCTGACATGATATTGATGCTATTTCCTTATGGGTCTTTTGGAAATAACGGCTATCAGGTTTGGTTGTGGGACGTGGATTCGCGGCAATTCCAATTAGAATAAAATTGACGGACATTGAGTCATGTCAAAAGCCTTGATGGTGGTATTGCACACCCAGCAAATTTTTCAACTGTCACCATGCTAGAACCATTGGTATCACTTGGAATTATGACAGACTATGGATATAATATCGGACACGAAAAATAACAGGCATCCGTCGCAACATGGTCAAGAAGGTCAAGAAGAAAAGATTATCTTCTGGATTAGCAGGTTCAAGGGTGGGAATGTAGCTGACAAAGCCTACCAGCGCAGTATAATCGACGTTTTCGTGAATAAGATATTCGTCTTTGATGACCGAATCGTGATTACATATAACTACAAGGACGGGGAGAATTTGAAATGGCTCCATCCAGACTAACATTAAAAATTCTATATGCAAAATCTGGTGGCCTATGCGCTTTTCCCGGATGCGGTCAAAAGTTAGTGTGTAAAACCTCAAACAGCATTATTGGACAGATTTGTCATATAGTCGCCAGAAAACCTGACGGGCCACGTGGCAATACCAATATGCAGGAACGCGAAATTCATTCAGAATCAAATTTAATATTACTGTGCCCGACTCATCATGCAATAGTTGATAATGATACAGAAACATATACTATCGAAAAGCTGACAGAAATGAAACGCTTACATGAAATGAGCATATATGAAAAGCTTCATATGGGACCTGTCTGGGATTTGAATTTTTCGCAGTTGTATTATATGAATGTCCCTCGAATTTCCATTATTGCCGCTTTCAACGGGATGGAAATGAACTTTGATTTCATGGAACGGTTTCAATCCTTACATAAAATAGGTTTTAAGCTAGGACTTCTCATGCAGGAAATAAAGGATATAGTGCAGAAATTAAACATCCATTCAACTCCGCTGCCAAGTGATTTATCAGAACTTGAAATCGGACAAACTATCGATTTCTCTAAAAATTTCCGGACAAAAAATATGCCCCTACTCGGACAGGTTAATTGTGGCGATTACTGCTTAAAAGGCACTTTAAAAGATGACCCACATATTTACTACACAAAAAATGGGAAAAAACTCGTCCTGACATTAGACCCAACCTGGATGACCACCACCACTTCATTTGTTGACTTTTCCAGCGGCTAGGTTACCGTTTCCGGACTTGCCGCGGTTAAGCAGATCAAAAATGACTGTATTGTTGCTACTCCATATTTACTTGGGACTCCCAGAACTCCTTGGGATGATATTTGGAATAATCCAGACCCGCCGAGGAGTATTGAAGTTCCATAGCCTATGGTCAAAAACAGTCCCCCGCCGATAGTAGCAAGGGCGGGGGACTGTTTTGGTGTAAATTTAATTTGTCGAGTAAGATTGGCAAATTTCAGTAAAACCATCTTGACGTTGGCGGTGACGTTTGATAAAATGTACGTATAATTCCAGCTTACCAGAAGGAGGGGTGACGCCAATGTATGAGAAAAGCGCGACAATCATGAAGCAGGTCGGTCTCCACGCAAGGCCCGCCACATTTCTTATCCAAAAAGCCAATGAATTCAAGAGCAATATCTGGATTGAAAAAGACGAACGCAGGGTCAACGCGAAAAGCCTTTTGGGAGTTTTATCGCTCGGGGTGGCGCAAGGCGTGACGGTCAACATAATCGCCGACGGCTCGGACGAAGTCGCGGCCGTTGACACGTTGTGCGGGCTTATAGGTTCGGATTTCGCGGAGGAATAGAAATTTAAGATGTGCGGGCCGGGCTTGTAAAAGCCCGGCCCGTGGCCGGTATTGCAGGGCGCGACGCCCCCGGCGCGCCCTGGACCTCCAGAACGCTTTGGATTAGGAACGGCGTATTGATAAGGAGAAACATAATGGATATAAAGAGCATACCGCACCCAGCATTGGAGGAATGTTTCCAGCTTGAAGCCGTGGTTGACACCCCCGTTGTGGCCGGACAGAGCAACATACACGGCCGCAGACAGCTCATAATCGTAAAAGAAGGCACTCTTACCGGAAAGCTCACAGGGTGCGTGCTTCCGGGCGGCGTTGATTCCCAGATCATACGTCCGGACGGATTTACCGAACTTAGCGCGCGTTACGCGCTCGAGCTGGAGGACGGGAAGACCGTGTACGTCGAAAACAACGGCATAAGACGCGTTGACCCTGTCGCCGCCCCGGAAGTGGCCGCCGGCAAAATCGTTGATCCCAAATATGTTTACTTTGCCGCTGTACCAAAATTTGAGGTATACGATGACTCTCTGCGCTGGTTGGAGCAATCGCTTTTCGTTTGCTACGGCACGCGGCTCCCCGACAGAGTGCTTATACGGTTCTATCGGGTTTTGTAGGGCGGATGGTAAATTCGCAGGGGCAGCAAATGTCTCCATTGCGCGTTTTTGTTAATTGTAGGGCGCGACGCCCTTGGCGCGCCGTATTTATGTCACATGGGACAAAGCGGCGCGCCGGGGTCGTTGCGCTCTACGGATTAGATTCCGCTTTCCGCGGCGGCTTCATAAAAATCAGCAGCGTCAGCGCGGCGGCGAGCGAGAGCAGTGCGCCGAAAACAAATGGCGCGGCCGGGGACACAGTGTCCCACAGCAGGCCCGCGATAACGCTTGCCGGCAATAGTGCAACACCGGCAATCGTCGATTGCAGGCCGAGCATCGTGCCGCGAAACTCCGGCGGCGCGATTTCTGAAATAAACGCGCGCTCAACGCCGGTTATCATCGCCGTGTATGCGCCGTACAGTATAAACATCGCGGCGATAAGAGGCCTGTTAAACGCCAGCGCGAACCCGAGATACACGGCCGAGAACACAAAATAGCCGGAAACAAGCAGCTTCTTGCGCCCAATTTTATCGGAAAGCCCGCCAAACGGCAGTGACAGCGCCGACGCCGAAACATGATAGGCGAAAAAGAGCAAAATCACCGCCGAATAAGAATAGCCGACCTCGTGCGCCTTGAGCAGCAAAAACGCATTCGACGAGTTGCCGAGCGTAAAAAGCGCGACTACGAGCAGGTAAAGCCGAAGCCGCTTGTCAAGGGTCCTAAAGCCGAGAATCAGCGACTTTGCGGTTATGAGTTCCCTTTTTTCCGTTTTAGGCTCCCTGATAAAGGCGAATATGAAAAGTCCTAGGACGGCCGGGATTATCGAAATGACAAATATCCTCCTAAGCTGCTCGACCCCGGCATATTCCCGCAGCACAAAATACGCTATCAGTATCCCAATGGCGGCGCCAGCCATGTCGAGAGTCTTATGCAGGCCGAACGCGCGCCCGAGCGACTTTTCATCGGCGCTTTCACTGACCAGAGCGTTGCGCGGCGCGACGCGTATGCCCTTGCCGGTCCTGTCCACCACGCGCGCGGTGAGTACGCCGACCCAAGACCCGGCCACAAGCAGGATCAGCTTGTAAAAAACGCCGCCTAGATATCCGGTGAACGCAAGCGCTTTCTTTTTCTGAAATTTATCGGAGAGATACCCGCCGAAAACCCGCATGAGTCCC
>Ga0123355_10019125_pt1 | contig 10897 bp, 7 predicted proteins | sample TergutEmb28metaG_3_FD_89872 | JGI IMG/M metagenome (GOLD analysis project Ga0123355, IMG submission 89872) | Embiratermes neotenicus P1 segment gut microbial communities from Petit-Saut dam, French Guiana - Emb289 P1 | ecosystem: Host-associated > Arthropoda: Insects > Digestive system > Gut ...
AACAAATTTCTATTTCACTGTGCAGTACATTTACTGATCAATAGGGCCTCAACGTTTATAACAAACAATCCACAACATTCTATTTCACTACAGTACATTTACTGATCAATAGAGCCCCAACATTTCATAACAACCAATCCACAACATTCTAATTCTCTTCAGTACCTTTACTGATCAATATAGCCCCAACTTTTCATAACAACCAATCCACAACATTCTAATTCTCTTCAGTACCTTTACTGATCAATAGAGCCCCAACTTTTCATAACAACCAATCCACAACATTCTAATTCTCTTCATTACCTTTACTGATCAATAAAGGACCAACATTTCATAATAACCAGTCCACACATTCTATTTCACTGCAGTACATTTACTGATCAATAGAGACCCAACATTTCATAACAACCAATCCACAAATTTCTCTTTCACTTCAGTATATTTACTGATCACTAGAGCCCCAACATTTCATAATAACCAATCTACATCATTCTATTTTACTGCGGTACATTTACTGATCAGTAGAGCCCCAACATTTCATAACAACCAACACCTTATGTATAAGCGGTTTGTTACAACTGTCGCCGTTTACCTCATCCTGCTAACCACCCTTTCCTATTTTCGCAGTCTCTGTGCTTTAGTTGCCTCTGTTCCATTTCTACATGCTTGTTCTCTCTCCAGGTTCTCCTAGGTCTTCCCCTTTTCCTTCTCCTGTCCGACATCCAAACCAGCATCCTTTTAGGCCACCGTTTTGTAAGCCTTCTTTGGACGTGGCCATACCTTATGAGTCTTTTCATATTAATTGTGTCCATGATATCTTTTTTTCTCTGCGATCTTCTTCTTATATCGTCGTTCCGCAAATTTTCTATCCTTGACACGCCACACGCCCGCCTCTCCTAGTCCACCTCCACGGCTTTCATTCGTTTTTCGTTTCTTTTGTTTACTTCCCATGTTTCTGAGCCATATGTGATTATACTCTCTACTGTTGTGGAAAATGTCATCTGTTTTGTTTTGATAGTAATTTTATCGTTCCACGGCACCGAATTCAACTTGCCTATTGCTTTCCTTCCTTGGATAATCTTGTTGTGAGTCTCCTCATTGCTACTACCTTATTTCGTTAACATCACTCCAAGATATTTGAACCGTACACAGTCCCGAAAGTTATTAGGACCTAGCACCATGTCCTTCCCCTCTCTTCCAATGACCAGCTGTTCCGTCTTCTCATAATTGATATCTAGCTCCCAATTCTTATATTGTTCGTGTAGTTTACGTAACATAGCCTATAGCTTGAGTCCTGTTCATACATTGCTATCATTCCTGGTCGTCGGGAAACAGTAATGTGTAAAGGAATTTGTCATTTATGGGAATACCCATGGTTTCACAGTGCTGTTTCCACTTTTTTAAAGCTTCTTTAATATATGTTTTGAATAGTGTAGGGGCCATTGCGCATCCTTGTCGCAGACCTTTGGTCACTTGCAATATCCCCGATACTCTCTTGCCTATTTTGATAGCACTGACGTTGTTCTCATAAAAGTGTTTAACTGCTTTTACATATATCGCTTTTGTTCCGGCAACTCTCATGACGTTCCATAACTTATTCATAGGTACTGTATCATACGCTTTCCGTAGGTCCACAAATGTAAGACACGTGTCCTGTCCATAGCTTATACTTTTTTCACTTAATTGTTTCAGGCAGAATATATTATCAGTACACGATCTGCCGGCACAAAATCCGCTCTGTTCTTCCGCGTCCCGTAAAATTCCTTCCAACCGCATCTTGATAACTCTTCCATATAATCTTCCTATCGAACTTGTTATGCTGATACCTCTATAGTTTTCACATTTTCTTCTATCTCCTTTCTTATATATAGATGTAATATGCGCTTTTTTCCAATCCTGTGGGATGTCCTCTCCTTGCAGGCATTTAATAAATAACCTTGCTAAGACCTCGTGTACAGCTGTTGGAGCTGTTTTAACCAACTCAATTTGAAGCCCTCCTTGTCCTGCAGCTTTTCCGTTCTTCATACCTTTCACGGCCCGACAAACTTCGTCAGTTGTTATTTCTGGTACTTGTTGTTCAATCGTACATTCGTCTTGTTCCATCGTCAAGAATTCTGCTCCCTCTTCTGTCAGTAATATTTTATAATAGTCTTCCCACTCTTACATGGTAATTAAGCTCATATTACGTGTACTTTTCTCTCGAGTATCCTTCTGTAATCCTGTAAGGGTTTTCCAAGCTTCACTCGAACGCGTACTACCCAAGAAACTGTTTATTGTACTGCATGTTTTCTGCCACATTTCATTCTTCGCTGTATTAGTTCTCTTATTTGTCTCTCTCCGTGCCTTTATATATCCCTTCCTATCTTCCACACCCCTAGTCGTCAGCCATTTTTATAGGCTGTCTTCTTTGCTATGACAAGGTCTTCTATATCGGTGCTCCACCATACTGGTGTTGTCTTTCTTGGGGATTGCTCCTTTTGTCCTGAAGCTTGTCATACGCGGCTTCCTGCAGGGCTTTTTTTAGGGCTTCGTACATCCGTTCTGGAGTGCCATCCTCTATTGCTGATACCCTATTGACCACTCTCAGAGCGTATAGAAATCTTATGGAGTCCTGTTGGAGACTCCTTACTTTATATCTCGGTTCATCCAGAGATTGTTCTGCCCATTTTCCAATCCTGCCTCATTTCTCATTTTACTCTATGGTAGATATAGTTTCGCTATAACAAGAAAGTGTTCTGATCCACACTCAGCTCCTCTGTACTCTCTTACATCTTGGGGTTTAAAGTGGTTATGTTGTTTGATGATTACATAGTCTATTATTGATGCCAACTGTCTTGTTGTTTGCGTCCATGTGTATCTGTGTACGTTCCGATGTTGGAAGAATCCATTCATTATTCTAAGCCCATATTGTTCGCAGTATTCTATCAGTCTGCACCCATTATCATTGGCCACCAGTTCCTCATGTGGTCCTACAGCAGGTTCGTTCTTCTTTGAGCCAGTCCTAACATTTAAATCTCCTAGTGTTACAATTTCTTTCCTGCTACTAATGTTGTCGGTGATTAGGCGTAACTTGCTGTTGAAATTTTCTTTCTGCTTGTCATCTGCATCATCATTTGGTGCTAGACTCCTACAATATTCACGTCGTTTCCATTCAATCGCAGTTGTACTTGCACTAGTTGCTTGTCAGTATACTGCCATTCCTTTATACATTTCTTGTATTTCTTTTTGATGAGGAGCGAAACCCCACATCTGGCTCGTTGGTCTTTACTTACACCACTTTATATCTTTTTTTATTATATTTCCAAAATTAGCAACCAGAGATACATTTGTTACCATCTCTATGAGCTAATTTGAGTGTCTCTCTTGGACGAGAATCTAGGTGGCGTCCTGCGACGCAGCTTTAGGTGTTCACATCAAGTGCCCATCATCTTTGTATCGCCTGCTGTCTGGCTGGTTGAGGACATGTGCCATCAGGGGGCTGGGGTGAGATTGTAGTGCTGTACGATGAGTGGCGATTTGTTGCTGAAGAACCGTTCGGACTTGCGGGATGCTCAGATCTTTGTGTAAGGTATGATTTGTTACATACCATGGCGAGTTGGTGATTTGTCGAAGGGTCTTCGCTTGGTACCTCTGGATTTTGGCTAAGTTGGATGATGCGGCACAGCCCCATTGTGCCAGTCCGTAGGTCCAGATTGGTTTTAGTACCGTTTTGTATATTAGGAGTTCGTTTGTTAGTGAGAGTGGTGAACGCTTGCCGATGAGCCATAACAGTTCCCGTGTTTTAAGGTCCAGGTGCTTCCTTGTTTTGTTCACGTGTTCTCTCCATGTAAGGCGTTTGTCGAAGCACTATATATCCGGATGTAGTTTTTTTTTCTTCTTCTATTCCATTCCCTTTCCGTTTGGTTTCTGTAAGGGCTGCAATAACTACGTTCAGGCGTTCAAGTTCTCTAAAGACCTCAATTCGTTTTGTGCTAATACCTTGCACGTCCCAATTCTCATTAGCCCTTTCCGTTGCCGCTGTCGATGGCATTGTCAGCTCAGGTTCCGAGGCAATTTTGCAGGATTTTTAGCAGTTATATGTTTTCCAAGTGCAGGGGAGCTGGCCCTACGCCTCAACCCCCTAACTAGGAGGACCAGAATTTTCTGTCTGGGTTTATTCCCTTAATCGCCTGACTCCCGTTTTGAGGCGCCGGAGACTCGCCTTTCACCCTCTCCCGTTCGCTATACAACGTACTACGTACGCCATACACCCGGTGATCAAGACGTGGACGTGGGAGTAGGATTTGCCGGTGCGTCCTACTGGACTGTGAGCATTTCCCAGAGTTTTGTTGGGTGCCCGCTTTCGGCCACCGTGCCCCCTCCGAGACTCATTCCGGCCATTTAACCACCACAACCAACACCTTACAGTCCCAATTTCAGTCATACAGATGGACACAATCGAACGTAATAGCGGTACAGGAACAGTGCGAGGGATATTTGGGCAATAGAGGGCAGCAATGAGGCATTGAGAGGTGGTTGACTGGGCACGTAGTGCTGCAGCGGCATTTAGTAAATTTCGAAATAGTAAGCGTTTTCAGATTTTGCGAAATGTGAGTGAATTATTTCATCATCAACATATATCCGTCATGCAGTTGGGTTCCTTGTTGACCCGTTCCGGTCTCACGTATCCAGAAGACTCCTTATTGGTCTACCATGATTCCTGTTGGGGAGTAATATTTCATTACTCTGGGTAATGTATTTCGAGACATTCTATTTACATGTTGTATCCAGCTTCTCTTTTATTCCAGTAATTTGTCCAAAATTGGTGTTATTTTAAACTCTTTTGCAGTTTGTGTATTTGTTTTGTAATCTGTCCAAGTGTATCGTGCTCTTCCTCTCGTTTATTTCATCCCTGCTGCTGTTATTCTTCTGGTGTCACTTGCTTTAATAGTCCAAGTTTCACTGCCATATATCAAACCTTGAAGGGCTAGTGTACTGTATAGTTTTATTCTTGTTTTCTTTAGGGTTCTGTGGTCTAAACACATTATTTAAATTACCTGTAATTTTCAAAAAGTTTTAAAATTTTTTTATCAATGTCCAATTGTCCTTCGTATGATATCATATTTCCTAAATAGCTAAACAAATTAACTTTTTCTATAATTTTGTTATCTATTACAATTTTAGTTCTCACTGGATCTCCCCCTTTAACTGCCATCCATTTTGTTTTCTGTACAGATATAGTTAAACCATATTCTGTCATTATTTCTTTTATACGCACCTTTCTGTAGGTCATCTTCTGTGCCTGCTATTATGGCTAGGTCGTCTGCAAATAACAGCTTTGAGAGTTTCTGGTTTTTTGAAAGTTTGATTCCGGTTATGTCTTGATTTTGCCATTTAATCATTATTTTGTCTAAGTGTGTATTAAACACTGTAGGTGAAAAGGGGTAACCTTGGCATCCTCCTTTATTAATTTCTACCGGTTTGGACAGTTTGTGTTATAATTTTATCAATATTTTGTTTTGTTTGTAAATATCCGCTCTTGTCTTTAGCAATGGTCTGAGATATGTGTAAATTTCAAAATGTTAAATAAAATCCGTCTCTGTATGTTATCAAATGCCTTCTCGCAATCTACAAACACGAGTGTGTTTCCAAGTTAAATTGCCTTGTTTTTTCAATTAATAATTTAAAGCAAATTGTTGGGTCCGTAAATGACTGTCCCTTTCGGAAACAAATTTGTGTTTCTGTCATAAATACTTCTGCGTACTTCTGCAGTTTCATATTAAGGATTTTAACTTATATCTTTCAGCAGTTGTTGAGAATACTAATTCCTCTGTAGTTTTGGGTTTCCCTTCTGTCACTTTTCTTAAATGTGGGGGTTATAACAACATTTCTCCATTCATTTGGAATTCGATTTTCTCTGTATATATTGTTTAAAAATTGTAGTATTCTCAGTTTAAACTCTACTGCTGCATAATTGTGTAGCTCTGAGTTAAAGTTATCTTGTGCTGAAATATTACCTTTTTCTGTTAGTTTTAACACCTTTTTCTAGTTCATCAGAAGTTATAGAAGCATGTGAGCAATCGGCTGAGTTTTATCTAATTGCAATTCATTTATGTTTGTTGTGTTCCATAACTTTTCATGGTACAGAAGGAACACATTTTCTTCTATGTTTCCTTGAATACGTGGTGTTTCTTTACATCCTCACAAATTTGTATTAAAATTTTGTACAATTTTGGTTTTTATTTATTAAATGTAACTCTCAGAATATAAGACAGAAAAAATACTGCAATCACGACCAAGTTGTGTTATATAAAAATACACACAAATATATTTTGTGAACGAAACATCCCACAATAAAGCACTGACCGGTACTGTCCTGTCTGTATCATGCTCCTGCGCACTGAACCTTCTCAATATCACCGCCGTCACCTTCCACATTCCGTAAGACCCTCTCCAAATTCCCTGTTAAACAGTAGCCACTACAGTCGGTCCGTTTGATAAAAACTTGTAAATTCAAGTTTTTGTAAATGTTTTACAGGGTGTAGATTTATATTCTTCAATATAGACTTACATCGGAAATTGAGAGATGTTACTCACCAAACTACACAAGCAGCCGAGTTAATATTTGTAAATCTCGTTTTTCTTTCTGAAAACGACACAACCAAACGAACTGCAGATGGAGTGTTTTACACGCAGTCGCTGCACCATTGTGATTGTAACAGTACTTCGTTTTGGGAAAAGTTAAATATATAAATGGAGAATTAATAGAGGCTGGAAGGAACTGCATAAGGAAGAAATTCAAGATTTGTACTGCTTTCAAATTGTACTAGCTTGATAAAATACAGGTAAATATTTTGGGACGGTCATCACGTACGGAGGGCGGAGTTAATGACAGGCCTTAATAACTTTAGCCAAAATAAAGATATAATTTGGAAAATATAAAACCAGATAAGAGAATAATATTAGGATGGTTGACAAAGGTATAGGATAAGATGGCGTGGGTTGGATTTATCTTTTGCAGGATAAGGAGGATTAACGCAATGTACTCAGCACGAGAAATATCTTCAGAATCTTGGAAACTATTGGTTTGTGAAGAGAAGCTCTTCCATACAGACAGTTAGTTGATTCTTTTGTTGATTTGTTAGTTGTTTGATGGATTTGTTGTTTGGTACGTCGTTTGGTTATTTGTTTGATTGTGTGGTTGGTTGGTTGGTTATTGATTAGTTGTAGGTTATTTACTGGTTGGTTCGCTATTTGATTAGTCAGTTGGCTGGTTCGGTTTGTGGTAGGTTAGTTAAATAGCTGGTTGTTTGGGTGGTTAGTAAATCATAGAGTGAGTTAGTCAGATTGTCAGTCGGCGAGTCAGTGAGTTTTTCATTGAGTTAGTTATGCACTAAGTAAGTTAGCACTCAATTAATTATTTATTTAGTCAGTCAGTCAGTCAGTTACACAGTTGTCTAGTTACATATGTAGTTATTTATTTAGCTATTGATTTATTCGGTTAGTCAGTCAGATATTCAGTTACTCCAATTTTTATTCAGTTAGTTTGACATTCAGTCGGTTGGTTAGTTGGTTATGTATTTATTTAGCTACTCATTTAATTAATAAATTAGTTCAGTTGCTGTGTGCACTGTCACAGTTTATCTGTCACATCAAGAGAGTAAGGTACCGTACAGAACAGTTCAGTATGAAGACTGTACCAGACGGTAACTGTTCATTGGTACAGAGCAATACAACTGTGTATTTGTGTAATTAGTTAGTTCAGTTGCTGTGTGCACTGTCACAGTTTATCTGTCACATCAAGACAGTAAGGCACCGCACAGTACAGTTCGGTATGAAGACTGTACCAGACGGTAACTGTTCATTGGTACAGAGCAATAAAACTGTGTACTTGTGTAATTAGTTAGTTCAGTTGCTGTGTGTACTGTCACAGTTTATCTGTCACATCAAGACAGTAAGGCACCGTACAGTACAGTTCAGTATGAAGACTGCCAGATGGTCATTGTTCGTTGCTACACAGACATACAACTGTGTATTTGTGTAATTATGAGTTTCAGAACTCTGATTATGTCACCTGGAATTTGGCAGTTTGCAGCATGCAGGGCTCGCAGTCTGTGTAATGAACGGATTTCCATGGATTTCCTCAGACCACCCAGATGGACCAAGACAAGAATGCAGGCAGACGAAACCTACAGTATACTCTTCACCAATAAAATTGTCTTTATCATTTAAGCCAGTTTGTGCACCAAGGTCCCGCTGTCACGTAGTATTATAATACAGTTTGTTTATTTACAATGTATTGCTATCAGAATTTGGGACCTCCTAACCTAAAAGCTTTACTCCTGCATTCTGTCATGTTGCAATGTACAAATGGAGAACTGGCCCACTACATTTGAAGCGAAATGTACTTTCAGCAATACTTGTTTAGTGATGCACATGTATGTTCACATGTCCTTAGCATAGTAAAAGTTAGAAAAGGTAAAGCAGTGCCATTATAGGCCTGCATAGGTCCAGAGGGTCCCAGGAAGTTAAGGTACCCAGATTTCGTGACAACGGCACAGGATGGTGGTAGATTATCAGCCTTGCGCACCGGCCGCCTTTACCTCCAGAAAATATTCCTGGTACCCATTTTCGTTAGAGGCTGAGTCGACCTTAGGGCCATAGTGCGATCGGAAGGATTTTATGTCAATGAAAAATCCACTGACACCAGCTGGGATCGAACCAACGACCTTCCAATTTGTAGCACAGCACCTTAACCACTGTGCTACCGCGGTCCCCCCTTAGCATAGTACATCCGCCAAAACAGTGTAATGTTAAATACGATCGGTTACTAATTAAGGGCACTTTAATTGAAGAAAAATCTACATTTCCACTGTACCTCGGATTTCATTGGAAGTATTTTCCTAAAAATTCACACCGTGGATCATACCAATATTCGCTACATAAAAGAACATGCTTTTGTTATAATTAACTAGCTATTATAGTAAACACATTTGAAGCATATCTTGTCTTCTCGACTGTGTCTTGAGATACATTTGAAAGGATGTCCTTGAAAGTTCATTTCTTGGATAAAACAGACGATTCATATACTACTATTTTTTTTGATCGGGTAATATTTTGATCCATCTACATAAAAAGCCTTAATAATTTCTGCTGTAAATTACAGTTACAATGGCAGAATTTCCTACACAGTGATATCTGGGACACTGCACACTCTCAACATAAACAATATTAGTTTATCAGGCCAGTAAATGAGTTCAAGATAAAGATAAATCTCTCTACTTCCTTTAGTGGGACTTTTAAGAAAATTTATTGCTGTGCAAGCGATTTAATTTTGAATCCGATCTTGTCAATCTTCAAAGAAAATTTATTCCAAAGGCCTTCTAAACTATCGGCTTTATCTCAGTTTCCATGTGGGCATTTGGCTGATATTCATATCTGGCACCTCACTTATATTCGCTAAAAATAATGTGATTTTTGTTGTTGTCGTTTAACAATTAAGGACACCTGACATGAAGAGCAATGAACTTTTCAGCTGTATGTCAGCTGCCATTGGAGGGATTTGTCTGGAATTCCATGTTTAAGCAATGTGCGATTTCGGTATAAAATTTGTTAGTTTGGTTAAGATCTGTCATTTCAAAATTTGCTTCGTTCTAACGTTCCTGCTCCGTGTGGAACATAAAGTGTGCTGATATTCCCTTAGGTCAAATGACAGAGATGCTGACAAAGGTGACTGGTGCCTGTTGTTGATGGTCATGTCACATATTCAGCAACGGTGTATCAACTATTGAATTCATACCGTACCGAGAAAATACTTAGGGAAGTAGGATATTGTGGCCACTTTCTCTGGCACAGAAAGATAGTAATCGTAAAATGCTAATCAGAAATAAAAGGAGGGGGAATTTGATACCCAACATTACGAATGTAAATAAGCTCCTTCACTGTGAAAACTACGTGTTACTTTAGCTACGTAAATCTGCTTATTCTGAGAAAGTTTCGAATTGTAATAAAACGGTTCAAGTTGAACTGGATCCAATTTAGTACAGCGCTTATTGCGTTACACAGTCACTGTACGTGCTGTCATTTGGAGCGGGGATAGCTTAGTCACTATAGTGTAGTGACCAGGCTACAAGCTGGGAAACCGAGGAACTGTGGCTCAATAGGAAACAAGAGTCAGAGAATTTTCCCTTGTCAAAGGCATGTCAATTGGAACTGGAGTCCACGTAGCCTACTTTTCAATTGGTAAGAGGTAAAAGGCGGCTGGAGCGCGAAGCTGAAATCCGTTAACAATCTAGCCGTTGTGTAGAGGAAAGCTGTAACAACGCAGGTCATGAGTGAAGGACACTTAAGGAAGAGATTAAATTGAAATACTCAGAAATTTATGTAATGAAGGCTTAATATACAAATGACATTGCACTTTGTAGTATCAAGCTATAGGCACGTAGCTGTGCTAGTTATTATACTAAAAATAAATATGGTGCAAAGAAGGAGATTGATATGACATGTATAGGTATAAATTACAGCTTGAAACTTGAGGAGAGAAATCGTTATCTAACAAATATAAATAGCAAAGTTTGTGTAATGTTTACAGAATATCGAGGGATTCAACATAAGTTACATTGCCTTGACACAAAACCTGATAAACTTTCTTCAAAAACAGCACCATGTACAGTAAGTTTCCTTAATGAGAAATACCAAAGTACAAACTGTTTATAATCAGGTCTACAAATAGCAATTTCAATTATTACCATAACACACATTGCTATATATTACTGCCATACATAACTACATTCACTGTGCTGTCTGTAGAGTAAACTGTGCTACTGAACAGTATCACAGTACAAACTGTTTATAAACCAGTCTAAAATTAACAACTCCCAGTATCACCCTAACACACATCACAATATATTACTGCCAT
>Ga0123355_10019126_pt1 | contig 10897 bp, 4 predicted proteins | sample TergutEmb28metaG_3_FD_89872 | JGI IMG/M metagenome (GOLD analysis project Ga0123355, IMG submission 89872) | Embiratermes neotenicus P1 segment gut microbial communities from Petit-Saut dam, French Guiana - Emb289 P1 | ecosystem: Host-associated > Arthropoda: Insects > Digestive system > Gut ...
AAAACAAAACAACAAAATAAAGTTGTTTTTTTTTTTTTTTTTGGGGGTTTTTGTGTGGGGGAAAAAAAAAAAAAAAGAGGGGGGGGGGGGGGGGGGGGGGGAAGGTGTGAGCAGTGTCTTCCGAAACTGTATAGCCACCTGCGAGACGGCGCTATGTCGTAACCACGAAGACAACAACATAATCTTATTCGTCTAGAAAATAAGGAATAAGGATTTTCATGGTCTGTTTTTGGGCTTTCATATAAGTATTGGGGTAGTAGCTTGAAACAGACTTCATACGTTCGCGCAGCCATTTATCAACACTGTATAGATTCTCATTCATTGCTTTACAAATGTAGATTTGATGTGCCATTAAGACAACAGACTAATAAATACAGATACTATTGAAAATGCCACATTTACGTAGAATCAGTTAAGGCTAAAATGATACAACAGAGAACAAGTAGTATTACTTTTAGTTCTTTATGCGTTAGAGAGTATCATGAACATGTATGTGTATATATGTATATATAATATATATACACACACACAAAATTATGTCCAAAATCAGTAATTTCCAGTGACGTGAATTTAAAAATTCCTAACGCTGCTGTTTCAAGCGCAGAACTTACGTAGAATTTATCTTTTGCATAATGAGACTTTCGAGTATGAAACTGTGTAGCAAATTATGTGAACGGGAATATCCGGGAGCTTCGTAAATTTCTGTTCCTGTACTTGCGATAACAATGACGTAAACTTGAACCATTTTTATCATCGCTTATATGACCATCAGTGAAATCGGAAGCTGTAAATGTAGCATAAGTCACGCAATTTACTCATATAGTAAGTTTAGAGTTGCTTGTTTACCAGAAGCATAGCTTTGCATGCACACACTTCTTGTGTGCTCTTTTTAATTATTGTTGTTTCTGTTCGATGTCATCTCTTATCGCAGGGCGTATTTTCGTTGGATTCAAAGACTTGTTTCTTATAAGGAGAACAGTTCTCTGATATCTCAATTTTCTTTCGCAAGTAGCTTACTAGCAAATACAAGTTTCTTTCAGTTACACAATTGTTTTCTTAACCGACAGTCTCTTACTGTTGACATGCGCGACAGAAGTTTAGACATTGTCAAGTCCAGGTTAAGCATTTAGGTGACGATTCATATCGTGGACACTTGGGCAGTGGCTGGATTTGAAGTTCTTACAGCGGTGTCGATGGATATTAAGGTTTTCTGGAATATGATATCATGTCGTTTGTTAGTTACGTACTATTTTCTTGTGGGGGAGGGAGAATTCTGCCACAACATTCAGATTCCAAGAAATCCAAGGGATCTGTCTTGATTTCTTGGACTCCCACATTGGAAGCATCTGAACGTTCCGAAACGTTGACAATTACCCATCGACCAGCGTTATACGTAGCAGACAAATATTCACTTGAGTATTTTTATGTAATACAGAATCTATTACTTAACACGACAGTAAGGATGGAAATTTTAACGCCCTTCAGGCATCTTCAGCATAACAAACATTGTAAGTGAATGACGCATGATATCATGGCGAAGATACGCAGTTTTTAGTTGAGACTGGTCTGGTAGAGAATAAAGAAAATCCGCGCCAGTCCATAAAGACAGGAATGTCCTTCAGATGTTGTGTTAGAAAGTTCACCCAACCCATTATACGATCGAACCTAACCCACTCTAACCTAACTTGACCTTTGAAACTCATACAAAGAGATCACGATATATTTCGGAATATTCCCATAAACGGTACTTTGTTCCTTAAGCGACGGCAGAGAATGTGAACTGTGATGGCTACGTAGTTCCGCTATTGTCACGCAGCTGTTGCAAAGTGATGTATTGTATCTCCGCGGTGTAGTCACGCATTTGTTAAGGAAACAGAATGAGGTTTTGTCTACTGACTGAATTATGAGAACTTCTCGGATATTCAGGCTTTTTTTGTTACAGTTTATAAACCTAAAATGTCACCGCGAAGCATCAATAAAATTGACCACTGTCAAATTGAAGGTACAATCGAATGTGGTCATTTAACTTTGAAATAGACCCACTTTTTTTTCTTCCAAAAAGGAGTACTTGAAACTCTTTATTTCCAGCGTATTTTTATCTGAGATATGACGTAAGGTGAGGGCAACACAAAGACAAAATTTTGAAGAATTTTTTCTTGGCGGGCATTCTTTATTTCTAAATAAAGACAACTTGTTTCAAAATTTTTGTTAGTATATTTATTTCTTTTCTCTACATGTTTCGAGCGACTATGTGCCCATCATCAGGAGAAACTACTGTATTTATGACACACTCAGTACTTGTTTTTCCGTATGGATGACTGTCTGGTATGCAGGGTAGAATTCACCCTTCATACCAGACAGTCATTGAGACTAACAAGTACCAAGTGTCGCATAAATACAGAAGTTTCTTCTGATGTTGGGCACATAATTGTCCGAAACGTGTCGAGAAAAAAAAATAAGTATACTAAGATTAATTTAACAGCAAGTTGCTTTTATTTACAAGATTATACAGAAATGAACGGTCAACGAAACATAAAATAATCGTTACTTATCTGTGCATGACAGTGGATGAGGACCATTACATCTACTGCGGTAGCACAAACTATTTGGACGCAAATGTCGAAGAGAGTGGGCTAACATTTTAGAGCATTTTAATTTTTTAATGAGAGGTATCCTATAATGAAGAAGTTTCTTTAGTCAGAAGTGCTGAGCATAACGCCAAAAAAAGGCAGATCATAACAGGAGATATGTAACACTATTCAGAACGACGATTATCTAACTATTTAGCTTTTAAAATGAAGCCATGTCTTGCAAAAAGATATATTTATTTTTGGCCTATTTTGTCCCAAGAGCCTAGCTGGAAGCGGGGTGTGAAAAGCATTTACAACAAATGCAATAAAATGCCGTGTCTGAGAGAGTGTTTGTTGTGTCTATGCGAATTAACACACAGGCACGAAGACGTTCTTTTGAATTGAGAGTTAACGCACAGTAACAAAATGTTTATTGTGTCTGTGTGAGTTAAGGCGCAGACACATCAAAGCAGAGTGACTGCTTGCCTTCCTTACGGTGCGTGTCTGAAAGTGAAGTAATCAGTACGGAATTACGCAATACTTCTGGTCTGTATGTCACAGAAAATAATCTTCTTTTCAGAAATTGCCATATATTTTGCCTCGAGCCTTCATAAAAGTGAGATTAAAATTGTTGGTTATACGAACAGCAAAAACGATTAATTTAAAAATGAATGAAACGGTTTCATAATGTTCTTATCTGTTGACTGGTTATTAATACCACAAGTAACTTGTTATTGAGGTCATTTTCATTTACGTTTCTGTTACTTAATGCACTAATGTAATCAGTCGTGTGAATGTTTGTACTCTTGTATTACAGTTAGGTTCTGCTGCTGCTATTGCTATGTCCTTGTTGCAGTCCGCCTTCACTTCGCTGTTACGTATAATGTTTCGTGCTTGGAATCAGATGTAAATGAGATCTACTACGGACGTTCACTTGACAAGAAGGTATCATTTTGGATTTCCTCTTCTGTACTGTTGTCATGACGTCACAACCCGAAGTTCTATACGTTATGTAACACCACCAAAACGGGTGATACGGATGGGTCACGTTGCGTTATTGAGAGCAAGAGAAATGCTACAGAGATTTGGTGGAGAAAGTGAAGAAAATAGATCACTCGGAAGACCTAGAACTAGACGTAAGTAACATTAAAGTGGTTTTAAAGCAGTAGGTTGGGAGGGCCTGGATTCGATTTATCTGTCTGTGGGTTAAGGACAACTTAATTGAAATGGCTGACCAGCGGAACGAAATTTCGATTTCCAAAAGGTACTGCCAATTCTTAGCTAGCTGAAGACCTGTGTGCTGCTTAAGACAGACTCTACTTAATACACTTATTTGGTATCGCGGACGTCTTTAGGGGAGTCCGGTATTAACATTGTTGAGAATTGTTTGTGGTAGTTTTGGTAAACTGAAAAAAAGGAACTACATTCTGCCGAATGCATTATTAGCTTCGGAAATATTCTTAATGTCTTTTTTTTCCGCCAGTACATTTATTTTGTTATGAAAGTCTATAATACAGAACAACACATTCTGTATGCGTTTATGTTTAGCTTGGGTTTTTAAACTTTTCCTTGTTTATTTACATTACAACTAGCTCACAGAAAATATTTTTAGGTCGGGGATTTTTAAATTCCTGTTTTCAGCGACCGATTCAGTTTTAGCCATTTTAACATCATGCTCAGTACAAACACTAGGCCTAGTACTTTTTTTTTCTATGAATTGAATAGAATTCTCAGCGATCATTTCCTTGATGTGTCAGTCGATAAGTCACTCCACGTATTTAGGTTTCAGTTTGTCGTGGCTCACACACACATGTTTTATGAGCTATTCCAACAGTCATTACTCTATTTCTGTCCAAATATAATGTATTCTACAACCTTAGTTTTAAACCAGTGTGCTGTTAGGTAATTTCGACAAACCCGACTAGTGGATGGAACAAACAAAACAAACATCTTCCTGCATCTTACTCGGTTGCTGCATTGCATTTTTTGAACTTCATTGTATGACGCAACTGACAACTGACCCGTTGTAAATTAAAATGTTGTGCTGCCTGTAGTAGACAGAGATAATTACTGTTAGTATCTGTAATACAGCTGGTGCATTTTATTCTGAAAGGCTCGCACTTTTCTCTTCCAGTCGGTCATGATCTTTTCCCCAGCAAATCCGAAGACCTTAATTATGTAATATAATTACTCGTCTTGCAATTCAACTTGTAGGCTGTTATATTCCCTGTGCCGCTGTAGGATGAGTGGCGAGGCGTAAAACCTGTAATTACGGTGTATAATTTATTAAAGCGTCCCATAGTGATGTATCATTTCTTCAATAAGCGTAGAAACCAATAGCTTCCTTGATGCAGATGCGACTGTCAATGTGTATGTGTGTGTGTGTGTGTTTTTTTTAATATCAGGACAGGTAGCGCTTCTTAGCCGGCGTACTGACGTTGGTATTTCAATTGCAGAGAGAATAAACTTCGATTAGAATGTTATGAAGAAATAATTTGTTTCGGTTGCCGATAACTCTCTACTACCAATCTGCGCTGCGTTACACCACAGAGGAACGAAGATCTCGTTGGGTGTTGTAGCTATTTATGCTGTGAATGATGTGATTTCTTCATGCAGTTAGGACCATTTTGAAGCCTATAATTATTTGTCTTCCACTTCTTCAAATGTCACAGTCTTGTGGTAAAATAAATTGTGCTAATACTGTGAATATAAAACTAGATATTAGATACAAAGGGCGGCATGTTTTAATTAAAGAGAGTAACTCAAGAGGGAAAGAAGTAAGGGATCCAGTCTTCATTTCGTCTGATATAAAATATTAAAATTGAAAATTAACTGAAGTTAAAAAACTTTTTTTACAAACGAATGACGATTCTATGAAAAAATCGTCCAGAGCTATGCAGCAATGCCAAAAATATGTATGAACCTTCCCTAGTGTTCGTGGACATAAGGTATTTACCCGTAGATTTTCGAAACTTACACTCCTTGTTGTCTCTCTTCCTTGTACGTAGGTATATACATTTCGGAGTTCATCCGTGTTATGGTTTGCATCAGGGCTATTTTGAATGAAAGAATGCGGGGATGGTGGTGAAGACATTTGTGCTAATTTTAGTTTTTTATTTCTGCATTTGCTAAACTGACTGAAGAAAGTGCATTAAGTACCAGCAGAGTGCTGCATGACTACGTAAGGACGCTAGTCACCTTAATACTGTACAGTATACGGAAAAGCGTATCGAAATTAACAGTAGTAAGATCGCTAATATCGCGAGTACAGTACCGAAATACCAAACCCGAAACCTTAAGAAGCGGGTAGGACTTCTGTCTGAGCTATAATACTGTTTTAATTTATATATTTTTTTGCGTATACAATTATCAGCGGATATACTAATGTGTGGTGAGATGTAATGACACCAGGTAGAAAAATGTCTGAAATTTAAAAGGACGTACTAAAGATGGTCTCGATGTTAAAGTCGGAAAAATTAAATATATAGAAAAGTTGTTAAATATGCGGTATAGGTAAGATTGTTTTCGACACAGATAGATATTTTAAGACCTGAAAAGCAGGTACCTTTTAATTAGGGAAGTTTTATTATGGAATGCACATGATGATGTTACAAATGACCTTATGAAAGACGTTAATATTATTTGTAGAAAAGGTAACGGAGATTGCAGACGAGCTGTTGTGTTGTAGTAAACGTTAACAAATAGTATACAAAGAAAATAACCTGAAAGCCGGATGTTAAAACATGGGTATTTGTAGTTTTTTTTTAAAGAAGTTATTTGTGACTGATACTAAGATTCATACTTCTATGAGCTGTCGAAACGCGAAGTAGTGTAAGTCACTGCTTCAAGAAGGATGCAACAAGTATCTACACTGTATTAAAATACTGGGATCTGTAGACAGACCGAATAGTGCAAATGATAGTTCTTAAATCATTCCCCAGATCGTAGCGAATATACTGGCAGGTCTGTGATAATTCTCTGGCATTGCTAAGCAAAGACGTGGAAGTTTTCCAAATGAAGAATACTTGATCTACACAAAATTGTCTTCCACCAAATGATCCAATTATATTCAGACATTGATACAGGCAAGAAATTTTCCGACATGGGTCGCTGACGGCCACCTCTGCCATCAGGGAAGATTCACCACAGACCACACACAGGTGGGACGTGTGATACAAAAAAGCTCTGTGTTGACAGGGTACGCGAAATATACCTGTGTGTGCATAACAAGAAGAAAACCTCCAAACAGCGATGTGTTTTGGTCTGTGGTATTGTCTTCCTTGTTGATGGTGGACATCCGCCAGCGAAACATGTCGGAATATAGCTTGGCTGTATAAGTATGCACATAGTGCTGGACCAGCTTGTAGACAATAACCTGATGGGCGTGAACGGTACAAACAACAGTGCGAAATGACCTACGCCATTTTGTCTTTCACGACTCCTCTATAGATCCTAATAATTGGATGACAGAGCATTGTAAAATAAGTTCTCACGGACTTATTGTATGTACGGTTTCGACTTAGTGTGGAGCCACCGAGGACAGCCACAGAAGTCCTTGGTTTTGCCGGTCGGTGTATCCGACTGACATTCGAAACTGCCATCTCCAGAATGGGACTTCAGCCACATTTATTGTTCCAAAACATGATATTTTGAACATTGTTATACGAAGACTGTGTTGTACTGAGGTTGTATAGTAGCTATAACCCAAGATACGCCAATCCTTGATAGCTGGATTCGAACCTGATGCCCTCATGAATACAAGTCAGAAAACCAAGCCTCTCGGCAGTGCTTGGTGTGGCGGTGTGCAGTGAGCGAGCGTGCAAGCAACTACACAACACAGATGGTTCTTGGATTACTTATCGTAGTCGTTATTCGGACTAGGCTACAGGTAGGATTTCCGAATAATTCGTTTTCGATTCCTGCCACGAACAAGAGATTTTTCTGTCTCCAGGTTATCTTGACTGGCTCCGGGTCCACCCATGCTATGGGCACTGGGGTTTTTTCCCCCCAAATTATAAAAGCGCTGGATCATGAAGCCAAATACTGGCCTATATATAATGAGGGGTTTAAGAATGTTTGAAGCCATACCTGAAATTCCCCATACTCCTTTATGGCGTGCACAGAGAGAGCTTTACCATTATCTTACACATAAACGCCTTCTATTGTACCGCTCTGCACAACTGGCAATTAAGCAACACGGTAGATGGAAAACAATGAGGAGAGAGATGATGTTAAAAAGTCCCCGGTGTGCAATAATTTTCAAGTTTATAATGGTATCTGAAGATCTCCACTGCAGAATTTCTCATTACAGTGTTGCTAAATAATACACGATCCTAGCGGGAGCTTTGTAACATTTTGAAAATATTTCTTAGCCTCTAGCCTCAAAATTTTGTGTCCATGGTCAAAGTTTTACTGTTTTTATTCGAACCTGCAGAATACCAGGAGTAAAGACTCTGCAAAGATGTGAGTTGAAGTAACCGGTAGTATGACTGGTGATTTCTTTGTAGGTGATATAAGAGGAATGACGTTTGTGTGTGGTGCAAAATGGGGTTTTGTGTGAAAACATTCTTAATACTTTGATGCTTATTCAAAAGACCTGTAAAATTTGTGACTGTAGCAAGTTACGGTTTCCAAGAGACATATGAACAGAACAGGAAATATACAAGTGAGAGTAATATAACAAAGAGACGCCATTCTAATCTTTGCTTCCTGAGCTTTTCTCAAGTGGTTACGCTTTTTGTTGTTGCTCAGAGTTGTACATATATAATGTTATTAATATTAATAAACCGTGTTATTACATTTATTAGAACAACTTACGTATATGTCTAGGTTGATTGTGCTGTGTTAAATTTGTCGACATTAAAATATATAATCTCAAATTTCACTCTGTCTATTATATAATTTATTATTTACAAACACTATTTCTTACATGATTTCTGGATATAGTAGGTGTATGTAAATCTACACGTACCTACCAAATATTTTATATTAATACAGACAATAAATAAATTAATACATGCTAAGTATTATTATTATTATTATTATTATTATTATTGCACGATTTTATGTTTCTTGCCTATGCTTCGTGTAAATCTAGAAGAAAAATCAATACCAAAGCAGGAACGTAACGTAGCAATACGAATAATGCGTTATTGGATTCTTACGTCACACTACAGTAATTCTCTATATAAATAATTACGTTTTTAGGCCTCTTTTGATCTCTTGTATTTCTTTCATATTTCTCATATACGCGATTTTCGAAAAATGTATTCAAAACGATGTATTTTATTTCTGTGCACATGGCATCTGAAATCTTTCTCAATTAGGAAGAAGTCAGCAAAATATTACATATTTGTTTAGAGCTTCGTTTTCAGTTACCTTTTTTTTTTGCTTCGATTTAGCAAAGTTCCTTTTTACTAGTAAATTTTATTAATAATCTCCAATATATCACGACAATACATCCAACGGAAGTCGAAATTTTCAATGCAAATTCAGAAGTAAAGGCATACAGACGGGACGAAACTAAGTAACAATTTGCAACCTTGCAAAGGGGCTTGTAATTGGCATGTGTTAGATTGAACAACAGAATTTAAGTAGGCTCTAAATGCGTTACTTTGAAATGTTATTACCGAATGAGGAAGCAGGTGAAGTAATTAATAATGCTTGATTGATATTTATAGCGTGACAGGTCACCGATAGAAGTGGTTAAATCAAGAGAAGCTGTAAGTATCATTGCGGCAATATACAGACCCTCCTTTAGAAACGTCACAATTATCACACATAAAACCTTGTTAAAAATCAGAGTGAAATCGACGATTTCGTTAATTGAAAATTCAGAGCTTCTAGGACATGACATGTTGTATATTGGTACTTAATTGCTGACTTTTGGAAGAGCCTGCCTTATTCATCTGCAGATTTAGGAAGCCTCTAAATATCGACTTCTTTGACACTAAAGATGATGGCAGGTAACTGCTCCGAAACGTCGGTAAATGTCTACGAATGTACACCTTTTCTGTCCTAGAATAGTTGAAAATTTACCAACACGGCTGTGGGAAACTAAAATCTCTTATTAACTAGGTGTATGTAGGCTATTTATGGTGTCGGTAAAATGAGAGAAAAATTTTATCCCCGTATTATAGGATTCATATTAGTCAGCCTTCTTATTATTAATCCATATTCGACTCTTTACTTCGTATTGTGAGGTAGTATTGTTCGTTGGATGCTTTACAAAGCCTAACTTGTTTTATTCTTTCTTTTGTACAAGAAATGTGGTGTTCAAAGAGAAACGGGTTATTGGGGTATATACGGTGTGTGTGTGTTTGTGTGTGTGTGTGTTTGTGTGTGTGTGTATATATATATATATATATATATACTACTTACGAATATATGTACGTGTATATAGTTTGGAACAATAATAGTCCTAAATGTCTAAAAAGATGATGTTATGTTGAAGATGTGAAAGGGGCTTTCCTTCCCTCCCCATTGCGGCCGTAGAGTCATTTTTGTGGCGAACGGTTACGTTATACCAGAGAACAATTTCTGTTACGGGTTTTGCTTTGAAAGACGTGCGGAACTGAGTAATGACGTCTTAAAGACACTGTGGTTTCTGTCCAAAGCGCGTTATTTAACAATGAATCACAAACGTGACGACCTGCCATGTCGTGCCGATACAGACAGCTAATAAAGTCAAGGTAACGTAGCCTCTTTATGTGTTTATTAGTTCACAGCCCTATAAGGAGAATACAGAAGTAAACTAAATGCTGTTGAATTTACAGACAACGTCTAATGCAGCTTACGCCATAATTTAAGTTCTTCTGCTAATGTACATGTTTTCCCGTTGTGTGGTGCTGCATTTATTAATCATTAACTGACACACATTAACCATGAAAGATGAAATCCGCTTCTTTGATTCACTTCGTATTCTTTGACGTATGAATTTGCTATACTGTATGTGAGCGCGCGTGCGTGAAATTGCCTCAACGTGAGAATAATAACTGAGGCAAGGAGTGATAACAAGTAAGTCCAGCGAGTTTCCTGTCGCTGCTAAGAGACTAACCGCCTGTGTATGGGATATTTGCATTCTGCGCTTCTCCTAGCATTTTGTTATGTAAGAGTTTGTGGTGGCTCTTCCTTCTCTGAACAGAGCAAGTTGTAAGATTGTATACAATTGCTCAGTTTCGCTTGAGACAGGAAGCGGTTTGTTGCTTACTTCTGCTGTTCTTTCCAAACAGAAAACACAAAGGTTAAAGATTAATAGATTATGATTTCAGTGGGAAACGTGTCATCCCCACTCTTATAACACAATAAGCTGGGGGGGGGGGGGGGGG
>Ga0123355_10019127_pt1 | contig 10897 bp, 10 predicted proteins | sample TergutEmb28metaG_3_FD_89872 | JGI IMG/M metagenome (GOLD analysis project Ga0123355, IMG submission 89872) | Embiratermes neotenicus P1 segment gut microbial communities from Petit-Saut dam, French Guiana - Emb289 P1 | ecosystem: Host-associated > Arthropoda: Insects > Digestive system > Gut ...
AACGGCATCCCCCACTTGCTGATACCTGTGGTTACAGATCCTAAAAAAGCCTCGGGTGCGTTAAGCTGGGCGGTCAGCGAAATGGAAAACCGCTATAATATGTTTGCCGAAACCGGCTGCCGGGATTTAAAGGGTTTTAATTTGACCAGGACAGATGCTGGTGAGCCGGCATTGCCGCAAATTGTGATTATTATTGACGAGCTGGCGGATTTAATGATGGCTTGTAAGGGTGAGGTTGAAGAATCTATTTGCAGGCTGGCCCAGAAGGCACGGGCTGCTGGGATACATTTAATTGTAGCTACCCAGCGGCCTTCTGTTGATGTTATTACTGGGCTTATTAAGGCTAATATCCCGTCCCGGCTGGCATTTGCCGTTAGCAGCGGTACGGATAGCCGTACTGTGCTGGATATGTATGGTGCGGAGAAGCTATTGGGCAAGGGCGATATGTTATTTCTTCCTATGGGGAATAATAAGCCTGTGCGGATTCAGGGCGGGTTTATCTCTGATAAGGAAGTGGAGACGCTGGTTAGCTTCCTTAAAGCCCAGGCCCCGGCGGAGTATACAGTTGAGATGATTCAGCAGGTGACTATGCCTGGGAAGGCTAATATTGAGGGCGAAGTGGATGAGTTTTTTCATGAGGCTGTTGACTTTTTGATTACTAAGGGTAAGGCGTCTACCAGTATGCTGCAGCGGCAGTTTAGGATTGGGTATAATAGGGCTTCGCGGTTAATGGATGAACTGCAAATGCGGGGGATTGTTGGGCCGGAGGATGGGGTTAAGCCCAGGAAGGTTACTATTACACGGGATGAGTATCATGAGATTTATGGGTAGGATTTTTTTTGAAAAAAGTTTGAACAAAAACTATAATGGAATGCGCTATGCGCATTCCTGGGTATGAGGATGGAATGACTAATATTATTGATAATGCCTGCCCGGATGTGGGCATTTCTTTTTCCCCGTTGGTTTATTTGCTTACTTTAGGATGCGATAAAAACCGGGTTGACGGCGAGGTTATGCTTGGGCGTTTAATTGAGGCTGGATTCGCACCTGTTATAGATGCGGGTGAGGCTGATGTTATTATTGTTAATACCTGCGGGTTTATCCGTGAGGCTACCCAGGAGAGTATTGACGCTGTATTGGAAATGGCGGCATATAAAGCCGACCCTGATGCCCCCTGCCGTGCTCTTATAATTGTTGGGTGTATGTCTGAGCGGTACCGGGAGGAGACTAAGGAGTCTATTCCTGAAGCTGATGCTGTGCTTGGGGTTAAGGATTCTGATGGTATTGTGCTGGTTGTATCGGAAATATTGGGGATATCAGGCGGCAGTCAGTCTTCGTTTGATTTAATTGATGGTGTCTTGCCCCAGGGGGCTCATCGGGGGCGGATGGCGGCCCGTGGGTTTGTTCAGGCCCCTCATATTGCTTATGTTAAAATATCTGATGGGTGCGATAATGCATGTACTTACTGCACTATTCCTTCTATCCGAGGGGCTTATACCAGCCGGAGTATTGAGGATATTGTTGAGGAATGTTCAGCTCTTATATCCAGCGGGGTGCGGGAATTGGTGCTGGTGGCCCAGGATACCGCCCTTTATGGTGTGGATTTGTATGGTTCTTCTCAGTTGGCTAAACTTCTTAGAGAAATTGCTGCATTGTCCGGGTGTATATGGATACGGATTATGTATGCCTACCCGGAACATATTACCGAGGAATTAATCCAGGCCATGGCTGATTTGCCCAATGTGTGTAAATATATAGATATGCCCATCCAGCATAGTGAAACAGGCGTTCTTAGGCGTATGGGGCGCAGCAGTTCCCGTGAGGGGTTATTAGAGCTTATTGGTAATATGCGGGCAAAAATACCCGGTATTGCCCTTCGCACTACCCTGATGGTAGGTTTCCCCGGCGAGACGGTGGAGGATTTTAAGGGGCTTTATGATTTTGTACGGGAAGTTAAATTTGACAGGCTGGGGGTTTTCCCATATTCCCGCGAGGAGGGTACCCCTGCGGCTATGATGCCCCGGCAGGTTAAGGATGAGGTAAAGCATACACGCCGGGACAGGCTAATGCGCTTACAGCAAAAAATCCATCAAGAGAAGCAGCAGGCCAAGATTGGTAAGACTATAGATGTAATTATTGATGAACACTTAGAAGACGGCCGCTATGTTGGGCGAACCCAGCATGATGCCTATGAGGTTGATGCCGTTGTCTTTTTTGACAAAGGCAGAAAAGTAACACCTGTTTCCATAGGCGATATTGTAAAAGCTACCATTTCAGCCGCAGATGAATATGATTTGAAAAGTCTTTATGTGAACTGTTAGGGGGTGCTTCCCAAGCAATGAACTTACCTAATAAAATAACCTTTATCAGGGTTTTTATGATTCCGCTGTATTTAATTGTATACCTGGCAAAGCCCCTTAGTGAGACGCCTAACATGTGGCTGGCTCTTATTATATTTGCCCTTGCGTCTATAACAGATGGTATTGACGGTTATGTGGCCAGGAAGTATAAAATGGTTACTAATTTTGGTAAATTAATGGACCCTTTGGCGGATAAATTGCTGGTTTCGGCGGCACTTATTGCATTTACCGCCAGTGGTGCGCTGCCTGCATGGGCGGTTATTTTGCTGGTTAGCCGTGAGTTTTATGTTTCCGGGTTAAGGATGCTTGCTATAGAGCAGGGGAAGGTGCTGGCGGCGTCTGGGTGGGGTAAGTTTAAGACGGCTTCTCAAATTACGCTTGTTATATATATTTTAACGCCTATATCCTGGCTTAAATTTGATTGGATGGTTACTATTGTGCTTGTTGTTACAATTGTGGCCAGTTTGTATTCGGCTTTGGATTATACTATTAAGAATAAGGGCGTTTTACAGGTAGGGTGATTTTATGATTGCGGAAGTTTTAGGCATTGGCACGGAGCTGTTGCTTGGCGACATAGCTAATACAAACGCACAGTTTTTATCACGGGAGCTTGCTGGCCTGGGTATTAGTGTGTATGGGCATACCGCCGTGGGGGATAATGCAGCACGGCTACATGCTGCTTTGGAACATGCGTTTACTAAAGCCGATATGGTTATAGCCTGCGGCGGCCTTGGGCCTACCCAGGATGATATAACAAAGGAAGTAGCTGCGGCGTATTTTGGCAGGGAAATGGTGCTAGACGAAGCCTCTTTTGAGGCCATCAAAGCCCGCTTTGCTGGGCGTGATATGCCAGAAAATGTAATCCGCAATGCCATGGTGCCAAAGGGTTCGGTACTATTCCCAAACAGCCATGGCTCTGCCCCAGGTGTATGCCTGGAGCTAGAGGGAAAGCTGCTAATCCTTCTACCCGGCCCCCCTCATGAACTGGAACCAATGTTTATGGAACATGTGGTTCCTTTTTTGCGTCAAAAAACGGATTTGGTTTTTGTATCCCGAAGGCTAAAAATCATTGGTATAGGCGAAAGCCGGGTCGAGGAAGTGCTTAGTGATTTAATAGACTCTCAAACAAACCCAACCATAGCACCATATGCTAATATAACGGAAGTAGCCCTGAGAATTACCGCCTCTGCCAAGGATGCAGATGCCGCAAATGAGCGGATTAACCCGGTAGCAGCCAAGATATATGAGCGGCTTGGCGGTAACATCTACGGGGAAGGGGATGTTTCATTAGTTCAAGTTGTAATGGACATGCTAAAAAGTGAGGGCCTTACCCTTGCCATAGCAGAGTCATGTACAGGGGGGCTTTTGACTTCAGCTTTTGTGGACATGCCTGGTAGTTCTGATATTCTTATGGAGGGTGCTGTCACCTATAGCAACGCGGCTAAAATGGCACGGTTGGGTGTGGCTAAAGACTTACTTAAAGATTATGGTGCCGTAAGCCCCCAGGTAGCGGCAGCAATGGCGGAGGGTGTGGTTAAGTCCTCTGGTGCGGGCGTGGGTGTGAGTACCACAGGTATTGCAGGCCCGGGGGGCGGTACCAAGAGTAAGCCGGTTGGGTTAGTGTATGTGGGCTTGCACATAGCCGGAAAGGGCACGGTAACCAAAGAGCTTCGCCTGATGGGCACAAGAAATGAAGTCCGCAAACGGGCGATGATAAGTGCTCTGGCTCTCATAAGGGACAAGCTGGGCTATTAGCAGGCCTATTTCCAAGCCGCTACCATGGATAAATCGCACCTTGCGGAGGCGGATGTGGGATTCGCATCCGTTTGCCATGGACGGGGATGCTCCCCGCGAGGGGTTCGTTTAAAAAACGGTTTTGGCGATTTGGATAAAGGCTTATCAGCATTATTTGAAATTATTCTATCATTTTTAACACGATATAGATTAAATTAAGCTTTTTTACAACAACAAAAAATATACAAATGCAGCGCAAAAGCGCGACCCCCAAAGCCATATCGCCCAAAGGGCGATAAGCAAGGCCGCAAGGCCAAGCCAAGTCAAACCTAAAGCAGAGTGGTGTGCCGTGCAAAGCACGGCCCCACAGCGAAGCCCCGAAGGGGCGAAGCGAGGAAGCAAGGGCGGGCCAAGTCAAACCTAAAGCAGAGTGGTGTACCGTGCAAAGCACGGTCCCACAGCGAAGCCCCGAAGGGGCGAAGCGAGGAAGCAAGGGCGGGCTGCGCCCGGCCGCAGCGGCGGGGGTTTGGGGGCAGCACCCCCATTAAAGGAGGAACATATGCCACCTAGAAAAAAAGCAGAACCTAAAGCAAAGGCCCCAGTAAACCTAGAGCCAGGGGCAGCAAAGGAAGAAGCACTAAAAAACGCCCTAACCAACATAGAAAAGCAATTTGGCAAGGGTGCGGTAATTAAAATGGGGGATATCCCCCATGTAGATATCCCCGTAGTAACAACAGGGATACTGTCCATAGACGTAGCCCTGGGGGTAGGGGGCGTACCCAAAGGCCGCATAATAGAAGTATACGGCCCGGAATCCTCTGGTAAAACCACCTTGGCCCTACACATTGTAGCAGAATGTCAAAAACTAGGGGGCATAGCCGGATACGTAGATGCCGAGCACGCCCTTGACCCTATTTACGCAGGCAAGCTAGGCGTAAACATCAATGACCTATACATCTCTCAGCCCGACGACGGGGAACAAGCCCTTGAAATAACCGAGGCAATGGTGCGCTCGGCGGCAATTGATGTGGTAGTTGTGGACTCGGTAGCAGCCCTGGTGCCCCGCTCCGAAATTGAAGGGGAAATGGGCCAAAGCTCTGTGGGCGTACAGGCGAGGCTAATGTCCCAGGCTTTAAGAAAATTGACCGGCATCACCCACAAAACCAACTGTATAGTAATTTTCATTAACCAGCTACGGGATAAAATAGGCGTAACCTACGGCAGCCCGGAAACCACCACCGGTGGGCGGGCACTTAAATTTTATTCCTCTGTAAGGATAGACATCCGCCGTGCCGAGGCCATAAAAGTAGGGGAAATGCTAGTAGGCAACCGTACAAAAATCAAAATAACCAAAAATAAAGTTGCCCCGCCCTTTAGAACCAGCGAAGTGGATATAATGTACGGCGAAGGTATCTCCAAAGATGCGGATTTGCTTGACCTTGGCGCGCAGCTAGACCTGGTAAAAAAGAGCGGCTCGTGGTACTCCTACGGGGATATTCGCCTTGGCCAAGGCCGGGAAAATGCCAAAGTGTATCTAAAAGAGCATCCTGAAATAACAAGAGAAATAGAAAACGCCGCCCGTACCCACTACGGTATGAAGCCCCTGGAAGCCCTGGCTTCGCCCGAAAATTTTGTAAAAGTAGATGCAGAGGCACTTAGTACCATGGATATTGGCAATGATGAGTCACTGGAAATAGAATTATTAGACATGGAAATGGACGACTAAATGCACTCAAATGGAGGTTTACATGCAAGCAAATATGCAGCCATCAGCTTTCAAAGACATTAAAATCTTCGCCGCTAACGCCAACAAAAACCTAGCCACAGCAGTAGCAAAAGAGCTGGGCTTAGAGTTAGGCAAATCAAAAGTCACCCCTTTTGACGACGGCGAAATCAACATGCGCATAAACGAAACGGTACGGGGCGACGATATCTTCATAGTGCAGTCCACATCGCCGCCGGTTAACGACCATTTAATGGAGCTTTTAATCATGATAGACGCCATGAGGCGTTCCTCTGCCGGGCGTATAACGGCGGTTATTCCATATTACGGCTACGCCAGGCAAGACAGGCGCGCCAGGTCTCATGACCCTATAAGTGCAAAGCTGGTGGCAGATTTGTTAACCACAGCCGGGGTAAACCGCATCCTATCAATAGACCTGCACAGCCCGCAGATTCAAGGGTTCTTTAATATTCCCTTAGACCATCTAAAGGCCACATATCTTTTTGCGGATTACTATAAAGACGGGTTTGGAGATATGTCCGATGTGGTTGTGGTGTCCCCAGATTTAGGCAGTGTTGCCCGCTGCAATGCCTTCGCCGACCAGCTTCAAGTACCCCTTGCCATAGTGGATAAACGCCGCCCTAGGGATAATTATTCAGAAGTAGCGCATTTTATAGGTGATGTTGAAGGCAAAATTGCTATTTTGCTTGACGATGTAATTTCTACCGGCGGATCCCTTTGCAATGCCGCCGCCGAGGTTAAAAGGCATGGAGCCAAGGCCGTTTACGCCTGCGTTACCCACCCGGTACTGGCTAAAGATGCGGTAAGCCTTATCGAGGCCTCGGTGCTGGAGGAAGTGGTATTTTTAGATACCATTGAAGTGCCGCCAACCAAGCGTCATGAAAAAGTTACCGTTGAAATATCCGTTTCATCAGATTTCTCCGGCGGGCCCGCACTGCGTAGAATACTGGAAACCCACCCGGCAGGCAGGCCCAGTACCCCTAAAATTAAAATCTTGTCCGCGGCCAAAACTATAGCAAGGGCAATATATTGTATCCATAATAGTCAGTCTATTGGTAGTTTGTTTAAGGGGTATATTTAGAAGCTGTATTCAACTTCTTAGGGCCTGTTGCCGGTAGGTAGTGGGAACAGACCCTAACATCGGAAGCATGGTGACTGCTATGCGCATAATTATAGGCCTGGGCAACCCAGGCGACACCTACCGTGGCACCCGCCACAACGTAGGCTTTGAAGCCATAGATAAACTAAGCTATGACTTCAATATCAAGCTGAAAAACAACCGCCGCTTTAAGGCTCATGTAGGTGAGGGGCGCATTGGGGGCACCCAAGTGCTGCTAATGAAGCCCCAAACCTACATGAACCTTAGCGGCCAGGCGGTTAAAGCTGCCTTAAATTTTTATAAACTACCCCCATCTGCGATTATCGTAGTTTACGACGATGTCAGCCTGCCGGTGGGGGATATTCGCGTACGAGAAAAAGGCAGTGCCGGCGGGCAAAAGGGCATGATAGATATAATCGCAAAACTGGCCACAGACGAGTTTCCAAGGGTGCGGATAGGTATCGGGCAAAAGCCCGAAGGCTGGGATTTGGCGGATTATGTACTAAGCCGGTTTCCTAAGAAGGAATGGGATGGGATGATACAAGGGGTAACTAAGGCTGGGGATGCGGTAAATTTTATTTTACGTGAAGGGGTACCCGCCGCTATGAATGAGTTTAACCGGAGGCTGCAACATGGATAAAAGGTTAGTATTCAACAATATCCCCGAAGAATATGATAAATGGCGGCCTGTGTATGTACAGGAATTGTATGCCGATATTTTTTCATATTCCAATATAGACGAAACCAGTCACGCCCTGGAAGTAGGAATTGGCACAGGAAAGGCGACGCTGCCCTTTCTTGAAAAAAACTGCCGCATTACAGCAGTGGAACTTGGGGATAAATTAGCAGAGTATACCAGGCGTAAATTTAGCGAATACACCAACCTGGAAGTAATTACTGAAGATTTTGAAAAGTATGTATGCCCAGATAATACCTACGACTTAATTTATTCTGCCTGCGCATTTCACTGGATACCGGAGGAAATTGGCTATCCCAAGGTCTACAGCTTATTAAAAAGGGGCGGCACATTCGCACGGTTTGCTAACTGCCCCCAGCGCGATAAGTACAACGAGCCGCTATACGATGCAATCCAGCAAGTTTATGCAAGATATATGCCAAATACCGCACCTCCACAGGATTATACCCATGAAAATTGCAAAAAGAAGGCAAATATTGCCCTGAAATATGGGTTTACAGATATCAGCTATAAAATGTATCACCAAAAAAGAATATTTGATGCCGACAGCTATGTAGCGCATCAGCATACCCACAGCAACCACGCTGATATGGATGCTGAAAGATGGGCCGCGTTTTCTGGTGAAATTAAAGCGGCCATAAATGCATATGGTGGTATAATTAATGTTTATGACGTTATGGAATTGCAGCTTGCTAGGAAGCTAGTGTGAAAAATCCTGGTTTTGGATTTTTCACTGCCCTATTTGTGCCAAGGAGTTGGAACGGTGATTTTCATGAATATTAACGTAGAAAACCTAATTTCATATCTGAATAGAATTCGTGATGGAAATGGGATATCTCTTGGAAACGCTAAGAAACTTGATAACAATACCGATTAGCCGTATACTAAACCCACAACATAAATGTTGTATTAAAGAGTCATAAAGGGGCATACTATGAATGTATACCATTACAAAACAGCAGGCGGAAAAAATTTAATTATGGATTTTATAGACAATCTTAGCAAAGCAGAAAAAATTGACGGCTTATCAGTTTTAGAAAAGTTTGAGAAGAATGAAATTGATACCCTAATGATTAAACCATGGCAGGGCAAAATAAGTGAAGTATATTTTTACAAGCATAACAGGATATTTTATGTGATTATTGACGGACAAGATATACATATGCTTCACGCCTGCCGCAAGCAAAAAAACAAGACAGAAAGGCGTGACAGTGAAATAGCAATAAAAAGAGCTAAAGAATTAGGTAATCAGCTGTCAAAGAAATTTATATAGGGTGTATAGGGAGGTTATGAATATGCCGTTTGAAAAAGTGGATGTGTCTGCACTAATCAAAGAAAGACTAGACACTGACGTAGAATTAAAAGAGCTATGGGAAAGCAGCCGTATGGAATATGCTGTTTTAGGAAATTTAATCAAGCTTCGTAAAGAAAAAGGCTTATCCCAGTCCGAACTAGCCAAGATGTCAGGTAATAAGCAACAACTAATATCACGCATCGAAAACAATGAAAACAGCCCAACACTTAAAACAATATGCAGCATCTTAAATGCACTAGAATATGAAATAAAGCTTGTACCAATGAATCAGGCGCAGTAGGGAGATAACTAGGTTGACAAAGGAGGCAATCATGAGCCAAAAAACAGTAAAAACCCCAATCCCCCAAGGGGCCATGGGCTGGTCCGCCATAGGCGAGGAAGAAATAACCGCCGTCACCAACTTGCTAAAAAACCCAGAAAACCTATTCCGCACAAGGCCCGATGGCAAGCCAAGCGAGTGCATACGCCTAGAGCAAAGCATCTGCGACAAAACCGGCGCGGCGTACTCCCTATTTCTAGCCTCTGGCACAGGGGCACTTACATGCTGCCTAACAGGCTTCGAAATAGGCCCCGGCGATGAAGTAATCGTACCGGCGTACACATTTATAGCAACCCCCGCCGCCGTTGTGGATGTAGGTGCCATCCCAGTAATAGCAGAAATAGACGACTCCCTTGGCCTGGACCCAGCAGACTTAGAGAAAAAAATCACCCCACACACAAAGGCAGTAATCGTGGTTAATATGGTAGGCGTACCGGCACGGCTAGACGCCATAAGGGCAATATGCAAAAAGCATAATCTAGTACTTATAGAAGACTGCTGCCAAGCAATAGGTGCCACATATAAAGGAAAGCACGTAGGTGTAGAATCTGACGCCTTTGCCTGGAGCACAAACTTTTTTAAAGTCATAACCTGCGGAGAAGGCGGGGCTTTTATGACCAGTAACCCCGTCGCATTCCAGCGGGGGGTCTATCAATCTGATAACGGCCTTAACCCCATTATCCAGGGCCAAGGCCAAGAGGTTAAGCCCTTCTCACGTTGCGGCATAAGGGGTAATGAAATTGCGGCGGCAGTGCTAAATGTCCAGCTAGGTAAAATGGACGCCATGCTAACCCACACCCGCGCCCTTAAAAAACGCCTGTTCTCACAGTTAGCACCTGCCATTAACTACATCCCCCAGCACGTAGACGACCCGGACGGAGATTGCGGCTTTTGCGTAAACTTAATAATGAAGGACATAAATAAAGTAGAGCCCATGCTAAAACTGGCAGAAAAAGAAGGCCTGCCCCTAACCAAGCTATACGAAGCCGTGTTATACGAAGGCGGCGATTTGCATATCTACTCAAACTGGACGCCCATACTGGAAAAAAGAAGTTCCAACGCAGCAGGCTACCCCTGGAAGGACCCAGCCTACAAGGGAAGTGTAGAATATGCAGCCGACATGTGCCCAAAATCTTCGGATATATTAGCGCGCACGGTTCGCCTAATGATTAACATAAAAATGACGGAAACCAACATAGACGAATTTGCCGCCGCACTAAATAAAATTGACGCATTGGTGTAGCAAACCCCTAAAACCCGCATAAACACAGCTTTTGATACTTTGGTCAAAACCGGAAAAGTAACAAAGCCCCCTTCCTACACGATAGTTAGATACGGAGGAGATTATGCCCCTATTAGTCGGCACCGCCCAAGAAATCATAACCCCCACCATCGGCGGGCGTCTCTTCGGCTATAATAACGAAACATACAGTCATTCAGTCAACGATGACCTTACAGTTACAGCCATAGTAATAAAATCAGAAACAACATCAACCCTCCTAATAAGCGCGACAGTCTGCCTCATCCATGACAGCCTGGTCAATGAAATCCAGGAAAAAGCAGGAGCCGCTGCCAAAATCCCTCCTATGCACGTAGTAGTAAGCGCGACCCACACCCATTCAGGCCCTC
>Ga0123355_10019128_pt1 | contig 10897 bp, 12 predicted proteins | sample TergutEmb28metaG_3_FD_89872 | JGI IMG/M metagenome (GOLD analysis project Ga0123355, IMG submission 89872) | Embiratermes neotenicus P1 segment gut microbial communities from Petit-Saut dam, French Guiana - Emb289 P1 | ecosystem: Host-associated > Arthropoda: Insects > Digestive system > Gut ...
ACGGTAAAACAATACGCTCAACAGGAAAAACTATCAAAAAGAAACAGCAACGGCGATAATCAAGCAAAAAGCAGATTATTTATTTTTTGCTTAATCTGAAAATTGATTTCCGTGTAAAACTATATGCGCCTATTGAATGATGTGCGTTTTTGTTTTATACTTATAAATGCATTTAAGTAATTGCATTTGTAGCTCAGGGGATAGAGCAACCGCCTCCTAAGCGGTAGGTCGCAGGTTCGATTCCTGCCAAGTGCAGTAATTTAAAACCGCCCAAACGGTCATCCGACTGTGAGGGCGGTTTTTTTATTGAAAAATCATTTTTCTGCGAAAAAACATTCGCATGGCACAATTGCTATTATTTTAAATGAGGCTTAGAGAGATTACAAACGAAAAAGGTCTTAGCGTGCCCGCTTTAGCAGAGTTGTCCGGTGCACCAAGACGCACGATATAAGCTATAGCGCTTCGTGGAGACTGCTTGATATATGCAGCTATAAATGCACCTTTACGTAATTTTTGCACGATTGCTGTTAATTTTCATCTGCCTCCCAATCCATAATATCCATCTCGAATACATCCAACATCTTGCCAAAATGCTCCTCTTTTCCAATTGACTTAAAACCCACCTTTTCAATAACGCTAAGAGAGCCTGTGTTTTCCGAATAACTCATGGCAATAATTTTCGTCCCGTTCTCCTCTCCGAAGGCAAAATATTTTTTGCCATAAGTAAGCACAGCGCGGGCTGCCTCTGTGGCGTAGCCTTTGCCCCACGCGGGGACATCATAGCCATAAAGCAATTCCACCCTGCCGTCCGGGATTTTGCGTATGCCGCAGTAGCCTAAATATTGGTTGGTTTCTTTATCCAGTACCGAAAAAACGCCAAAGCCGGATTCCCATACAGGGCTTGGCTGGCCCAACGCCTCTGTTCGTTTTGCGATGGTGTCTTCGCGGTCGTACACACTGCCGTCGCCTAGGTAGCGTGTGACTATAGGGTTTGCATACATATCCGCAAAGGGTTCTATGTCTTCTTTTTGGTTCTTTCTTAGAAACAAGCGTTTTGTGGTTATCATCTTTGCTTTACCTCCAGTAAATTTTCCAGCCACTCATATCCATCGGGATAAGCCGCATCCAATGCACTTATGAGCCACTGCCTGCTTTCTCCCGAAAGTATTGGCATGATTGCTTTAAAATCAATTTCTGTTCTGGGTTTTGCGTATGGGTTTGTGGAAGAATATTTATCCGCTTTGTAGAACAGTATAATTTCTGGGGCGAGATACGGGATACTGTCGCGGTACAGAATTGCTTTATCCAGCGAGCGGGTTACCCTTGGGTTTTCTCGTGCTACATAGTCGTTGCCATCTCTCATGTCAAACGCAACTTCGACAAAATCAAGGCTCTGCACTAGCCATTCGGTGGGTTGCTTGTAGGAGTATACATCTCGGTTACATGGAAACGCGGGATTCGCAGCGTCCAACCAACCGCCCTGTAAGCGTTCGAGTTTATACATCTCCGGCGTACAGTTAGGTTTTACAGCCCATACGTTTCTCAAGTCGTTCCAGTAACGGTCTGTGATGTCGTTTATCTTGTAAAACAAATACTGCCATATGGGCCCTGCTTCCCCGTACCTGCCGTAAACAGGCCAGTCGTTATCCAGTAAAAACTGCACAACCTTTTGTCTATCTTCTATAAAAACAGCAATATCAAAATCTCCATGTGTGCGAAGTTCCCTACCTGCATGCATTTCAATGCCAAAGCCGCCGCATATGACGTAGTCAAAGCCCCCTGTCTTGAATAGTTCGTGAGCTTGTAGAATTACATTGTTCATATACTTATCCTCCTCTTATTCGTAAATTTCATCAATAACACAGTCTAGCAACGTGCAGAATATTTCGTAATGGTCGGGAATCATGTTTTTATTTGCTACGGTTAGCAAAAGTGTGTCTATTATCCCGTGTGCTCGCTCGTTGCTTATTTTCAATTTTGCATTTGGAGCAAGAAGAGTATGTGCAAGGTAATTTTCGCTATTGGCTCTGTGCTGCGCCTTCCACTCCATGGGCAACTTGTTTAGTAAAGCCTTATAGTCTGGACCGTGCCGTTTTGTAATGATGTCGTTTTCGGCATACTCCAGGTAGAGTTGCTTTAATGCGCGGCAGATTTCTTCTTTGGTTGGCGGTGATGATAAAATTTCATTGAACATCCGCCTTGTGCTTTCTTGGAAGTTGGTCATAACATCGCAGAAAAGGGCCTCTTTAGAGTCATAGAATGCGTAGAATGCACCTGTGGATATGCCTACTTTTGCGCAGAGTTCGCTTACGCTGGTTTTTTTGTAGCCGTGTGCAGACCAGCTTTTTTTACATTCCGCAATTAAATTTTGGCGGATACTTTCTTTCTCGGTTTCGTTAAAACTTCTTGGCATTTGATAGCTCCATCCTGCAGTGAATATTTGTGCAATTTAGTTCATAAATTCATCATAAGGATTTTGGATTCGCCTGTCAAGTTTTTAAAGAGTTTTGTCGTTTTGGGCAGAAGCATACCGACCCGCAATACAAGCGGGCCAGAGCGGTTCTAACCAAAACGACAAAACTATCTCCGTGTTGCCATTGTGGGCCAGACCCCACAGTAACAGAATTGTACATCTTTATTTTGCAGCTTTAATTTTGTATAATTTCTTAGACAGAGACCCTTATCCATTTCACAATTTGGAGACAAAAGGAGATTTACATGAAATTTAATTCAGAACATTGCAAACTAAACACATTGTCTTACTACGAGGCTTGGCTTGGGAAACAAGGCTGCTTAACAAGCGACAGAAGCAACAAGCTTATCTATACTACCGAACGTAACGTAGCACAGCTCGGCTACTCAAACCATATGGACATCTACGTGTGGGTTGAGCCGGATTGTGTAGTTGTATCTTATGGCGATGCTGCTAAATCAAAAATCCACGAAATAAAAAATTTGAATAGAAACGTGTTTGACATTGCAGAAACCCTAAGCAAATTATTCAATTGCCAGCCTACCCATGCCGTGAAGTATTTTTATCAAGGGAGCACTCTCGCCTCCAAAAAAGATGACGTATCGGCAGTAACCTTAACTCCACACCACTATGCAGATTTTGAAAAATTTTGGCTAACTCTTTTCCCCAGCAATAATATAGATTGGTTGCAGTATTATTTTGACGATATGGTGAAGCATGGTTTTTGCGTAGGTGTGTATGCAGATGAAATTTTAGCAAGTTGCGCTGACGCAGCCACCATGCCTTATATGGCAGAGCAGTTGCAAGAAGTGGGTATTAACACAATAGAAAAATATCGCGGCAAAGGTTATGCCGCTATTGCTTGCCAACATGCGATAAAAAATATATTGCGCAGTGGAAGGTACCCAGTTTGGTCGCATGAATATTCTAATACGGCCTCTCAGCATATTGCTGAAAAAATAGGTTTTGTTAAGTTGGCAGATGTGTTGACGCTGACACTGTAGCAATTTCCCGGCAAAAGCATAGCTCACGGAAAAGGCGGATAAAGGCGGATTTAATTAATTATTAATCCGCTCTTATCCGCCTTTTCCGCTCTTTCCGTGGGCTATGCTCTTTTATTCAAACTTGCGCAATACTCCTATTTTCCTCAACACTTTATACAACGCAAACGCAACAGCACCAATTAACACGGCGGGCAACCCAACCCATGCAATAAACATGGCAAACCCTGTGGCAACCGTTGTCATAAAGTTTAACGAGGCCGAGAAACCTGCAATAAGCCTAATACCAAAGCTATCTGAGATATACAGCACTTCTTCAATTTCCACAACTTCATACACGGTCATAGTTATTGTAGAAAAGCCAGCCAATTGGTCGATTTCTGTCATGCGGCGATGGTATGCGTCTACTGCAAGGCGAATGCTGGTTACTCTAGCCTCCAGGTTAATAATGTCGCCTATTTCGGTGGCATTCTCCAACATAAGTTCCACGCGGCGCAATTCTTCTTCGCGTATTCTAACGCGGCTTGCAAGGTCGCTAAATTCCATTGTGGCATCTTCGCTTGTTGTGCTAAAGCGCTGTACTTGTGCAAGCTCTGTAAGTTCCCGGTTTGTTTGGTCGAAAAGCCCCACAGGTACGCGCAAGGTGTATTCTACGCGCCATAGCTGGATAGACCTGTCGTGCCAAGCGGGGTCTGCCCACTTGCGAGAGTTCTCTATAAAACCGCCGCGGGCAGAAACTATTTGCTCTATGTCTGTTATTGTTTGGTGGAACTCGCAGGTACGTAATTGTATATCTGCCGTGCGTATAATCAATCGCTGTAATGGCAGGATGCTCGGTTCAGATGAAACTGTGCCACCGCCGGGCTCCGGAGTAAGTACGGAGCGCTCAACCCAATTATCAAATTCTGCTATTGATGCGCTAAATAAAACTGCTTCATCAAGCATGGCTGGCGGTGCGGGAGGTGCTTGAATTGCGGGGCCAAAATCTGCACTAGCGGTAGGCTCCATGCTCATATCATTACTGCAAGCGGCTAGAAATAATATCAATGCCAGTAATAAACTAATTTTCTTCATGGCTGGCCTCCTTGCGTTTTCTCCTTTTGACTACAAAAACAATAGCGGTTACTGTCGCAATTAACACAACGGGCAAACTCACATGTGCCAAAAATACTGCTACCGCCTGTGCGCCGCGCAATGTCGCAGCCAAAGAATCTACAAAAGCGTCTCCAATGCGGCGCAAACGCCCCACCGTTTCCGGTTCATAAACCCAATCCGCTTCTACTTCAAACAATGATATGTTTATCTGTGCGGTAGCAAGCCTGCCTTCTACGCTGTTAAGCTGCCCGCGCAAATGCTCCATATCTGCAATTACTTGGCGAAGGCGACGCTCTATTTGGTTAAATTCGTCCATGGTGGTTGCTTCGTACAGCAATTCCATCAGGCGGGTGTATTCGTGGTTGCGTATCGTTATCTCCGCTCTAATAGCAGACCAAGCGGAAAAATTATTGTCTGCCCTAGAATCGGAATTTGTAACTGTGCCCATTTCGTCAAGTAGGTTTAGCGTGTGCTCTATGTCATAGGCGTTTACTAGGCGCAAAGCGTGACCTGTGCCATTTGCTATATCCATATGGCTGGACATTTCAAACCCGGGGAGGTTGCTCATTTGCGATAAAGCCTTATCCATGCATTCTACGGCTATGGTTATGTTGTGCCTGTGCTCTAAGAACTCTTGTGCGCTAACCAAACCCGGTGTTACGGCTATGATTAATGCCAGCAGGCTTGCTACGATATTTTTCGGTTTCATATTGCCTCATTCCTTTCTATATTTAGTAAACCTCGCTCGCGCAAGAAATATTACAGTTTTGTTACAAATAAAAAAGCGACAGTATCGCCGCTTTTGCAAATCATATAAAAGTCTTCCTATGCTCCGGGCAAGGCCCGAATTTTTCAAGTGCCTGTTTATGCATAACCGTTCCGTAACCCTTGTGCCTATCAAAACCATACTCCGGATATTTTTCGTGCAAGTCAAGCATCATTTCATCTCGTTTTGTTTTTGCTAAAATACTTGCCGCGGCAATCAAATGGCTGTTTGCATCCCCTTTTGTTACACAAACCGCATGTTGTGCCAGGTTAGGCATTTGGTTGCCATCCACCAAAACAGCATTTGGCGCAACATCTAGCGATTTAACTGCTATCTCCATAGCAAGCATAGTTGCCCGCAGTATATTTATTTCATCTATTTTTGCAGCACCAATAATGCCATATGCAAAAGCCACAGCAGCGGCTTTTATTTTTTCTGCAAGTTCCTCACGCCGCTTTTCGCTTAGTTTTTTAGAATCGTTAACGCCTTCTATAATTAAGCCCGGCGGCAGCACTACCGCGCAAGCAACAACAGGGCCAGCTAACGGCCCCCGCCCGGCTTCGTCTACTCCAGCAACTATGCTGTAACCTTCTGCCCGCAAGTTGTCCTCTAAAATAGTTGGCGCAGTAACAATAACTCTAGCCACGATTTATCTCCTTACCAAAATACATAATAAGCATAACACCCGTAAGTGCCGCAAAGCCTATCTTATACCAAGGCGATATACCCAGTGGCGTAAAATAACCTTCAATTATCCCGCCTATAACAAGCAATAGCACAATACCGGGTAACAATTTTGCAGTCTCTTTTGCTTGGTTTATTAAAGATTGCCGCCTTGTGTATTGCCCGGGCAATAATAAACCCTTTGCCAACATTAACCCACATCCCCCGGAAAGAAAAATTGCCATAAGCTCTACTATGCCATGCGGCAGTACAAGCCCGTATGCAATAGGCATATCTGCCCCCATTTGATGAAAGAAACCAAACAGCGCACCTACAATAAGGCCGTTGTAAATCATAATAAACACAGTGCCAAGCCCGGCCAAAAGCCCACCGGCAAAAGCGTTGAACGACACGGCTATATTATTAGTAGTAATGGTCGCCATTGCCAAGGTGTAATCCCAATCTACGGCACCGATACCAAAGTCGGGCACCTCATCCGGGCTAAAACCGTCCCCCCAACCTTGGGGCATAAACTGATGCAAACGTGTAACATCCGCCGCAACATAAAAGCCAGCAAAAAGTAAACCCAACGCAAATAAAGCCGCCGCAAGCACCCAAAAACGCCAAGTCTCGCAAACGGCCTTGGGGAAAGTAGTAGAAAAATACTTCCAAACATCGGAAATACTTCTGCTTTCCCTGGTATAAAAATTATTATGTGCAACCCCAATAATCCTGTTTAAGTATGGCAACGCAGGGCTTGCGGGGTAGTGTGTTTTTGCATATGCCAGATGGTGGCTTGCAAGGCGAAATAGGCGGGCAAATTCTCTAACATCCTTCCCTGTTAAAGTTTTTACACCGCGCTTTGAAGTTATATTGTTAAACGATTCTAGTGTTGTCCACGAAGTTTGATTTTTCTCTATAAATGCTGTTTCTGTCATGGTATCACCCGTTAGAGAGGGTACCATGTCTTTTTTTTGCCGTCAACTTGAACCGTTTTCCAGGCGGAAAAAACAGCGTGTACGCCGCACCACAAGCGGCTTGGTAAGCTTTTCACCAAAAAAACAAAAACGATACTAAGTATCAATTATTGCGTCTTTCAACGGCTAAATTATTGACGCATTCTAACCTTTGTAGTAAATTTATTTTAAGAATATCCAAACACTTGTTATTAGGAGGGTTAGGCGTGGTTTCTTTTACAAAAATGCATGGTTGCGGTAACGACTATATATTTTTTAATTGTTTTGATAACACTTTAGACAACCCGGAAGTGCTGGCCGCTACCCTTTCGCACAGGCATAAGGGCATTGGTGGCGATGGCATTGTACTTATAATGCCTTCCGACATTGCAGATGCTAAAATGCGGATGTTTAATGCAGACGGTAGCGAGGGCTTAATGTGCGGCAACTCCATACGCTGTGTTGGTAAGTTTCTTTTCGATTATGATATTGTGCAAAAAACTGAAATGGAAATAGAAACATTAAGCGGCGTACGTAAGCTTACGCTTAATATAAAGGAAGGCAAAGCAGTGTCTGCTACGGCAGATATGGGACGGGCAGAACTTGCCCCGGAAAATATTCCCGTAAATTTAACGGGCAGCATGATAGTTGCAAGGCAGATAAACCTTGGCGGCAAACTGTACGAGATTACATGCGTATCCATGGGCAACCCGCACGCCATCATATTCCACGATGACATTGAGCATTTCGACATGCACACGGTCGTTTCCAAAATGGAAGAGTCGGGACTGTTCCCGGAGGGCGTTAACCTTGGGCTTGTGAAAGTGGATGGCCGTAACAACATGCAAATGCGTGTGTGGGAACGCGGCACGGGTGAAACGATGGCCAGCGGCACCGGCGCATGCGCAGCGGCAGTTGCAGCAGTTTTAATGGGTTATGCAGACAAATATACCGATATAAATATAGCAGTAAAGGGTGGCGAATTAACCGTTACGTACACAGCCGAAACCGTGTATCTTGCCGGTGATTGTGTATTAATATATGAAGGAGCGATTAAACTATGAGGGAAATTGTTTTAGTTTTAGATGCCGGAGTGTCTTATAAAGAACTCATTGCCACAGCCGTGCGGAACCAAAAGGTGTATGCAGAAATTTTGCCAAACACAGCAAGTGTAGAGCGAATAAAAGAAATAAACCCTATTGGAATTATTCTTGCAGGTGAAGCATCTGACTTTGACCCCACTTTATTTGAACTGGGCTTCCCGGTGCTTAGCCTAACCTCCGCACCATCAGATGACGAATTGAATACCTTCCTATACAAAACATGTAGCGCAAAAGGCGAATACAAAGTAGAAGATTACATAACCGAACAAATTACAAATATAAAGAAGCAGGTAGGCGAAGACAGAGTTCTTCTTGCGCTTTCGGGCGGGGTAGATTCTTCTGTTTGTGCGGCGTTATTGTCTAAGGCAATACCCGGGCAGCTTACCTGCGTTTTTGTTGACCACGGTTTTATGCGCCTAAATGAAGGCGACCAAGTGGAAGAGATTTTCTCTAAGCATGATTTGGAGTTTATACGTGTAAATGCTGCCGAGCGTTTTGTTGGCAAGCTGAAAGGTGTTGAAGAGCCGGAAGCGAAGCGCAAGATAATTGGCGAAGAGTTTGTGCGTGTTTTTGAAGAAGAAGCACGAAAGCTGGGGCATATTCCGTTCCTTGCACAGGGGACGATTTATCCGGATATCGTAGAATCCGGCGGCAAACATGGCCACGTAATAAAAAGCCACCATAATGTTGGCGGCTTGCCGGAGAATTTGGATTTTACGGGACTGGTTGAACCCTTGGCGGGCTTGTTTAAAAATGAAGTAAGGAAAATTGGGGTTTTGCTTGGCTTGCCGCATGCGTTGGTAGAGAGGCAGCCGTTCCCGGGGCCCGGGCTTGCTGTACGGGTTATGGGGGAGGTTACATTTGAGAAATTGGAAACCTTGCGCAAGGCGGATGCTGTTGTGCGGGAAGAACTGGATAAGCTGGAGGTAAAGCCTGACCAGTATTTTGCTGTGCTTACGGATACCTATTCTGTTGGCGTTAAGAATGGTGTGCGGACTTATTCGCCTGTGCTTGCGATAAGGGCTGTTGATACTAAGGATTTTATGACTGCTACTTGCACTCGGTTGCCTTATGAGGTTTTGGATAGGGTTGCTGGGCGGATAACTACAGAGATAGACGAGGTTAGCCGGGTTGTTTATGATATTTCTAGTAAGCCGCCTGGTACTGTGGAATGGCAGTAAAGACACAACAAAATAAATTATGACAATTTTCAAGAGAGACAGAGAGAATGGATGAACAATGGATAACATAAAAAAGAAAGTATTTATGATGAGCATTTCGAGGCATATGAGATGTTAAAAGAACGCTTCATAGATGAGTTTGAGTTTACACACGCTGGTGATGATGTTAACACGCAACAAAATATACTCAAGGATATTATTCAAATGATTTATGATTCCGATGTAATCATCGCTGACTTATCGGGATTGAATGCCAATGTTTTTTATGAATTGGGTGTAGCTCATGCGTTAGCCAAAAAGGTCATCCATATTACTCGAGATTTATCTCAATTACCATTTGATATAAAATCATATCGAACAACTGAATACTCAACTCATTTCAAAAAGTTTGATTTCTTAGTTAAAGAACTGACCCGATATTTGAGAGGTGCGGTTAACGATACTGTAGCATTTGGTAATCCAGTGACGGATTTTCTATTAACAAAGGACGAGAAAGAACTTACCAAAGCTATGCTTAGAAGTAACCAGCAAGAGGAAACGTTAGGTGAAAAAGGCTTTATTGATTATCTGGCTGATATTGAGGAAGAATCCGCTGTAGTAACCGATGCGTTAGGAAATTTGATTGCCGATCTGAACATCATGTCTACAGGGATAAAACAATGCACAAGCGAAATTAGGCGTGTTCAAAAAACTGGTGGCTCCAGCACCGCATCATTCATGAAAAAGCAAGTCAGGAAAGCCGCAAACTTTATTAACACATATAGTCTCTCACAAAGAAAAAATAATCAGGTGCTTAACGAAAAGTGGCCTTCTATTGAACATAGTTGTTTATTGCTGATAGAAAGCAAACACATTGATACACCAGGAAATCGAGAAAGCCTTGTGTCCTTCCTGAAAGTTCTACACTCAACTAAAATGGCTTCAATATCAACGTACGACCAATTCAATGGGTTCCTTGTAAGTTCTACAGCGTTAAAAGGTCTACAGAGTTCTCTGAATCAAGCTATATCTTCAGTAGAAATTGATATTAAACAGTTTTTGAATTTTATTGAGCAAATGTGCGCTTCAATAGACCGTATCCATGAGAAAAGCAAGTTTATTGTAGGTGTCATAAATTACGCTGCCACGCCTATTGACGATGGTGAAGATGAATCACTTTAAGTGGTTAACGAAAAAATTAGTCTTTGGCAACAACATAGCAACGAAAAATTATATGAATCATAAGTTATTAATGTAAGCAGTGAGAATAGTGCAAGCTATATTTTTTAAAGGAAATTGTTCAGGTTAAGATTTCGGGAATCGAGTGGGAGTAACGATAAATAACAAAAATGGAGTCATCCGTAATGGAAGAAAAATCAATCGCTCTATATCACCGAGTAATGAAGCGAGAAAACTTTGAAACTGCCGCAAAAAACTTATTCGATTTGCTCGTTTCTACACAAAAAAAATTCCCCAATAAACCAAGGGCATTATATGTAGATATTAATGGGCACCGAAACACAGCAGGCAGCTTCGATAATGATATGTTTGAACTGCAAAAGGAGTCCTGCAAATAAAAGTCAAGTAAAAGTTTCGAGGTGGTTTCTCTCGCGCTACCGCTTGGTTTCCACCCTTTTGCAAGCAAAAGGGTGGCATAAAAAGAAAACCCGAATGAATGCG
>Ga0123355_10019129_pt1 | contig 10896 bp, 4 predicted proteins | sample TergutEmb28metaG_3_FD_89872 | JGI IMG/M metagenome (GOLD analysis project Ga0123355, IMG submission 89872) | Embiratermes neotenicus P1 segment gut microbial communities from Petit-Saut dam, French Guiana - Emb289 P1 | ecosystem: Host-associated > Arthropoda: Insects > Digestive system > Gut ...
GGTGTATAGGGTCTTGCTGGGGAAACCGGAGGGAAGGAGACCACTGGGGAGACCTAGGCGTAGATGGGTGGATAATATTAGGATGGATCTCCAGGAGGTGGGATGTGGGTATATGGACTGTATAGGGCTGGCCCAGGATAGAGACAGGTGGCGGACGCTTGTGAGTGCGGCAATGAACCTTCGGGTTCCGTGAAATGCGGAGAATTTCTTGACTTGCTGCAAACCAGTTAGCTTCTCAAGTAGGACTCTGCACCATGGAGTAAGTAAGTAAGTAAGTAAGTATGTCCACAATTTATATCGATACAAATGGGAGTACCAATACCGCAGAAAAAGAATCTTTGAAGTCCTTAAACCTGTACAAGCGAAAAAGTAAGCAAAATTGTGTCTTTTTAAGTCATACAAGCGTAAACGGAAGTGGAAGTGGAGATCCACTTATTGTTGAAGTTGAGCTCAACCTACGACGTGGGTGAATGTTCAGCTTCACGTCCCAGCCGCTTTGCAACAGAGGAAAGCGCTACCAGAACTCCTGAGTAGGACACCGGATGGGCCCCCACAAACGGTCTGGGCGCTTTGAGAAAAGGACGCATCTCTTGCCAACTGTTGGGAATTAAACGGCGATTCTTACGTCATCAAGACTGTAGCCTCGTCTCTATACCGACGTCGCTATCCCGGCTCACTTTCTGAGCTGTAACATATCGTTAATAAAACAGAAATTTCTCTCATTCCACACAATTCTTCAAACTGAAATCTGGGTTACAAACACATCTTCGGTCTAAATGTTATGTCCACGAAAAGATTGCTTGTCCTTACATTTTCTTAAGTGTTGGCGTATTGAGAATCGGTCAAGATTTTTTTTGTTTCCTCTAAAATTGTGTATCGGTGGGTTAAGTCAAATTGCTGTTTCACGAGCGATATGTAGAAACGTGTCTCCCTTCCCAGTTTTCGCGTTACAGCACTGCAGAAGGCCTATGCTGAAAATGCTTTACTTGTGGTGTATGCCTCTCCTATTGCGTAGTCACTGCGATTGAAGCTGCGTGTGGATTTATTTTACTGTCTTTTTTTTTACGTATTCTCACTCTACCCAGGCTCTCAAATTCTCCCCCAGTCTCTAAGCGGATTTGAGTGTACTCTGCTCCATTTAGTTGATTGAATACCCTTGGCTTCCAGTTGATCATAAACCACTCGTTTCGACTGAAGCACGGTTTTAATACAAAATAAAAAAAGGAAAGAAGTCAAAGAGTTAAACTGAAAAAAAATCAAAGGTTATTATGGTAAAAATGGTGGAAAAAGTAAAGAAAAAACACTATAACATTACTTCCTAATTCATTGAATGAAAAACAAAACATCGTTCAGATTAAATTGGAGTATGTAGGTGCTACCAGTAATTTTATGTTGAACAAGAGAGGTAGTGTAGGTAAAACGTATCATTCGGGCGAGATCGCGCAACCATTGTTCCCGTGGAAAAGCAGTAAGTATAACCTATTCTGAGTGTGTGTTTCTTGCCTTTGCTATCCATCATGCAACGTGCATGCGCCATATTTTAATTGTCGTCTTTGGCCTGTCCGGCTCTACAATATTTCTCAACATTATCTCAAAAACGGCGAGACTTTCGGGAAAAAAAAAACTTTATTGAACAAAAAATGTGTTTTGTGTTTCTCACTATAACCTTCGTCTGAAACATTTCTCGTTATGTGAAGAACTCAGCGATATATATATATATATATCTTCATTAAAAGTGTCCGTTATTCTTGTTATATTTTAATAAAACTTGAATTATCTTGACAGATTTTCGAAAAATACTTACAATTCAAATTTCATGAAAATCCCTCCAGTGAGAGCCGAGTTGTTTCACACGGACGGACAGATATGAAGAAGCTAATAGTAGCTTTTCGCAAATTTTCCAAAACGTCTAAAGGGAAGCAAAACTGTAATTGGAGTAAAAATAAGAATGCAATTGTAACCTTAGAATTCCGGCTTATAGTCGTTGGATGTTTCATCAAAATATTCACAATGTTCCAAAAATTATACTTAAATGATCAAATGGCATTTCAGCGAAATGGCCCACAAAATTAAACAGAATGATATAAAATAAAGTAACTAAATCTCGAGGTTTATGGAATTCGAAGCTTGTGTGATCACGTGGCTGAACATTTCTCCGAATAAAACGAATCAAGTCCACACTACTAGCCCCATTTCTTCAAAGCCTATTTCAATACCACGCTATTGTCTACAGTTAAATCTCGGTCCTTCATATTGCTGATCAATAATTTACACAGACTTTATCTCTTCCAAACTTGCTAACCCCCCCAACCTTCAAAATCTCATTGATGGAACTATCCTAATAAAAATTACGGAAGAATATTTGTACAAAGTAACTGTGTTGCCATTATAAAATTATAAGCTCCTTTAAATAAATTATATTCTCTACATCTCTGCAGATAATGGATAATTTTTAGATAAGAGCTCTAAACGCGCAGCATTTTCGTTCTATAGTAATATAATGACATCACCCTACCTGTAAACCTCGTCTCTGAGACCATAAGACGCTACTGCATCGTGTCTTATAATCAGGTTTATGTAAACCGCATATCTGTTCAATTTATCTACAGAACAGATTCTGAAATTTAGCCTGCAAGCAATAACAAGAATCTGCGAACGATGTGAATATGTTTTACGAAATTAATTTCAGCACTCATTGTTTCAGTTAGGTCATCTCAGTATTCTATAATATTCAGTTTTAACATCGTTCTCTATTTATTATTAAAACTCGTGGTCAATTTCAGTACAGAATAATTACTTTCCAAGCGTTTATGTTAAAACCACGAAACATGGTACCATATACATACACACAATATTATGTGTGGTTCATACGTAATTCAGATACTTTCAACAGAAATCCCTGTTTGACAGCTCTATCTGATGGCCAGTTAACCAGCGATACAGATTTGTTGTGGCATGGCGCAACACAATGGAATTTTTTAGTTGAGTAAAGAGAGACCAACTTGATGTCACTTGCTTTATTATTTCTTTATTTAATGTTCAACGTGTTTGGGATGTTAATACATCCATCCTCAGGAGCTTGCGACTTATGTGCTGAATTATATCATGGGTTGTACTGATCTGGTTCGATTCGTGTTGGTGTTATGTTGTGGTTTGGCTGTGGTGGTGTGGTATCCGTATGCAGGTTGAAGCAGAATTTTTTACATTTTTTGGGAGACATAAAATATTTCCATGGTGTTCGTTATGATCGTATCACTCTTCTCTCGAGTGCTATATGTGTGTTGTTTAACACTTAGGTTGAAAAGGATGTTCATGAGAAAATGAAACATATTTTTTGTCCCGCATTGTAATAATATCTAACAACTTTTTTATTAAATTAAAAGAAGTTTTTGGATAAAAACCAATAATACCACATATAAAAACCAATAATACCACATATAAAATGCAAACTAATGTATAGCGTCATTCTTGTAGCACCGTGCATTTCGTAGAATGTTCTCTATTTATTATTACAATTGGTTGATAATTGAAGTAATTTATAGCACCTTATTCTAGGCATAAGAATGTGCTGCGCGTTTATTTATTTCAATCACTTTTTTCTTTCTCACCCTTGAAAATTAAAATCAGCAGAAACGTCCTGTAGATACTTACTATTACTATTTACAGTTACGATTTCGAAACAAGCTCTCATCTTCTGTATGAAGATTGTACCAAGTTTCTGCCTGGCGAGACCAAAGGACGTAGCAAAATCATAACTCAGGATAGCCAATAAACATACCGGGAATCAAAATTGGTAAGTCCTGTGCGTGCATAAACCTACATTGTTACAGGAATTCCGATCTTTTCTCTCCGATTTTATAAAAGGTTAAAAATTTTAGAAGTGTAAAACTTATAAACCTTTGCGTGCGGGAAATTTGTATAAAATTATGCCCAACGGAAATTTCGAGTCTTTACATCAGGAGGTGGGGCATGTGGTAGCACAGTTGGTTGACGCACTGTGCTACAAGCCGGAAGATTGTGGGTTCAGTTCCCTATGGTATCATTAGAATTTTTCATTGACATAATCCTTTCGGGCGCACTATGGTCCCGGGATCGACGCAGCTTCTTACAGAAGAGAGTAACGGCAATTTTTCCTGATGGTTAAAGACCGCCGGTGCGTAAGGCTGACAACCTTACCACTTTCATGTGCCGACTGTAATTAAATCTGGGAGCCTAAGCCTCCTGGAACCCCCTGGGCCTGAACAGTCCTGAACAGGGATTTATTTACCTTTTACCATCGGAAGGTACTAAGTTGACCTTAATTTTGCTTCCTACCGGCCAAATATAATATATCAGAAATTATTAAAGAAAAAGAGGAGAAATAAACCGAAAATATAAGAGAAGCCAGAATATGATTTATAAGCTGCACCTTACATATCAGACTTATTTTAGTGAGTGTCACAGTTTTGTTTACGTTTGCATATACGCCTATGGCTCTACGAAAGTCAGACTTATTACATACACACAGCTAGTGAGTTATTATTGCTTTTTGATTGTTGTATAACTAACCTGGTGCCTCTCATTAGCACTTTATCATAATAACATTTTGTCTAAACTCATCAGGTCCTTTCAGTGCTATTACACGCCTCCTTTGCTCGGGGGCTATAAATGAACACCCATAAAATGCTTATTTCTCTTTGTACTTCCACAAAACGAAGGAAGAGGGCCAGATTACTGCGGTAGGCAACAAATCACCTTTTATGAACAGTTGTAAAAGTTCAGTAGAGATCTGACGAAATTAAAAAGTGAATGATTAAAAAACCTCTGCCTCAGGATGAGCTTGCTGACGGCCCTGTATCTATCACCGAAACGTACGTACGTATGAGTGTAGCTGACGCACTGCAGCTTCGCTAATGAGAGGTTCGAATTCTCAGCCCGGAGGCGGGTTACACTGCCAAAGGCTTTCGTTATGTTTGTCATTGCTCCGGGGAAAATGCAGTACATGTTATTGGACTACTGACTCCTGAAACCGAGTGGAGGCAAAAAGTGCTGAAGAATGGAACACCGTTATAGATCGAGTAAAATTTGAAACTAGTGTTCAACTCAAAAACACTGAGATTTTCTTCAGATACAGTACGTACTTCTATGACAGCAGATCCTTAGTTTCGTTGGGTTTATTAGTAGAATATATACTTGAAACGAGCCGGGTAGCTCAGTCGGTATAGCGACTGACTACGGGCTGGACGGTCCGGGATCGAATCCTGGTGGGGACGAGATTTTCCGCCCGTCCAGGCCGGCCCTGGGGCCCACCCAGCCTCCTGTAAAATGGGTACCGGATCTTTCCCGGGGGTAAAGTGCGGCCGGGACATGCTGCTGACCACTCACCCCCTTCTAGTGCCGCGGTCATGGAAGAGTAGAGCTATACTTCTACCCACCCTCTGGGCCACACCGGGCCTGTAACGGGATCACTTTACCTTTTTTTATATACTTGAAACAGATTTAGCGACTCAGTTTTGGGGTTCCAGACTTTAGATGAATATACGGAAAATGCGTGGGAAGATTCTCTGAAGGAACATGTCTTATTGCTGGTGCGAGAAAGAGTGGACATGATGTTGTGTACTATTTGAAAACAACTATTACACGATCAGGTGTGAGAGCACAGTCACCGCACAGCACTGTTAATTCGTGATTCAATGTCTTTTCTGTTGCCAGTAACGTAAAACACAACCGTCAGAAGTGGAAGAGTGTTTTGAAATGCCTTCCGAAGACGCAGAGCTGAGTCCCGAACTGCACCTGTATTTTGGGACTTTACGTTCTTGCAGCTGTGTTGTTGAAAGTTCATGTCTTCTGGGTCTAATCAGCTCAAGACGTCATTCTTCAGAACTGCTTAATCCTGAAGATAATGATGACATTAGATGTATCGAAAAGTCATTAGCTATTTACCAGTCGACATGGCGTAACGTCCCAGAACACTTGCATCATTATGCAAGTGTTCTGTTCTCAGTTTTTCCCAGTGAGTGTTTTGGTTGTTCGGAGTGAACACAAAACGCATGAATCCTGCATCTTCAAGTTCAAAAAGTGCCTGGTCCCACCATTAGAGCCTATCTGAAGCAAAAGCAAAACCATTTCTAGTGATGTGACAGTGATGGACAACAAATAATTGTCCCAGCCGATGTCTTGTGCAATGAGGAGGGCTTTAGTGTGACATGGAATGACTTACGGAAATACAACAAGAAACTGTAGGGAAAGAAAACAGTACAGAGGAATTAGTACCTTCTTCTAGGATAAGGTACTGAAAGGACATATTACCGGACAAGAATGGCGACCTGCGATACAAAAGAGTACTTATAGTGCGAAAGTTGCTATTAAAACTAACAGAATATATGAACCTCAGGTGGCAGAACAATCCTTGTGCTAAACATCTGATATGTGTTTCTTTGGGAAACACAGCTGATCACAGCAGCAAGACGTTGCAGGTTAGAAATGTAGTTTTTTTTGTGCAAATGCATCAGTAACGTCTTACGAAAGAGAAGTGTTTTTCGTAGATGGCATTTGGACTAAAAACAGTTCGGCTTTAGCAAGTGCTTGCAAATCCCTGTTTTTAATTGGATAATGGACACCATTACTGGAAACATTAGACTCGCTGCTGTTCACATGGGATCCAATACCGGAATTTACTTGACGCACAACTGATTTATAAAGCGGGGTCTGAAAGAAGCTCTTATTCTACCGTTGTGATTTTCGATAGCTTTTGAAAATTGGTTGTTGAGAATGTTACACCGAACTTTCCTCCACTTATTGCGATTTTCGATGGCTTTCCTGACGATACTGGAGCACAATGATGTAATCTGTATATACGCAAATGACGTCACATTGAAAAAGGAAATTCGTGACTACGTGACTGAGATTCAGGGCTAGTATTAGACGTTTAATAGGAGGTAGAAATCAAGTTAACTACAGAAAACAAAGGCTTTACTGTTATAAGAGCTAATACACATAGGCAGGCTTATAAACTGGTTTCGTATAAACTCTTTTGTTGCCCTGAAGCTGTCAACAGTATCTAAATTCTATCTCTTACACAGAATTTTTTCTTCGGCAAAATGATGAATATTTGTGTAAATCAATCGGGATAATTATTCCTATTGTGGCAATAGTTAAAATAAATACGTACTACTAAGAACATGCAAAGCCTCTTTAATTTTAAACGCTACGTAATAAGAAAGTCAAAGAAAATTAGAGCTCTGTGGAAGTGATGCAAGGAGGCAAGGAAAACGGAACAGGGCGTAGGAAACCAGAGTTTCATCCATCCTCTTAAGCAAGAGTCTCAATCCTAAAAGCACCCGCATACTGAAATATCATAATGTTTTCAATAACACTGTCTTGTTTAATAAAGGATAAGCTGTATTTGACGTATAGCTTTCACAGGAGAGATATAAAATACGTATAAAATTTTTGTCTTAAAATTGTACATGACAGACCATTTGGGGGACATTTGGCCGTTGATGACACTGTATTAAAATATGCGTCAAAGAAATGAGTTTGGAAAACTGGGCGCCGGGTACACCCATGTCGGGCTGTTATTGACAAGGTCAAGATCATACAGGTTTAAAAAACTGTTGTGGATTTATTGATCGGCTGTGTGTTAATGGAAAACGACTATGATTCATGAAACTGTTTCCCCATATAATTCAACTCTAATTACGGCATGAGCAAATTACGCAAACAAAAAAGAAAACTAATCCCACAGCCGTGCTAGTGCACACAGATGGACATAGTAAATAAAGAGCAGGCACACCGTGCACTGATTGCCTCAAGACACACAGAATGCTACCCACAGTTCAACTTTATTGGAAAAATTTGTTTCTGCAGATAAGAAGAAATAAGACAGAACAAACAAATCATGAATCATTCAACTGGACCAAGTTCCACACGCCTTCCGCCAAGATACATTCAGAGCAGAACCAACGTTGTCTGCTAAACTCTACATGAAGTTTCAAGCTTCATCACGTAAAAATCTCGATCTAATGTTCAAACTTCTCCTGAAAAATGTATCTTAGCGTGTTTTATCTACATATTTATTTGTTCTTGGTTTATTTCAACACGCTTGAAGTTTCCGAATATTTCCAGTGTCGGATATTGGAATGATTAGTGAATTGTGGAGTCAGAAGAAAGTAGAGGGACAGAATTTTGAACACATTTAAGAATTCTAGCCGAATGAACGTTCCCCTGTATATTTCCTAGCAATATACAGGTGATTAATGAAAATGCTAACTACTCTCACCACAGTCGGCTTGCATGTTGGAATCGCATTCCATTGCGTTATATTATATTAGATTATTAACAGCCTGTCTGGTTCTGACGTATGCTTTCTAATTAACTACATCGTAAAGAGCCCCAAACACCCTAAGTTAAACTGTGCAGTTTAACTGTGTAGAAAACTGCACGAAAAACTGAACTGAATGTTCTCTGGCACAGCACAGGTTTCCCATCAAGTTTTTCAGTCTTTTGTCAGTTCTGAGTGTCTTCTTGTGCGTGTGACTGTGGGCGTTAGAAACAAGGCTGTGGTTTGTTGACGGCAGGGACAGTGAGAAAACTGTGGGATTCCCTGAGTGAACTGCGCAGTTCTCTGTGCGAAAGACGAATGGAAAGACAGTTCTGAGGCCTGCGCTATTGCCTCTCAAAACTGCGCAGTTTACTCAGTTTTTCCTTCAGGTATGACGTCACACAGTAAAATCGCTAAGTTTAACTGAGATTGTATAGCGCCCTTAAGGTGCAAAATTTTCAGAAACAGTTATATTTGATGAGAAAAGTGTTTTCATTTTCCTTACAGTTTTATCTGAAACTTTCCCCAACCCAAGAAGCAAGCAGTGAAATGTGACCATAAATTTATGCAGGTCATACACGGTGCCCGTTATTTTTGTTCGATTTTAAATAAAATTGAATTTTTCGACCCACTTTATTAAAAATCACTAATATAAAATTTCAACTGAAATCCGCTAACAGTCAACCGCCTGCTTCCACGCGGGCACACTGACGACAGGCAGACAGATGGGCGTCTTCGCAGAAGAGGCTAAAAACTGTGAACGGAACGAGTGGATTGACCAAGGTTTTACATGAATAATTCTTATCTTTTCACAGATATTTCGGGTTTCTAGTCTAAAAGTCGTGAAGTGCTTTCGTTTTAGGTTTTGCTCATTGTGTGTGTATGTGTGTGTGTGTATGTGTGTGTGTGTGTGTGTGTGTGTGTGTGTGTGGGCGCGCGCGCGCGCATAAGTGTTGAAAGATTGTGCATGCGTTACTCTTAACCCCTCAAAGAGCAAGAGTATACATATGGGCCCATACAACCTACCCCGACATGCTTAATTTTGCAGACACAGTTTATTCATAATACTTGCTCAATTCTCAAAATTAAAAAAAAATATATATATATTATTTTCGTAAACAACTTCGCCAATTTTAATCCATAGCGCACTCGTGTACTGGAGATAGAGCGCATTGTTATTAAGCAGGATATAAATTCTTAAATACCATTCAGAAGAATTTCGTAGCTCAGTACGTTAGAATAAGATCGACCCGCAATTAGAGTCTAGTTACGATCTGGGTTTCGTGTTATGAAATAACTGAAAATTCATTTTTCATCTGGGAGGACAATAGAATATAGTTTCCAACATTTTCGCTGTGGCTGTATCGGGCAGGACTGAAGCCAGGTGTCATGAAGGCCAGCAGACTGGCCCGGTACATCAGATCACTATAACACAAACACAAAACATTCTATTCAGAGAATCTGTGGAACTCGGGTATCGAATAAATTGTCTGTGATTTTGGTCTCTCCCTCAATCACCTCATGCGAAAGCTGGGCATGCCGTCGCCGTGAATAACTTAACGAATTCCACGGAAACAATGCGCCATAATTTTAAATTTAACCCTTCAAAGCACAATGGTAAATATGTATACCGTCTGCTGTATTATTTCTAGAAATTTAGCATTTTATCCACGTCACGTTTGTTATTGTTTTCGTATAATTCTAAAAAAAAATGTTTCCCTCAAGATTGTAATCTGACTGGGATTTATATTCAGTATGCTACGTGTTCTCTGTGAGGCATGAATGTAATTTTAAATATTATTCAATTATTTGAGTCCCAGTTGTTACTATACGTATCACAAAACCACTAAAAATTGTACACTTTGTACCAAGAGTGTATTTATGTCTTTCGTGTGTTTGTTAGAAGAAATTGTTATTTATATAAGGTATCTGCTTTATAACAGAAGCTGGATGTGTTTACTGCGCGGTACAAACTAAATTTTAAATATACTTCAAGTTAATCTTTCTTTAAAGGGTTTAATTAAATCCAGGCTTCAAGTTTTTAACAAATACAGTAAGCCATTTTTATTACGTGGAATATGTGAGAATGTAGTTCAGTAACACGCGGGTTTGAGTGTTTTGCTACATTCTCAAATTCCCACCTTTCCAACACACTTCATATTAACAACCTATGCCCAAATAAAGCTATAATTCTGCATAAAGTACAGTTCTTAAAACTGGTGAGTGGCATCCAGCAATACGAACCCGTCAGGTTGAAATGAGCGTCAATAAGCATTTCACGCGTAAGCGTAATGTCACATGTATGATTAACCTTTTGATGCCTAATGACGACTATAGTGGTCCTACCGCACCGCTAACCTCTAAACGTTGCATTTTATATATTTATTCAAGAAATATAGGTACTGAATATTTTAAACATGGTATATACTCTCCATGACCGCCTCTGTGGTCTAGTGGTCAGAGTTTCTGCTTACAGATAGAGGTCCCGGGTTCGATCCCCGGCGCTACCAGATTTTCTGAGTAGTAGTGGGTCTGGAACGGGGTCCACTCAGCCTCGTGAGGTCAAACTGAGGAGCTACTTGAATAAAAAAGTA
>Ga0123355_10019130_pt1 | contig 10896 bp, 8 predicted proteins | sample TergutEmb28metaG_3_FD_89872 | JGI IMG/M metagenome (GOLD analysis project Ga0123355, IMG submission 89872) | Embiratermes neotenicus P1 segment gut microbial communities from Petit-Saut dam, French Guiana - Emb289 P1 | ecosystem: Host-associated > Arthropoda: Insects > Digestive system > Gut ...
AATACTCCTGGTACTCATTTCTGTTAGAGGCTGAGTCGACCCCAGGGCCATAGTGCGATCAGAAGGATTTTATGTCAATGAAAAATCCACTGACACCAGCTGGGATCGAACCAGCGACCTTCCAAATTGTAGCACAGCACCTTAACCACTGTGCTACTGCGGTCATCAGGGGCAGATATTTTTCCCTTTTTCACGATATCGCGATTCGCTCTGGCGATCCTGTCCAAGAGGGTACCACAGTCTTTTTCTTCTTCTTCTTATTTTTCGGGAGGGGGGGGGGGCGTGGTAAGGTGGCCGGGGCACAAAGCTGATTGGGTGCCATGGTTAAGTATGGATCTCCCTCCTGTCTTTAGGCTGTGTCCCTGATTAGTTGTAGGGACAGTTTTATTGTGTGTGTATCTGCTGGTGCATTAATTCTGTGAAATTAACAGGAACAGAATTTTGTCCAGTTAAGATTTGAAAGAAGGACTCAGAATTTTTTTCACAAAATGCTGTAGAATTTGTTAGCCGGTGTTTTGCATGGTGCCCACTTTCACACAACGGTTATACTCCACCAAAGGTACAAGTGTTGTGAGTATTGAGATCTGTGTTGTCTGGTGTCAGTCGTGTAGAGCAGCATGTGGTGTACTGGCATCACAGGATGTCTCAAGCTGCAGCACTGTGACCTTGCAGGAAGGTACAGTGCACTATAGTGTGTACTGTTCATTGTACAGATAACCAGAGCAGTGTTACAGAAGTTACAGAAATTATCCGTATGTGCAACGTGTTGTGTGACAGCCTACTGTCTAACACAATTATTTTTTGTTCCAGCTCTCTATGAAGCTACATGTTCCTGGAGTGGAAATTTGCCCCCTCGTACACAGAAGAATGTATCTTACTCATGCAAGGTACATGGCTACTGCGTATTCTAAAATATAGTAAATTTAGTTTTGTAAAAACCAAATCAACAAACTGACAAATGTGAACATTTTTGTGCACTTCTTATTCTTCTTAATCACTCAGTCAATCCTATTCTGCCAGTAGGTTTACATGGTTCACAAAGAGCTTTTCATCTCTCATTGTCTCCAGCAACTGTTTAATGGGAATTATTCCTAATCCCATTCTTATTTTTTCATTCCTGATCCTGTATCTTTTAGTTCTCCCTTCTATTTAACTTGTGTGTCTCATTTCAGTGGCGTGCAGTTGACTTACGTTTGAAGAATGAAAGCCATGATTTACACCCATGTGTTATGTGTTATGCACTTTACTAGAGCTAAAAGCCATTTCTTGCAGTCATGGCTGTGAACATGTGAAGACCACATCAGTTGGCTTCATCAGCCACATTCCTTTCACTAACGCATGTTGCATGTTCCGGTGTGCTTGCTGTTACCTGCTACCGTTGATGTGTTTCGTAACAGAAGGACAGCAATGATTGTCATGCACACTGAGCAGTATGTGACGCACATGGTCTCTGCTGCTACTGCAAATCATCCGTGATTGTGTATCTTGGATTGCAATATTTCCATCACAGCTTTGTCAGCAAGTGTATTTTGAACTGCACCACTATGAGAACCTCAGATGTCACACAGAATTATTTCTATGTACAAACTTCTTACTGTATTATCACATTTTAAATGGCTTCAAACTCTTGAAACCTGGAATGTTTTGGTTGTGATTCTGGTCCACAGAGGAGGAAACGTCAGCTGCAGCTACAATGTATGAGATTCTTACAGTGATAAATACTAAGATTATAGTCTTATTGGTTGTGATCCTACATAGTCTGGTAGAATGGTACAGTTGTACCTGTCTTGACACTGAAGATGGAGGCAGCACGTTTCTTTAAAATAAAGATACTGATCCACCAAACTACAAGGTCTCAAATTCCTGAACAAATGTGTTATTTTATTGTGTTATTTGGCTGTATTCAAGGAAAATGGGGAGGAACAGCAGAAGAAAGGCCTCTGGCAGATTACTGTATGAGAAATTACTTGAAACTATAAATATATTATTAGTGTGTTATCATGGAGGGTTAGTCAGACAAGGTGCTTCAGTCTAAATTGTGTACCATTTTGTATACACTTAATGCATGGGAATTATCTGGTGTTAATTAATGTGGTGGACTTTCAGAATAATCTGTCTGTGGAAAATACATGTTCAGTATGTGAACTGTCCAAGGCCACTTGCAACATGCTGGAAACTAGGCATTACTCTTAGATATTGTCTGCAGTGATTTACATGACAGCAGATGGAGTTTATTCCTTAATTTCATCAAATTTTTGGGTGTTGTTGCTGTAAAGCTTATCTGTCAGGGACCCTCAGCATCAGAACTGTAGAGAATGTGTAAAATAGCCTAACCTGTATATCATCATTTTGTTCTTTCAGATATTCTTAGGTGGTGTTCCATGGGATATTACTGAGTCAATGCTAATAGCAGCATTCAGGAAGTTTGGTATAATTCGAGTAGAATGGCCTGGCAAGGACCAAGCAGCTTCTCAACCCAAAGGTTATGTGTATATAATTTTTGAATCAGAAAAACAGGTAAGAGAAAATACTGGTAAACTGTTTCAGCTTATTGTACATCGGAGTTGTTAGATGTGACAAAAAATGTAGGACCACGTAACCAGAACTGTTAATAAAATAGTGATGTTTTTCTAATTGACTTGAAAAATTGCAATGGTCACATGGGGATTTCCCTCCTGCCATCCTCTTGTGGCCAGCTAGTATCCACAGCTTTGCTGTGTATGAGGACACTTGATAAAGTAAAGTTGAGTGACCCATATTATAACCTCTGAGCTTTGACTAAACGTTCTGATGATGGCATATTACAAGGAATGTGAATATTAATTTGCGTGGTATCCACAATCTTCGGTTTTTTCCAAGTACAACTTCCATAAGCTGGAGTCAGTCTTGTTCATCAGTCCAGTGGCTCAGACTAGCTCATTTCACTGGGCTCATGTCAATATGAACTGTTTTCTTTATACGTGATGATGGAAGGAGATCAGATTCCAAAACATTGCGTACAAAGAAACCCAACACAGTGCAAATTGTCCAAAATAAGTTGCATTGATAAACTGTTTGATTGGTTTTGTTGTGTAGAGTATCCTTTGATTACTGGATAGTTCATCATTTGTTAAAGCCATTCTGTGTTGCAGCTGAACCGGAATGTTAATTCTAACTTACAAAACTGCACGGTGACAGATCCCACAAAACCACAATGTGAATGGTGTGGTGTATCTTGTTGCATCGTGTCACTCGCAGTATTCACATGTGACATTGACACTCACTACTCATAGCCTTTCTTCTTGACATTGTATTACTTTTAGCAGATTGAATCATACAGAAACATAAACAGATGCTTCTTCCTGCTCCATCTGTAGTGTACAGAGAAGAAGTCTCTGGTGTAGCTGCTAATGTTTTGGTTTGGCAATATGATACTCTAGAGTTTAAATCACGAAATGTTACAAAAAAGAAATACCAAAAATGTGTTGTCATGCAGGTGAAAGCTCTTCTTCAAGCTTGCACACATGATGTCACTAGTGGTGGCAATTGGTACTTCAGAATCTCATCAAGGAAGATGAAATCTAAAGAGGTAAGCACACAAATATAATTCATTGTGACAGCATGTGCATCCCATTGTTCAATTTCACAAGATACCATAGGCCCAAAGGTCCTGTTTTGCCAGAGTTTTGCAGTTGTGTACATTTTTATATTGTTTTGATCATTATTTTTACCCCTCCCCAAGACTGTATGTACATTCCACCTATCCACTGTCCACTACCACCAGTTGAATTGAACGTCATGGTGACACAGTGTTTTGTGTTTCAGGTGCAAGTGATCCCGTGGGTTCTTAGTGACAGTAACTGTATCAAATCATCATCACAGAAGTTGGATGCAAAGAAGACCGTATTTGTAGGTGCACTGCATGGGATGTTGACTGCAGAGGGACTTGCCAAGATCATGAATGATCTGTTCGATGGAGTTCTGTATGCAGGTGTGTAGGAAGGGCTGAAGACAGTAGAAGTGCTGTGTTTGGTACAACCTGAGATAAGGTTTAGTACAGTAAACACTTAGCAGTGCTTGTGCTAAGGCTGCCGTCAGTGTCATTGTCAGTGTGTATGTTAGGAAGTACTTACATGCAGGAACATATATTGGCAGCAATAAATATCACTGGAAGTCAATTGATATTACACTATGTTTTAGCTCAAAATACATGTTGCTGATAGTAAAATGGATGACCTGTGCATTCTTGAGTTTAGGTACTGCCGAAGCGTGCTTTCATATTCATATTTTGCACATACACAGAAACTGTTTTCTCATTATATCTTAGGCACAGCAGATTCCCCATCAAATTTCACAATTTTTTATGCTATTTATGCTTGTATGTCTTATATTATTGACCCACAGTGCTGTTGTGGCAGCATAATTGCAAAATGTATGCTGAAGGGTGAACATAACTAGTGTTACAAGAGACATTAATATTTCAAGCCTGAACTCACAAGCCTTTCCAAATAGTTGTATTAAGAATCTAGGACTCTATAAGCCTGGACTTCCTCTAAAGTCAAATACATACTTGCCTTCTTATGCTACGAAACAGTAAGGTAAGTAATTTTCATCCTTTCAGATCAGATTTGTTGCTTGTTCCAGTTATGCATCTTTGCTCGTTGTTATTGTCACCATCATTGACATTGTGACTGTCTTTGCCATTAATTTTAACAGTTTATTCAAATATTCATTACGTGAAAGTAACAATTAAAAAAAAAAGTGAGCTTGTGGGTACCGTACAGTTAGGGACTGTGGAAACTCAGATGACCTACTTCTCTCCTTTGCTTAACACTTCATACAAAGTCACTGCTAAATCTTTGTGTCATTGCAGGCATTGATACAGACAAACACAAATATCCTATTGGATCAGGACGTGTCACATTCAACAACCCACGGAGCTATATGCGAGCTGTAGCAGCTGCCTTTATTGAGATTAAGACTAGCAAGTTCACCAAGAAGGTAAGAGTGACATGAAAGGGGAGCAGGACATGGGGAAGGCTGGGTAAATTTCAAGAATTAATTAACTTATCACTCATTTCTCAATTATTTGTTTCAAATTTCTGTATTATATACATCAGTCTTTGTCACACAGACAAATTATTGCTGACTTCTGGGGTGTCATGTCATGTAGTTTGGACTTAGGTGAAAATGTGTCAATGGAATTTAATGCTTCTGCAAGAACAGACTGTTCACACCTCTGGCCAGTAGACGCAGATGGTACATTTCTATTAAACATTATTACATATCCACCAAACTATGGGCGTCACATCACCAAAGACTGTAATCTTTGTAATCATCAATGGGAGAATCTCCAAATCTCATGTAACTTGTCGTGACATCTGTAAAGGTTCAGGTGGACCCATACCTAGAAGACTCTCTCTGTTCATCCTGCAACCTGCAGCAAGGACCGTACTTCTGTCGTGAGATGGTATGTTTCCGGTACTTCTGTCGCAAATGCTGGCAGTGGCAACATGCACTAGATTCCATGCAGGCACACAAACCTCTGATGCGCAACTCGAAGTCATCTGTAACTATGCAAGGCTTCAGTTCCAGCAGCCGAGTTTGCAACTTCTGAGGAAACGGTGCCCGATGCAGAAGTAGTTTTATCAAAGAGTTTCTATTAAAGCTTTAATACTCTTAAATCTTTGATAAAGTGGTCAGTGGAGAAGATACGGATACAGGAAGTATCCTGTTTTCTTAACAGTAATTTTGTCTTTGTTATTTAATTATTATTTAATTATCATTATTATTATTATTCCTAGATTCTTGGTTGCGCTGATCATAAGAGAGAGCATAAGACTTGAAATATTTTCCATTATCATAAGATATTTAAAGAGTTCCTGCTGCAGACAAAGCAATATGATTCAGTTTTTGTTTATTTATTTGTTGGGTATTCTAGATACCATTTTGTGTGTAATGTAAGTGTTCCTGTTAAACTGCTGTTCACTGTTACCTTTATCTCTCAGTAGTCATTAGTGAAGCAAGAGTGGCTGCCTTAAGAAAATTTGGGATCATTTTAATGTTCTAATTAAATTTCAGAATCACTATGATGAGTCCACTTTATATTCAGTTTCCTTATTTTCTTTTGCAGTGTTTATACTTTCATTGGAATCTTTTATACTGACTTGCTCAGTGACCAGTGTGGTTTATAATTAGAAGTTTTTATTAAGATTATTTTGTTCATTATGTTGTACAACATCTGTGGGTTCTATATGTATATGTATATATATACGTACACGGTTTACTCATATGACAATACGGACATGAAAAAGGTCTCACGATTCCTGGTAATACATTCTGTGTTATATAAATGTTTTATGGAATAATTTTTATTTAGTTAACTTGTGTGCGTGTGTGTGTGCGCATGTGTGAGTGTCCGTCTTACTTTTGTACCTTGATTTCTTTTGATACTGGTTGTAACTGCATTAAAGTTACATTTCTGTTGCATCAGTACCTTCGCTATCCTTCATTGTCTGCTAACATTAACTACAGTGCAACCTCATCCTGTTTAAAAGTGGAAATGTACTCCCGGTAACAAGAAATATGAACTGACTTGTTTCATATTGCCACCAGAAAGCTAATGCTGTAAGAGATATCTTGTGATGGTGGGCAGTAATGTAAGTTGGTGCTGTACTCAGGACATGACCTTCCACATTTCCTGCAATAGTAAAACTAGGTCAGAACTTCCTGTACTAATCTTGAAAACAATAAACCCGTCAGTCTGCAGCTAATTTATTCTGCATGCACATCTCTGGGCCCTAAATCTGATAAGTGGTCTCTCAATTCAAAACATTATCTTTTCAGTTTCCCTCAGTTAAAGGCTAATTCTTTAAGGCTTGGTCTGTTACTCAAAAATTTATCCTGTCTTCATTTTGCCTTTAAACTTCAGCACTGGAAACTTATGACATTTTTCCTCAGCATTTCTTTGGCACTTTCTAAACATGCTTTATAATTTCTCAGTGTATTGTACAGCTTAATTTCAAAATTTTCAGATATTTCAAAATTATTCAGAGTTGTTAATGGGGCTCCCTTCCTTGGCTGTTGTCCAGAGGAATGTCATAAACTTGAAATTTAGGAGCTGGAATCCACAGTTTTGAAATTTGTGTAATATACAAAGTTGTTTGCGTGTGTACATGTCCACAGGAAATCCACTGGTCTGCCTTCACTGTGTACATAATGACAGAATCGTTGCGAATGTTATTAAGATATTATCTGATTTTGTTACATTCCATTTAATGGGGCCCATGAAGACATAACAGCATGCTTGGATACTGAAAATGAGATGCAGTATAATTCTCAATTCTGCAGTGGTATACTGCTAAGCACTTGGGAATCCACTCTCGCAGATTCTGTAAAACATTTTTCCTTCAATTTCAGGTTCCTATTAGAAAATGTTTTCATTTCTGATAATAGAATAAAAGTATATGCTGTGAGATTTGACGTTCATACAGCAGTTTAGCACATTCATGTTTTGTGGGATGTGACACAGTGTCATTGCACAAGTGGTTCCAGACATTTTGAAGGATTGTGGTGCCTTCATCTTTGATGCTCAAGCAGGCCAGGAAGACTCCCAAAAAGGAAGGCACTTTGGTCCTTAGAAATGCCTCCAGCCGCTCATCCAAGGACATTGTCATATCTCTAAGACCTGAATGTTCGGAATCAAATGTTCTTGCGTAATTCTTTGTTTAGTTCCGCTAATGTAACGGTGCAGTTTTTTCAGAATTAAAATCCTTATGATACAAATGTTTGACTAGGTAGTTCCAATGGCACTGCAGCATTTAAAATCTGCATGTCCCCTAAAGATTAATACTGGGTAACTGGTTGTATGGTACTTCTGTCAGATGAATGCAAGGGAGTAAGTATGTTGAGGTTGTACTGTAAGAATGACACTATCCAAGTAAGTGGAAGTTGACTGAAATTCTTTCTTAAACAAATGCAACAAAGGTGTCTGCTCAAGGCTTTTCTGTTTAGAAACGTGAAGTGCCGACTTTCCCTGTGGTTTCTATTGTTTTGTTACACTCTTGCAAAACCTGGTGATGCTTCACTGAAGCTACAAGCTGTGGTACATAATCTAAAGCTTATCACAGCGACTGAATTCAGCGGAACTTTATTGGGCTAGCTGTCGTGTAAGATTGTCAGACAGTGAGTAAAGCACCTGACATGGCTACTAGCCTGAGAGAGTTTTACTGAGTACAAGCTGTGCTGCTTGGATTGATGTTATGTGCACCGATTTTGTGCACCTTCTTTTCTTTGTGACCAGGGCAACACACCTGCGCTTCAAGTCCTTTGAGTTTAGTTGGAACCATTCCCATGACATTCATTCATTCCATTGGCATGTGCAGAATGCAACGATTCCTTGCTGTTCTCAGGAGCTTCTTCCATTCCTCTCTGTTATGTACTTTTTCCTGCCACCCTTCTGCACCAACTATTCTTCCATCCTCTCTCACCTCATCTTAACATCTAGTTCTTGGTCTACCTCTCAGTCTTGTTGTTCCCAAATTCATATATAATACCCTTTTGGGAATTCTATTTCCTTCCATTCTCTGTACATGCCCAAACCACTGTAATCTATTTAACCCTATTGTCTCTACTATAGCTGGTTTTTTAACACTTGCGTAAATTTCTTTATTGGTTAATATCCTATTTTCTTTTTCATTGTCATATACTGAGCCTACATTTCTTCTATACACTTCCCTCTCAAAAATGTTCAATTGCTTTCTGTCTCTCTTTGTTAGTGTCCAAGTTTGTGATGCATATATTAACGTTTTGTTAATTCATTCCCATGACATGTCATGTACAATATGTTCCAAACTTTCTGCCACCATTTTCAGGATCTTGATCTCTTGTACCCTGAAGATGGATGCAGCAGGCGCCTACGAAACGCTTGTAACTGTATGCTAATCTGCACAGCATCCTATCCCAGAAGACTTGAAATGTCAGCAACACTGCTCTAAGGTCCTCCAATCTTGAAAATTTATATTTACAATTGCTGAATGCCTGTAATGCCAAGACTAGTGAACTACATGGATAACAGTCCTGAAATAGCTAATAGTGCAAACAGCAAGATTTAAAAAAGTAGGAACAGGTTTAGTTGTCACCATATTGGCCCATACTTCACTGTAGTTCAAATTATGTCCCACTGAAATTCGCACACCATTCTGCTTCCATTTATGTACTTCAGTAGTCTGATAGAACATCACAAGCATCACTGTTCTTGACAGCAGCCTCCTTCAGAAGCTTGGTGTATGATGTCTTGTAATTATGTTCCACATAATAATAGTAACCTAGACTGAATGTGAGATATGGGGATCTTTCAGTGGTGCATATGAGGGGTGACGTTTTCAAGGATGTGACATCAAAAAGTTTGGTAGATGGGTACCAACATTTTGCAGTAACCTGCAAACTCCGTCGTCACCCTGACGATGGGAGGCAGCAGATACATGTCAAACATCAGTATGTTTCTACCAAAATATTTGTGTCACATCCCAGAGGACTGTAATGTTAAACAGTCATATAATGCAGTGTACAGTGAAGATAAAAACCTCTTTTGCTACTGGATAATAAATTGGGACTGTAGAGCAGAGTACTGATATAACACAGATAGTACACAGTTAACTGTTTTTGCTTCTTCCTGTCGTTTAAAGAAGAGTAAGGATGTTAATTGGGGTCTTTATTTGACCAGAGATGATGATGATGATGATGATGATGATCAGCAGTGTGACAATTTACATTCCATGTTTCCTCCCCCTTATCACCCAGTCCAGTTTTAAGATTTTTTTTATATAGACTTTTGTTTTTAACTTCCACTGTCTAGTTAATTTTGTATCACGTATTAAAGGACTAAATTTTCCTGTCATATCTTTATTAATCTGTCTGCTCTTCAGTATGTGCTGTGATCAAACAGTAAAGATTTAAAAAAAGTGCCTGTATTGCCAACAGAGTGAGCAGGTGAAGTCTATCTTCATAAATGCATTGTTCTATACATCATTATTCTACATAATGTCTGTTGCGTCCAATAAGGATACTTCCTTTCTAAGCCTGCATCCAGAATGCGTTATTACTTCATGTGTATATTTCCTAGTCCAGTACCACATATTTTTTGTTTTAGCATTCTTTGAGGCAGACAATATCAGTGTCATCAGATATTTGGAGATTCATTTCCGTTTCTAAGACTTTGAAGTAAAATGTGTGTGTTTGGAAACCATATGGTAGCTGGCTACAAATTAGTATGACCAGTGACCTGATTACTTCTTTTGTATTAAGATACACTTCATTGCCTACACTCAGGCACATCTTGTGAATATTAGTTTATTAAGAGGGTCCTAAATTTCACCGAAATTACAAGATGGGTTCACTTTGAAAATGCATAATTGAGAATCACAAGATAAAAGTCAAATTTTTTAGTATTAATCACTGTTACATACACCGATGTTCATTATGTCAAGTAATGTACCTTGTTTGAGGATAGTTATACAGAAACAGATGATTGACGTAATTATAAAACACAATACTAAGAAAGGTATTCTTTTTAATACTGGAGGTACAGAAGTATTCCATTCAATATGACTCTTTGTGATACATTAGTAACGAATTAATAAAGCAGTGTTTCTGAATGCTATTGGACATTTGATGTGTGGTTGACCGTGCATCGTAGTTCAATGTGGATTAAGAAACCAACTAGATGTCACTAGTATTATATTTATTTCTCCTTTATAAGTTGCTCAACATGTTTTGGGCCACCTTGTGCCCATCTTCAGGAGCTGACGACTTAGTGGTATTTTTTCACGTGTGGTGTGGGGCCGTTGCCGTGTGTGCAGTTAGATGCGGTTGGCTGGTTGTGTGTTCATTGGGAAGTAAGTTGCAGCTCACACTGTA
>Ga0123355_10019131_pt1 | contig 10896 bp, 6 predicted proteins | sample TergutEmb28metaG_3_FD_89872 | JGI IMG/M metagenome (GOLD analysis project Ga0123355, IMG submission 89872) | Embiratermes neotenicus P1 segment gut microbial communities from Petit-Saut dam, French Guiana - Emb289 P1 | ecosystem: Host-associated > Arthropoda: Insects > Digestive system > Gut ...
ATTTCCTAACCATGCCATCACTCATCGCATTGTCACCATACACTTGACAGATCTGGTGATGAATCTCACTTGGTAGCACATTCCTAGCGTTCAAAAAACGAATTACAGACCTATTTCACAGTCAGAAGCCCCTTCAATTGTCTTAAACATGTTTAACGCACAGGAACAAACATAAACATAACACGAATTTCACGAAATGGCGTCTGTAGCTTCTCAATTGATAGAGGAAGTCACTGCACATACGCAAAGTGACAGTCTCGAAGATGCGCGAGAGATATGCGCAGACGGTACTTACTTTTCGAATAACCTACGTATTAATTGTACAACGCTCTTGTTAAGCAAATAGTTGGAATAAAATATAAGCTACTATATTTATTGCACGGTATATACCGAACATTAAGCATTATTACACATCTACTCTGTACAGTGTGGGCTGACTCGCTATGGGCTGGACGGTCCGGGGATCGAATCCCGGTGGGGGCGAGATTTTCCACACCTGTCCAGACGTGCCCTGGGGTCCACCCAACCTCCTCTATAATGGGTACCGGGTCTTAAAAGGGCGTAAAGCGGCCGGGGGTTTGCCGTTAACCACCCATCCCCATCTAGCGCCGAGGTTAAAGAAAGTGTAGAGCTACGCCTCTACTCCCCCTCTGGGCCTTCGTGGTCAGTCCTCGGGTGAACTTTACCTACTTCACACTGTACTGTGTTGTGTCTTTAGAGACTCAATCAAATACACAAGAACCTGTGGTAAGAACTTGGTAAATGCTTGTGCAACCAACACGTGTCAAATATGTTACACGGTACGCAATATAAATTACTAATTACACATTTCGGCACTTACAATATCCACATTTAACCTTTTAAAACCTACGCGTTATTATACGTACCAGGTTTAACAGTAACAAATTCCGCGTTTTGCCCACACAGTGTATTTACGTGTTGTTTTTATGAATCACAGAACAAACAGTGATTACTTCTCTATACAGCATTAGCTAAATGGTTTTTATAACCGAGGCAGAGAGTGTTTACTGCGGGGTACGGACTGGATCTTTAACTGCTACAGATTCAGTTCGTTCTTAAAGAGTTAATACAGTCTAAGTATCTGCGTTAAATCTATGAGGCACGAAAAAAATAAATTAAAAAGAAAAGATACAAAATCACAGTCTAAACACAACTTTATCTGTGTACAAACCAGCTACATGTTTCGGCAATATATAGCCATCATAAGGCTGAACACAGAACAGTAAGTAAGAAGAACTAATCTCGTCACAACAATTTTATTGCTTTGTATTGTAGTTCTTATTCACAGTTGTTTCAGCCTGGTCATGGCTATAGAGTATACAGTCGAAACATGTAGCTGGTTTGCATACAGATAAAGTTGTGTCTAGACTGTGATTGTGGATCTTTCCTTGTCCCCTTATATATGTACAATTAAAACACAAAGGCGATGTCTTGTGTGAAAATTAAAAAAATAATTCCTACATTTGTTGCTCTGATGCATAAACTGACAGATTTCGATAATCCGCAGCGAAAGGTACACAGCGCCAATTCCTTCCTTTCGAAACTCAAGACGACTCGTGCAACAAGAGGCGAAGACTTTCGCAACAGAATTTAACCACACACGGGCGTGGGCGTACAGCGATGAGATTACTAGATCGGACCAATGGATCTCTGGGGGAAATGGAGTTTAGCAGCACCACGTTAAGGCGATTACACCCCACGTGGTCTGCGCGTTCCCTGTCATATCTCTAACGTTGGAGCACGGACAATCTCCGAAACGTCTAAGCCTTACCCTGCACCGGCGAGGGTGATCGTCTGAGGAGATTTAACTGAATGTACGACAAAAATTTAGAAAATCTAGAAACTTCAGAGCACTTACAGCCGATTACAGTTGACGTATCTTCAAAACAGGTGCGAAAGTTCTGTGGTTCTCGTAACGGTTCGGTTGAGGATTCCGCCATTCTGGGGTACGACGCTGCGTCAATGGGCAATTTCATTCCGACGTTTCGAAGGAAAGTATTGCCCTCATCTACAAGGGTCGATAGATCAGCTATCGCCAAACGGCCCTTGAAGACGAGAACACTACCTTGTCCCTAAACGTCGGCATCAGATTCCCCACGTGACGTCACATCCCAGTAGAACGGAATCATAATTTCCGAAGTTATTCTAAGACTACATTTAACGAGTGTAGGTCTTCATAAGCGGGTGGGCACGTCCAGTGTTCATACCAGTCCCCTACAACGTGCACACCTTAGTGGTCTACTGTGGCTTCCTCTTTGGCCAACTAAGAATATGAACAAAACATATCAGACACAGTAGCCTGGATGGCAGAAATGAACTGTAGTGACGTCATTAAGATGGAGGGTGAGGAGCCAGATTGTGGGACAGGGAGAAGGATCGAAAGGTAGACCATGCCCAATCGGGAGGTTTCGTACAGTGGTGTAATATCTGCATGACCTACTGCTACAGAGAACAAGCTGGGATAGTTCAGTGTGTATCGTGACTAGACTATGGGTTGGACAACAGGGGAGAACTGTTTTAATTCCGGGCAAAGGCAACACATTTTTATGCAGCCCAAAGTATTTGCCCACGCAACCTCGTCTACAAAGGGCACCCGAGGCTTTTCGTCAAGGGCACAACGGTTGGAATTCGAAGCTGACCACTGAACTAAACCTACTGTCGAGGTTAATCATGAGTGAAGCTACACCTTCACTCCCCCGTACGCCTTCATGGCGTGTGCAGGGATAACCGTACATTTTCTTTTACTTCCAGCCTACTGGCGACCGTCAGAATACAGAAGACATGACAGGGTTAATGAAGGTTGTGAACAGTCCTTGTAAATAGTCGAGAAGCGATTGTCTAAAACACGAAAAGAGGGAATGGCCTGTAACAAAACTTTCATTTGCTCTGGCGAACTGTGCAAGGTGCGACAAACAAATTTATTGCTAACATCAACGTTGCGGAGCGAAGCGCAGACAGACAGATTTCTGAAATAGAGATTCTAGAACGAACAACCTGCTCCTCTTTCCTCCTCCTCTCCCCCTCCCCCCCCCCCCCCCCCCCCCCCCTCCCCCAAGGCTTCAATTCACAACCATACCTTTGCGGTATTAAAGGATCTCCGTTACAATCAGAGAAGGACAGAAGTCTGGATTCCTGTCAGACCCACACACACAAAAAGCGAACGAAAATAGAATGGCACCAGCTAGATAAATGACCCGCGGACGGATAATTCTGTGTTCTGTCAGTATGTTCAGAAAAGGGAGGAAAATGCGGTCGTAAGATGCAGTGCCCCTTTTCTGTGGATTTTATTCCCTTTTCGCAATAACAACCCATTTATAATTTTTTGAAACTAAACAAACAATTCATTCCAGTACAATAATCAAGCGTTAAGCAGTCATTCCGCTAATTAAACAACTAATCTGAACACTGTATTTCCATTACAGTAAACAGTTCCCTTACTGACAGCAGTATCGACTCCTGACGGTATCAGATAATGCATTAACCATCACAAGCCTGAAATTCGTATTAACCATATTTAATAACACATATATCAGTTCACATCTCACAGAAAACGCAATGTCTCCAATACAGAGACCAGTCGGTAAAAAATTTATGGATATAATCTCTGTTTACTCTGAGAATAACACTAATACGCAAAACAACAAACAAACTAACTAACTAACTAACCAACCCGACGACGGAGCAGAGTCTAAGTTGAAAATCTAAGCATCCCTCAACCATTCCACAAGTTTCCCCGCATTCTACTGAACATCATGGCCCCCTGCCAAGTTCACAACAGTCCGCCACTTGTCCCTTTCCTGAGCCAGATCAAGCCAATGCACGCGGTCCCAATCGATTTCCTTAAGATCTGTTTTAATATTATCCTCCCACCTATGCCTAGGTCCTCCAAGTAGTCCATTTCCCTCAGGTTTACCCACCAAACCGCTGTATGTACCTCTCCTCTCCCCTGTACATGCTACATGCCCCGCCCGTCGCATCCGTCACGATTTGATCATCTCTATATACTGCAATCTAATGAGCAGTACAGATCATTAAGCCCCTCATTATGTAGTTTTCTCCACTCCCCTCTTACGTTGTCCCTCTTAGGCCCAAATATTCTCAGCACTCTTTTTCTCTAACAGCCTCAATCTATGTTCCTTCCTCAATGTGAGCGATCATGTTTCACACCCATACAAAACAAGAGACTACATTACTATTATTGTTTATATCTTAATCTTTATATTTTTGGATAGCAAACTGGAAGACTAAAAATTCTGGTCCGAATGGCAGCAGACATTCCCTAAGTTCGGAATGCTCTTAATCTGAGGATGACTGGAGGCAGGTCGAAACATGTAGCGCTGTAAGCGCTGTATAATAAACAGAATTTAGTTGTGTTTGGACAGATCAGACACTGATTTAATTTTTGTGCTCTCATATCCAACATTAGGCAATTTTGATTATATAAATAGACCTAGCTGGCAAAAATGAAGAGTTCTGAAATATCAAGGCAGGTGGCCCCCATGGTAACCACTGAGCTATAAATGGTTTGTCCTCACAGCAAACAAATGCACACTGCATTCCTTCACATAGGCAGGCGGTGTTCGTGACCTGCTTATGGAGTGACTTCATGAAAGTGAAACAAGGACAGGTTGTGGATGCAACATCTTCATGTGCAGCGCTGACAGTGGAGTCTGGTTCCAGTGTCGCCTTACACAACAACGACTGCACAAGCTCACTTTACCCTAAACCCGTTTAAGTCTTCAGTCTCTGTCTCGGTGCATTGCACGGACTTGCTATTGTGCACACGTTGCCGGCCTCGGTGCACCTTACGGTACAGAATGTATTTAAAGGCACTATAATTTCAAACCCTTCGTTTCTGCGATGTAGTTGGAGCTTAAACCCCGTTGTATTTGTAGGGTTAATCCGTAGAGCATGTAATATTAAGTCCATATTATATATTGACCTGAAACTGCAACGCTGTATCGCAACTCAAACAGGGCCCGACTATTGACACCACAATACACTATTCTACACTACACTACACTATACAGCCGGGAAAACTCAGTCGGCATAGCACTCGCTGTGGGCTGGACGGTCCGGGGATCGAATCCCGGTGGGGGAGAGTTTTTTTCGCACCTGTCCAGAACGGCCCTGGGATCCACCCAGCCTCCTATACAGTGGGTGCCGGGTCTTTCACGGGGTTAATGCGGCCGAGGCGTGGCGTTGAACACCCATACCATCTAGCGTCGACGTTAACGGAATGTTGAGCTATACCTCTACACAGTCTCTAGGCCTTCGTGACATGTTCTAGGTAAAGATATGCCTGTTCACACCATGAAGGCATGTAGACGGCTAAAGATGCTGCTTCACTCATTGTTAACCTCGAAACCAGATGGGAATAGGAAGCTTCACGTATCATTACCTTTACCCACGGGGAAAAGACAGCCCGGACCCTGGCTAGACAACAGAACTGGCACGGACGTTTCGAAAAAAAAAAACTAATTTCTTTCTCCTGCCGGAAATCAAAACACGGTTCATCCAAGCCACAGCCGCGTTGTTTGGAGGTTCCGGATTCGCATCTCGACCCGTGAACCTGCAATCTTCATGAAATACGTGTTTCTTTTTAGACATTCCACGCATTACCACTTCCTAGCACACTCTTTCACAGCCGTCTGCATACTTATTCTAACATTTGATGCTACATTACAACACACAAGTGTCGTCAAAGAAACACAAGCAAATACCAAACAAAGCAACTCTTCACCCCCGTATATTAACCAGGTTAACATAGGCCTTCCGCCAAAATTAGAAAGGCTTACTGTCGTTCTAACTGGTGACCTCGTTTACTGCCAACAGGTTGCACATAAAATCGGTTCATTAATTACACACCAGTCGCCTTCTGGATTATACACTGCCGGGAGGGGAAAGCGAGGGATATTTCCAGCATCCGAATGGCAAGAGCTCTCGTTCGGAATGCTACTGTCATTAAAACAGTGACGTAATTACACATTTGTTGCTGTCATTCTGTTGAGGCATAAAACAATACGAAAGCATTTTTATGTTCAGATCTCCTTCATGTCCGAAAAAAGCATTGCTTAGCTGGAAGGCTCCCAGACTTCGCCCAATTGTCCTTCTCAACAGAGCGGTATTAAGATGCAGATGAGTACGGAACTCTAGTGGAGCGATACTGACAGAGGGAAACCGAAGTACGCGGAAAAACACCTGCCCTAGTGTCGCTTTGTTCACCACAAACGAGCACACGAACTGGCATGTGATTGAATCCTAGCACCCAACACGACAGGCCTGTGACTAACCGCCTGAGATGACGCTTTAAATAATACATAGAAATTTTTAATAAATAAATTATTTTTATTGTTATTATTAATTTAATTATCCAATTACAATAACGTAATAATTAATACAATTATAACAATGTAACAGTTATAATAATATAATATATTATTATAATAATCTGATTTAATTATTAATTTAATCATTTTAATAAATAATTAAATTATTTTCATTGTTATAATTAATTTAATTATCCAATTACAATAATGTAGCAATTAATACAATTATAATAATGTAACAGTTATATAATAATAATATAGTATATTATAATAATAATTTGATTTAATTATTAATTTAGTCATTTTAATAAACAATTAAATTATTTTTATTGTTATTATGAATTTAATTATCCAACTACAATAATGTAATAATTAATAAATTATAACAATGTAACAGTTATATTATAATAATATATTATTATAATAATTTGATTTAATTATTTAGCCATTTTAATAAATAATTAAATATCTAAAAACCGAGTTCCTACCTCACAGAAAACACTGTGTCCATACCAAGAAACCCATTAATGCTGTCTGGGGAAATAATCGCTGTTTATCGCTAAGAGTCGATGTGCGGACAAACTACAGAGGTTACGAACGTTGCAACAGCCGGTATACAGTATACAGTAATGACTCTGATTTAAAATGCCAAGTAGTTGACGTCATGACCTGTTGTGGCAGTTGTGTGTCAAGCATAGATTGGAAAAATAAACTGATCGCTAGTTTAACGTAATTTTTTTTTCTTGCTTGAATGCATTACCAAGTATGCAGTACTTCACTACTGTGGTCCGTTCCAGCTGCATTAGGAATGCACGAGAAACTAGTCTAAGTAACACAGCTAAGTTAATTAGCTGGAAGAACATTGTACCCTTCGGCCACTTAGCTGCGGCACAGTGCTCGACTTTACAGCCTTCCAGTACAAGGGCGGTACCATTAGAGCTGTCTCGCTTTTTCCCTCAGGGCGGCACCAAATTATTGGGTGTACCGCAGAAACAAGGAACACGCTGCGAGGTCAGAAGTGCAAGCGAATAAACGTAACTAATGCGTAAGCATGTTACTGCTGACGAAGAGCTTAAAAACCTACCAAACTTGCACCAAACATCGAGCAGTGTTTTGCAGTACCTGATGGAGTTCATAGGTCAACATTTTGAAATTCTTTATAATAGTTACAGCCAACGGGACAGATCAGTCGGTATATGCGGGGTGCAACCGGACAGTTTTTAGGAGCATTCGCAACACTGCGAGAAACGACCATTAGCTTCGTCATGTCTGCCCGTCCGTCCACATGGAACAACTCGGCTCTTACTGGACGGATTTTCATAAAATTTGATATTTGTGTATTTTTCTCAAATTTGTCCACATAATTCAAATTTAATTAAAATCAGACAAGAATAACGGCTACTTTACATGAAGATAAATACATATATGATCATATCCCGCTCACTGCTTCTTAGAATGAGAAGTGTTTCTGACAGAAGTTGTGGAGAAAATCAAAACACACATTTTGTATACTGTAACTTTTCGCCGATAATCGTGCCGTTTATGAGATAAAGTGAATATATATAACGAGGTCACAGATGAGAATATGGCGCATGCGCATTGCATGCTGGATACCTAAGGCTACAAATACACACACTAGAATACGTAACACTTATTGCTTTTCCACTTCAACAATGGTTGCACGAAAGCAAGTCCATGTCACGCTGTCTGTCATGTCACAAGCGTTCAGGGGATGAAGGAGATTGGTGGGGAAGGGACGGAAATTTGAGGCAGGGAACATGTGGATGGGGCAGGAAACACCGTCATACCGCACGGCGTCTGCATTTCTTCCTTTGAGATCACCTTATTCAAGTCTCATTTAAGACAGCCCTGTGGAAACAGAAAAAGATCTGACAGCTAGAATTCTAGCAGCGTGAGAAGTTACACAGAACAGGCCAGTAACCTTTGACACGGTCAGCCAGAACACACAGCGTCACTGCAGTACCAGGAATGAAGTCGGCGGCCGCAGCTTCGAAGATTTATTGTGCAGTAATTACAAATAACACCATCAAAAATAATATGCGCACTGGTCAACTAATACCGACCGAGAAATTTACAAAAGGCGCCGATTTTTGACGTCCTCGTGATAAATTCTTATAATAAAACCAACTAGATGCACTAATTTCCGCAAATTTATTTTTGGAATAGAACTCCGCATGTTTCGGGCAGGTTTTCGGTCCATCATCAGCAGTCCAGCACTGTACACACAGCAATACATATAGGTTATGCTGACTGCTTGCTTCAGCAAAATCTGTATGACATAAACCATTGCTGTGTTTACAGTACGAGACTCCTGATGATGGACCGAAAACCTGTCCGAAACATGCGGAGTTCTATTCCAAAAATAAATTTGCGGAAATTAGTGCATCTAGTTGGTTTTATTATAAGAATACAGCTGAATTACTTTACGGCTCATTCAATGAAACTGCCAGCAGCTACGACTCCAACGCACGCAACGACAGAGTACTTCAATATAGCTCATCATGCTATATTCATACATATATATAGACACCAACAACTAAACGCCTTACACAATGCTTATTTATAAACATCACAATCAGCTGCATGCTAACATCCACGTAAGACTGTACAGCTGTACACCTAATACAATCAAACAAGACACGTAACGTACGTACAAGGTAACGTATAGGTGTGTTCGTGCAACCGTTGTTACAGTGGGAAAGCAATATGCATTACACATTCTGAGTGTGTGTTTGTAGCCTTAGGTATCCAACATGCAACGTTCATTATACAGTGATACCTCGGCTAACGAGTGACCCTGCTAACGAGTTTTTCGGCTAAGGAAGTTTTTTTTCGCTGTTTTTCGGACTCGGCTAACGAATATGGGTTCGGCTAACGAATGTTTTAGTGGATGCGCACGCTAACATAAAGCAGCAAACATGAACGGTCGGGCCATTCCAGGAGCTCGTTTCGGCTAACAAAGATTTCGGCTAACGAATGTGATCCCGGAACGAACTGTCTTCGTTAGCTGAGGTATCACTGTATTGTCACCTGCGGCCTGTCCGGTTCTGCCACATATTTCCACATTATCTCATAATCTGCACGACTTCCGATAAGAAGTTACTGAACACAAAACGTGTGTTGTGATTTTCTCTACAACTTTTGTCTGCAACGTTTCTCAATCTAAGAAGACTTCAGCGAGATCATATAACAAACTAAACGTAGGTCTTCATGTAAAACACCCGTTATTCTTGTCACAGATTTTAACGAACCTTAAATCTTCTCTACTTATTTTCGAAAAATATTCAAAAATGAAATTTCACGAAAACCCGTCCTGGGGGCGGGAGGGGGGAAAGTCGTTTCAAGCTGACAGACGGACAAACAAGACGAAGGTAACAGTCACTTTTCGCAATTTTGCGAACATGCCAAAAAAAACTGAGATATTAATTTTTAATAATATTACATTTACATTTGTACATTGTCCTTTTAAATAGTTGCACACAGTCTGAGGATGGCATAACAGAGCCGAAACATGGAGCTGATTTTAGATTCTAATACACAAGTGTTGTGATGATAGCCTTTTTTTTACCAACTTGATACATCCATTCTTTATTTTAATAAATTTATTACACTCCTCTACATGTTTCGAGCACTATTATGCTCATCTTCAGGAGGACAATTGTATTAGTACAGCATCTGGTATAGTCATTCTGGAAACAAGTGAGTGGTCTAAATTATTAAATATATAGTTTGTTGTATTATATAAACGTTAGAAGATGGTAAAATTCACATAAAATCCATATAAAATCCTGCAGATATAATTAGAAGTAATTCGATACTAATGTTATGAACAGACCCAATGCATAATCAGACTTTTATAGAGTTTTTAACAACTACGTAAACATATCATCCACATGACGTAGAACGCACTTCGCAAATCAACATTTATACTTCTTAATTATATCTGCAATATTTTATACAGATTTTATATAAATTTTACCGTCTTCTAACGTTTATATAATACAACAAACTACATATTTTAGTAATTTAGACCACTCACTTGTTTCCAGAATGACGATTCCAGATGCTGTACTAATACAATTGTCTTCCTGAAGATGAGCACAATAGTGCTCGAAACATGTAGAGGAGCGTAATAAATGTATGAAAATAAAGAATTTGTGTATCAAGTTGGTAAAAAAGACTATCGTTATATTAGGATGCACGGTCAACAAAATATAAAAACACAAGTGTTGTGTTAGAACGTCAGCTGTTGTGTCTATGTGAACTACACAATGAGCTGGCATTAACAATCGGATATCGTTGAAGAATAAGAGACCAACTTGATATCACAATTTGTTAAGTTTTATTTCGCTTCTTCTATGCTCAACATGTTTCGGACATTAATACATCCATCATCAGGAGCTTGCGACTTTTCTGTTGTAACACCACATTGGTTGTGTGTTCTTGTTTCGATGTGTGTTGGAGTTTCGGTGTGGCTGGGTTGGGGTGGTATCCGTGTGGCAGGCTGAAGCCTGCCACACGGATA
>Ga0123355_10019132_pt1 | contig 10896 bp, 7 predicted proteins | sample TergutEmb28metaG_3_FD_89872 | JGI IMG/M metagenome (GOLD analysis project Ga0123355, IMG submission 89872) | Embiratermes neotenicus P1 segment gut microbial communities from Petit-Saut dam, French Guiana - Emb289 P1 | ecosystem: Host-associated > Arthropoda: Insects > Digestive system > Gut ...
TCGGGTGTCACAGCACCCATCATCAGGAGTACTAAAAACTGTAACCGCAGCCTCCGGTACAGGTCATAATACTGGTACAGCTACTTCCCTCCAACGTGGCCCGATTGGGTCACGTTGGAGGGAAGTAGCTGTACCTGTATTATGACCTGTACCGGAGGCAGCGGTTACAGTTTTTAGTACTCCTGATGATGGGTGCTGTGACACCCGAAACATGTAGAGTGACTTAGCAGTAAATAAATATCTGCATACTGTTGCATCTGTTGGATTTTTATTAATATTTTCTTAATATTCACTAACATGAGCATGCCATCTTATATACTGCGAATCTTCACAGGCGATACTCCCAGATTAATACCAATGGATCAAGGTCCAGAAATGCGCCAGAAAATTCTCCATTTTCGTACAGTTATCGACCATATACCTGCAGGAACTGTAACTATGGGATCATTTTATCACCCAGAATTTTGTCAGAATCCTAAACAACCATTCATTCAACCAGTAAGAAAATCTTTAATGGGTAAGTACTTTGTCACATTTTGTACTTTAAGTCTTCTTCCTATACCACAGTGTGTGTGGGTCATACAACAACCAAACAAATCCATCCTCTTGAGCTTTTTCCCCCTCCATTTCATACTATGGCTTTTAATGTGAATGACAAAATGCCATAAGATGAACTACGTGTAATATCATCTGTCTGTGCTGTACAGTGCTACAGGCCAATGCATTCCAGAGCTGTCGTTCCTTTGGTTTAAGGTAGCATAGTCATTATAGTGACTGCTAGACACTGGTTGGTCTGGGTTTGAATTTCGGTTGGGTAATGGATTTTTCTCATCTGTCAAATGTCCGGAAAGGCTGTGGGGCCCACCCAGACTCTTGTTCAATGGGTACCGGGTGGGAATAAAGCAGCTGAGGCATGATGTTGACCACTCGCCATCGTCTAGTGCCGAGGTTAAGAATGAGTGGACCTATACCTCTTCTCCCTGTATATACCTTCAAGGCATGGACAAGGACAGCTTTAACTTTGGCCTTTTGAACAGGGGTTGGCCCACGGCAAGGCCAAGATGACACAAACAGAAATGTGCAGGCATACATGTCCCATGTGGGATTCAAACCACTGATCCCAACGTCTGAACAGTAGGAGGAAGCATACAACTTGAAATATGGCTGCTGTGTTAGCTTAATAATGTAGGTGTGTCTTATTTCTATTCCATATATCAGTTCCATATGCTAATAACCAAAAGTATAACTACTTGTTCCATGGCTCACCCATCTAATTTAAATCAAAGTGACTAATCTTCTTTGTTTTTTTTTTTAATTTCACCTAAGACAGCTTAAGATTTTTAATTTTATTTTTCAAAATTCTGATGTACCAGTCATCAGCCAATATCAGTGGCCGATCTTGGCTGAAACGATAAATCATGTAGAGTGTTTTGTATCATGTCACAAAATCTGTGCTTTTTAAATTTTGATATGAGGAGGGGCTGTGACCCAGCAGTTCCCCCTCCCCCGGTTGAGAGTGCCCCCCTGTAAGGCACTGCAGTCATTCAGAATTTTGGCAACTAAACATTTAATCAGTAATTAAAATTTTGGCATCACATCCCTATAGAGGGGGCTGTTTCCCCTCAGGGTGAGGTAGTTGGATCATAAAACAACCATATTTCACTAATGCAGGGGTCTAGAATGTAGAAATTGTACCTCCATGTCTCAGTACACCATCTTGATCAGCGTTTACCCTTACCTTAACGAGATGGAAGTTTACTGTAATTAATACAGGCTATGTGATTGGTTTAGCTGCTGAGAAGAACAGTGCCAATGTGTTACGAATGCATGCAGAAAGAAACCCTGATATTCAGGACATACTGCTGCAGAAAGCGAAGTTCCAGGAAACTAAACACATATCAGTGACAGACAAAGAGGAGTTCAAGAAGATTCTCAACCAAGTGGACACGGTGCTGAGTGAAGTGGAAAAGGAACTTGAATCACATACAGAAGGTATGAGAAGTAACACTGTAGGTTCACAGTAACATATTGGCTGTGCATTGCTGTGTCCCATTGGCACTCAGTATTATCAGGCTGGCCAAAAATTGCATTTTATTTCACTAGTTCAGTTGGCTGAGTGAGTAGACTATAGGCTGAATGGTCCAGGGTCTGATTTCTGGCATGAGAAAGAGATATTTGACGTTCATAGGGCCATGCATCGTAATATTATTTCTATAGTGAAACCAACTAGATGTACCATTGTATCAAATTTATTTTATTTTGGAATGACACTCTACATGTTTAAGATGGTCTTTCCATCCACCATCAGGAGTTCAAGACTGTACATACAGTAACAGGCATTTGTCATACAGATACTGCTGTCTGCTTGCTAGCAAGCAGACAGCATGTAGAGTGTCATTCCAAAATAAAATAAATTTGATACATTGGTGCATCTAGTTGGTTTTACTATAGAAATAACAAGAGATTTTTCTTACCTTCAAAATGTCCAGACCAGGTCTGGGACCCACCCAGTGCCCTATTCAGTGTGTACTGAGTTCCCTTTCTGGATTTAAGTGGTGAGGGTATGAAGTTGACTGCCCACTTCCCTCTAGTGCCAAGGTCAAGAATGGGAAGTGCTGTACTGCCATTCCGCCTTCTAGTGTTCATGGCTTTCACAAGATAAGCTACATTTATTAGCACAGTTATCTGTGAATTAAAATGCAGCTGTGAGCTGTGCAGTGCCAAGTCCCTATTTCCAGACAGTAAAATGTAAAACATTTGGTGTGAACTGTGAAGTTAGCACCCTGGTACTTTGCCCTCCCATAAGGTAGGTGTGCCAGCTGCCCTTCACACCAGATCTCCCCCAGTGATAACCTAAACTTGCAGTACTTACTGCCAACCAGCAGGGGTCTGACTGCTAGTTGGTTCGGAGATTATGTAAGGATGCTGCATCAACAGCAGAAGTTGTTTAGGATGAAATGCAGTGATGGAAGAGAAAGTGTTTATAGTACGATAATACACTAGACTGATGTTACAGATATGTGTACTGTAAGGTTACTGTACTTGTCTTATATATAAATATAGCTTTGTCAGTTTTGTGTCAGAGCTCATACAGAACACCCAAAGATACTATGAAATTCACTCTATTCTGTTGTGGGTATGTACAACAGCCATAACTGTTAAAGCAGCATTGAAGTGTTATGGTACAGTTGTGGATGTGACACGAATCATCATTTCCAGTTTTAAATTACAGGGCTAAACTTTAACTTCATAATTTGAGGGTTATTCATTAAAGTTTCAGTTACTCTGATATATACAAGGAAAGCAAGCATATCTGGCACAAAGAATGGGAATTTTTTGTATTGTATAAGCTTGGCTCTTCTGTCTCCTCCTGCATAGCATAACTATTTTCAGGTACATGTTAATTACGTAACGTACGCATGTTTAGTGGATCCATTATTAGTGCAGTAACTTCATTAAAGATGCATAAAAGAATTTTAAATTGGTACATATTTTCAGATCAGCAGAACTGGTGGCTATGCTGTGATCGCTTCACGGTAGCTGACATAGGATTGACAATCCTGCTGGATCGTCTGAATCGTCTAGGTTTAGAACAGCACTTCTGGGAAGCTGGCAAGAAACCACATATATCACGATATTATCATAGAGTTCAGCAGCGAGATTCATATAAAAAGACAATTCCATCGGCTATTTCGCTTGTCAAGATATTTATTCAGACACGAGCCCCACTTATTGTCGGAGCTGCCGTAGCTGTGGCTGCCGTTGTCGGTGGGATATTCTATTATAGAAAAACTAAGTAAATTATGTGATAAAATGATACTCATATACAGTAAAATTCCAGTCAGTTATGTGGTGAGCATAGGTAGTTGACATTTATTTTTTCTGAGTATAATACAGGATAAATGTTCGTATTGCTAAAATATCCCATTATTAATGAATGTAGGTAAGGTGAACCCACTTTGAGGGCATGAGACTTGTGCAGGTAGTGGCAGTCCGTACATGATGATTTGTCTCACCCATAGTAGTTTCCAGTTTCCTTAAAGTTTCCAGTTTTCCTTGACCTGTTTAATTTGATTTGTGATTTACAAATGGCAAAGAGGTGGCCTTTCTGTATTGTTTAGATACCTTGTGACAGTTGTCTGCTATTGTGTATACTTTCTTTGTGTTCCTCTTTGATTTTCAAATGCATGTGGCAGCAGTATATGAAGACAACAAGTGCTGCAAGCCGTACAGATTTAAAGGGCAACATCACATGCAGCAGTGGGCCAGGCATTAAGGCAGTCTTAGTCCAGCTGAGAATATTGGTGCCAACTTTATGTATTGTTATTTCATATAGTCACATCCTGTGGAAGTAAGACTACCACATTATCTGAAAGTACTTACATAAATATCAGAGGAACAGAATTAGATAACTTGTGTAACATATTTATGCATTTTCTTAACAGAAAAGTTATATATCAAGACATGGCTGAACTAGAGTGGGATAGTACTTTCAGATATCTTAATATGGCGTACCATATCCTTTTAGAACTGAAACAGAACTGTCAATAAAATCAATTTTGACTAGTATCCAAAGGGATTTTCATATACACGAAAACGTCAAAAGTTCAGACTAGTGGATCAAAATGATAAACCAGAGCAGTCAGCTGTGGCTTTTCTTTAACTTTCATGTATATTATTATTCTTCCTCCCCCTCACGTTTCAACTCTGCATGCCAACTGTCAGCCAAGCTCCTCCACCTGTAAATTTAACGTAATCCACATTCTGTGCAATAGAATGATTGTACAGAATTTGATTATTGATTGTGCAATTTGTTGGCTCAAATAGTGTATCCTCCGCCTGTCTTTGTCTTGCCAAAGCTTCCCCTCCTCAGTTTCTTGCCATGTTCTTCCTGCATCTTGCTGTGCAACATTTCTCCTAAGCTGTTGTTTCCATCTTGTTTTTCCTTTTCCTTATGGGTATTTCCCTTGTTTCATTTAATGTCAGACATAATTTGATTTGCAATGCCAATCTTTATGTTCTCCATAACCTCTAATTTACCCACAACCTTCAAGTTAAACATATCTCATTTGTACTGCACTTTCTCTTGTATTCACAGTTAAAACACCTCTTTTAAGTGAATTAGGGTGATGTAGTGCTAATGCTCTAGACTTGTATTCGCAGTTCCCCGACTTTGTAACTTAGTTGGGACGCTGGCTGTCCTGACCATGTTTTTTTGTGATTTGCCTCGTTTCCTCACACAAATTTCAGAATGGTACCATGATTATGCCACAACTGTGTCCTTCCAGACCCTTTCCAATTGCCGTTCATTAGTCACCCTGTCATTTGACAACAGTCTTCAGTACTGATAGCCTAATTAAACAACCTACTGGGGCTAATTTACCCAGTTTAAGCTGAACTCAAATAGTGAGGTATGACTGCATATATTTCTTACTTGTTGTGTTTTCACAGTGATGTGTCACTGCACTGCATCACAGTGCACCATAACATTCTTTACCCACATAATAGTCTAATTTTTCTCCTACTAACAGCATTGCTTTTGTGAAAGCACAATATAACTTTATTTATTTGATATAAAACAATGAGTTGGCAGTAAACTGCATGAAGTTGGGAAGTCACACATGCCTACCTGACTGGTGCACGTACACACAAACTTGAAACTAAACTGTATCGTACCACATGACGGAAAAGAAACTGATGATATATAATATTCAAAAGTCAAACTGTTTAGTCTGACTGGGACTAGCTCATTCTGTCAGATGGAATTTCTTCCATTTTTTGCCTCAGAGTGAAACAAAACATGTATGTGAAATGTGTGTGTACAATCCTCAAATGTCGTACGATTATCCAACAGTTCACATAATTTCCTCTATTCCTGTCACATGAAATGTCCTTTAAAGAAGAGGGATACATTTTCCTTGTTCTTAGCACCACCCCACAAAGTTGTGCATAGATTGGTGTGGAGATAAAATGCCATATTCTCTAAGTGTTGGTACTAGATGGCAAGTAGTCAGCAATACGTATCAGATGTCGTCCCAACACGTCTCCACAACTACTGGACGGAAAACAAAATTCAGTGAACCCTATAGCTATATGGCTGTAGCAGGACAGCTAATGCCTGTTTTTGCCAGGAGTCAAAACACCTGCAGTTCAGCCTGTAACTGTCACCGTACTGAGCCATTAAGGCTCATCAGTATCAAAATTTGGTCTTTGAAATTGATTTTTCAACTTAGTTGACAGCCACTTAATCCAATTCACTAACATTTAATGATATAATTATGCAAATTAATTAAACTGACCTGAGAACCAGGATTTGATTCTCAGCAAGGCCACTGAATTTTCATAATGGCACTAGCTGCAATTTGGATTGATCCACATTCCAAATCTAATCACTTCAGCATCAACATGAACCATGTTCCTTCAAACCTGAAGATGGAGGCAGCATGTTTGTTCTGACTACAAACTGTACTACAGAGGAAATTTGAAATAACGTGTTGAAAATACTCGGTCTTTTGAGATATGATAATGTGTTGGGTGGTAAAAGCTACTTAGGTGGGTAAATGTGTACCAGTTGATAAAGTGTCATTTCTCACAAGACTTTAATCTTTATTGACATGGCTGTGAGAACCGTAAGTCTTGAAACATATTGAAATAATGGGCTTCCAAAGCAGCCACACAGAATGTATAAAATGTCAAGTTAGTGGAGAATACAATATTTTTGTTTTAAATTTGAGTAAATATGGTATTTTCAGGCACCTAACTTGCAGTGATACAGTGTATATCAGAAATAAATGTTTTCTTACTCACTCATTGGAGAAAAGCAATTCTTTAGAAGCTGACAGCCCTCAGCTAATTCTCAGCATTTTATGGAACCTGTGGGTTCATTACCTTTTTCACAAGAGCCTGCCACTAACCCCTAACCTGAGCTAATTAAATCCAGTCCACATCTCCCCATCCTATTTGAGATAGATTTGAATATTATCCTCACTTCTATGTCCATGTCTTCCAAGCAGACACTTTCCTTCATTCCCCCCCCCAAACAAACCCCCATATGCACTTCTATTTCTCTTCTTGGCCCCCCCCCCCACCCATGCTACTTTTCCTACCCATCTCATCCTCCATAATTTGATCAGTTGAATAATACTTGGTGAGGAGTACCAATCATGGAACTCCTCATTATGCAGTCTCTTCTGCCTCCTGGTACTTCCTCTCAGGTTATGTATGTAGCATATATTGGTATATAAAAAATAAGTATCGTCAGTGTCTGCATCTGGTGTTGAGCAAGACATTTCGTGTAACTGTTATCTAGTATATATGAAAATGTAACTGTGGTTTCCTATTGTGCCCCCAAGAGAGTAAGTGTGGAATGGGGAAGAACTGGTATTTGGTTTCGTCCATCCCACACACTACAGTAGGACTGTAAGATATGTCCTCAAAGAGAGGACTGAATGTAATGGAGTAAGCTCATAAATAGGAATTGAGGGATACTTCAACAGTCCTTTCCCAAATGTGACATACTGCAGGAAAATAAATCCAATTAGGGATCTGTGTAGTCTTAGGTTATTTATGTGCCCTGCAATTTATACCCTCCATGAAATAAGAGTGGCAGAGATTTTAAAAACTGTTTAAATTTGGAACTCTTGTGATGGAAACAATTCATATATCTCAAACACTGGTCAAGGTCAAGAACTGCTTAAATATGCTATACATGCCTCATAAAACCAGAAAAAAGAAACATTAACCATGCCAACTCAATATTCTAGGGCACCTTGGGTGTCATATTGTATAATATTTGAGTTTTAAAATTACTTTATAGTGAATTTGTTGCTCACCACATATGAAACTGAAGAAATTCTGTATTTCAGTAGATTCATGACAAGTTATGTTGTTACTGATGTTGCTCAAAATACGAGCCAATTTGTATGTAGAAGTGGACATGGGTAAGGCACCAGCATCCTGGCATCACTGTTTTGTCCATATAGACAGTGTTAGAATGACAGATGCTACCCTGTGAAACAGTATAATATAAAACATGAAGACTGGTTGTGTGTGTATTATTGCTATAGCTGGAGGGTCCTTGTAACTTTGTGCACAAATGGTGGTGGAAGGTAGTTGTGATATGAATGTAGCAGACTGTAGATTATATGTAACAGATGTGTAAATAATTGTCATTCCATATAATTTCAGAATGAAACTTGATAAATTCTTACACATATTCAACTTTTGTTATAAGGAGTTAAATCCCGATATTATTAGTAATAAAGTGAGTTTTCGTCACAATTAGTGTTAAAGTTTGTCTTTTTTTGTACTTACGTTTTAAGTGTGCAGTGAAATGTGGCAGATATGGACCCAGCCTGTAGAAGTTCTGTGTTAATACTTTATATAGAATATAAATGTTGCTCAAAACAGAATAATAATAATAGCATGAAATGGGGACAGGAAGTGCCTTAAGATATGTAAATAAAAATTGTGTTATAAAACAGACTTGCTATATTAATTATCGTGCTTGACCGTAAGCTAATTTTGTAAGTTTCCTTAGCACAGAGAAGCAGTTAATGCACTGCTCACCCTGTTACTTGCCCCTCCCCAATTTACACACCTAGTAACTAAACCAGAACATCTGAATGATTTAAAAACTGGAGAACACCAGAAGGCAGACGGTACATTAGCACTTGCACATAATGAAAACTGCAGGTGGCAATTCTGCTTTGTGTTCAGGTTCAAATCTTGACCCACAGGCCCCCTACCCAATGTTTTACATCATTTATTTGGTCCCCCCAGGCAAATGCCAACTATTACTTCAAATTAGGCTATGAACACTTCCACACCCTTCCAATTCATTATTTTCTGATAATCCTAGCATTTCATACTATACAGCCTGAAATACTATCATACATGAAAAATAATCTATATTTTCACATCAAAAGTGTCATCACTGTTACTGAAATAAAAATGTTAAAGGCATTTCTGTGTTTAACTTAGCATCATATGATGAAGTATGAAGAAGTGGACATGATACTCCACTCATTCTTAGCCTCAGCACTAGATATAGTTGAGTTGTTAAGCTTCATGCCCCACATATTTTAACCCAAAAGAATCTGTGCCGTTGCCTGGTATCTGAAGGCTGTGGCCTAGTCACTACTCGGCTAATGTGGGTCATGTTACTAAATACGGTCCATATTTTCTTGGAACTGGTGACAGCTTTAACTAATGGTAGCCTACTGGAAACTGAAACATTCTTGGTACTGCCATCATCCATTACAGTGACACACATGCGCACACACTGTTAGTGATCAGAGCTGATCTGTTAGTTGCTAGTAAGGAGGCTGTTCGAGAAGTTAATGCCAATACATCAAGTATAAGTTCACGTCTCATGACCAGAAGGCAGAACAACATTCATATGTGAAGATAAATAAATCCTTTAAAATTTCAAGTTCTAATATTCTGTAATTATACCAATATATATCAAAACTGCACACACAAACAAGATAGGCAATGTATGTATAATGAACACTGAGGCATGTATGTGCAACCATTGTTGCAGTGGAAATCAGTATTATATATTCTGAGTGTGGGTTTGTAGCCTTTGATATCCAGCAAGCAATGTGCATGTGCCATACTGTCTGTGGTTTGTCCGGCTTTACAATATTTTTCCACATTATCTCGTAAGCGGCAGTTTTTTTTTTTTTAAATTGTACATACTGATTTTCTCTACAACTTTTCCTGGAACATTTCTCATTTTAAAAAAGAACTCGGTGACATATGAACAAAAATGTATATTGGTCTTCACGTAAAGTACCCATTATTCTTGTCAGAATTTAATTAAAACTTCAATTTTCTCAAAAGATTTTTGAAAAATATTCAAATATCAAATTTCATGAAAATTGATCCAGTGGGAGCCAAGTTGTTCCATGCAGATGGAAAGCCACACAGGTGGACAGGCAGACATGACGAAGCTAATAGTCACTTTTCGCAATTTTGCGAACGCACCTAATAGTCGCTCTTTACAATTTTCCTAACGCACCCAAAAACAGATTAAATTCAGGGCATAACTGCTACAATTTGGTTTGGGGTCACTAGTCTGCCAATCTGTGGTTTGAACACAAAGATGATTCATATATACAAAAGTAATTTTTCTGCTGTTTTGTAAGGGCATCAAAATCTCTCACTTTAATTGCAGCACAAAGGCTGAGGGACTGAGAGAGTGCTAAGACAAATATTTGGATGTGGGGGAAGGAAGTAAAATGATGGGGGGGGGGGGGGGGGGGGGAAGAGGGGGTTATATTTGTGGCCTGCCGCAAAACAACAGAAAGGAGGAAAAAAAAAAAATTGGGGGAGGGGGGAAAGAAAAAAAAGGGGGGGGGGGGGGAACTGTGAAATGAGCTTCATAATGTGCACTCACTGCAAAACACTGCAAGGATGATACAATCAAGAGACATGAGATGGTAGGGACTGCTGCACGAATGAAGGGGACAAGAAATGCATAGGAGTTTTGGTGAGGAAATCTGTAAAAACTGTGGCAATAAAATTATTTTGCAGAATGACTCAAGTGCATGTGTTCACAAACAGAAGGAAATTTTATTTGTATAAATGGTGTAAGATATGCCTTTTAAATAAATTCCAACAATATTCTTCGTGGAACAAGAGTTTATATAATAAAATATTTTAGAAATCCCCACTTAATTAATGTAAACAATATTAAAAAATTACATACTATTATAACTGTACTCACCACACACACACACACACCACATATACTCTATTATTGTTCAATCATGTCTACGCACACACATTACATACAATAGAGTAAAACTTGCTTCTAATGGAAACCCTGGGATTGTTTCAACTTCAGATAGGTACCCTATGGGAAGATCATATTTATGATCCAACTCACAA
>Ga0123355_10019133_pt1 | contig 10896 bp, 4 predicted proteins | sample TergutEmb28metaG_3_FD_89872 | JGI IMG/M metagenome (GOLD analysis project Ga0123355, IMG submission 89872) | Embiratermes neotenicus P1 segment gut microbial communities from Petit-Saut dam, French Guiana - Emb289 P1 | ecosystem: Host-associated > Arthropoda: Insects > Digestive system > Gut ...
CACGACATCACACTGACACCACATTTTATTGCACCACCACCACAAGCCGCCACAAGACATCACACTGACACCACATGTTATTGCACCACCACAAGCCGCCACAAGACATCACACTGACACCACATTTTATTGCACCACCACCACAAGCCGCCACAAGGCATCACACTGACACATGTTATTGCACTACGACAAGCCGCCACAAGGCATCACACTGACACCACATTTTATTGCACCACCACCACAAGCCGCCACAAGACATCACACTGACACCACATGTTATTGCACCACCACAAGCCGCCACAAGACATCACACTGACACTACATGTTATTGCACCACCACCACAAACCGCCACAAGACATCACACTGACACCACATGTTATTGCACTACGACAAGCCGTCAGAAGGCATCAAACTGCTGCCACATGTTATTGCACCACGACAAGCCGCCACAAGGCATCACACTGACACATGTTATTGCACCACGACAAGCCGCCACAAGGCACCAAACTGCTGCCACATCACGTTATTGCAAAAGCAGCATGCCGCCAAAACAATGTCTTTTTCATGTTTTGCATAACATTATGCTACTTAACATATTTCCATAAAATAATAAATAATGAAAATAAATAATTGCTACAAAGGTTTACACGACATACACGAAAGTGTAATACCCAACGAATTTGCGTGGCCGTGATGGTAGCTTATTCAGCTGAAACATGTCGCTAAATATGTGAAACTAAGTGAACGAATGTACAATAAAAAGTATTTTGTGCAGACGGCTGTCTTAAAAAGAACAGATCGTTATAACCAAAACGGAAGGCTAAGATACAGCTTTTCTAAAAACAAATGTTCAAAAGAGTAATTTAATACTGCAAAGGCGTGTAAACATCATGTCGTGCAAACTGTGCACACATGGGAGCGAAGCTCTTTCTCTGTACAGAAGTAATTACCATATTATACGTAGGCTACTTAAAAAGTTAATTAAAATTGCACTCGTTGTACTGAACGCTACACAACATGCACCATATTCATCCACCGTACAAGCCAAACAAACACGCCAGCTATCGCAGAGGACAAATCAGTTCACAATGCTACTAACAGAACCTTGTTAAACATTTTTAATGCTTTTTCCACCGTGCTTTGTGATATAATTATACCAAAAAAAAAACCCCCCGAAATGTACAATTACATAAACTAATATTTAATTTTTAATTTCCGTTGTCTCCTATACTTTTCGAACTTCTAGGAAGACCTCAGTCTCGGACACCCTTTCCTATACACCAGACTGCTCACACCGATGCGTGTAAAACATTCCATACTGCATACAAGCTGTCCCCCTGCGGATGAACCAAGAAGTTCGAAACATGTGGGAGAGAACATAAATTAAAAATTAAATATTAACTTGCCGGTGCATTTCGTTGGTTAATTCTCCGGTTCATTACTCCATTCACAACAGCCGAACACTGGTACCCATGATTCAAATCCACAAACTCGGAATCTCTTTCTTAAAAATAAATTTTAATGTAACATTCCCACCTATTCCCAACCCATCCAAGAGGCCGTGTTCCAGGCGTTTCCCGAACAAAGTATTGTGGGCATATTATAGTCTCGCGCGTGGTAAATGCTTAGCCCATGGCATTGTCCTTCTTCTGCACACACTAATAACACAGAAGAACAAACTTAAACTTTTGTTTTGCCCCTGGACGCAAATAGGTGAATTTTTATAATTTGGCCACGCTGAACCCCAGTCTGAAAAAGAAAATACTGTTACCTAAACTTTTTCTGGAATTACAGTTCGTATTTTTTTCTGGGCATTTTCAAAGGTTTTTACTATATTTTAATGAAAGTCACTTTTCCAAGTCCAAATGAACATAAAGAATTAAAAAATAGCGGTAAGAATGCTGTATGAAAATAACTTCACGCAGTTACGCAACAAAAATTAGAAAATCAATTTTTTATTTTACTCCCGTTTAAAACCTCTTTCTGTAAATCACCTGTACCTGGGAATATACACCTTTCCACTAAGGTCTCAACAACAGTTCTGTTACTACTTTCCCGCATATCTTTTCTCCATGGTAGAAATATTCTGGCGGAACCTTTCCCCATGTTCGTCACAGACGTCATAAAATAAATTGGGCCAATTAACACATTTACGAGACATGGCGAAAACAACTCAACAAAAGTAAAGCTGTGTTATTAAAAGGTAAAGTTAAAGTGATCCCGTTACAGGCCCGGTGTGGCCCAGAGGGAGGGTAGAGGTATAGCTCTACTCTTCCATGACTGCGGCACTATAAGGGGGTGAGTGGTCAACAGCACGCCCCGGCCGCACTGTACCCCCGGGAATGACCCGGTACCCATTATATAGGAGACTGGGTGGGCCCCAGGGCTGGGCTGGACGGGCGGAAAATCTCGTCACCACCGGGATTCGATCCCGGACCGTCCAGCCAGTAGTCAGTCGCTATACCGACTGAGCTACCCCGTCCACAAACCTGTGTTCTTATTTTTCTTAATATTCAAATGAACTACGTGTAACTTAATACTGTCACACTTTGGTTCACAATTTCAGTGATCAACGCGTAAACGAATTCTCACGATAGAACGCGGGATACCTGAACACAGAGACGCCTACTACCGCTGATCACCGACTGTCACCAAGAAATAAGGTCTACTGAACTGTCAAAGGTTAATGAAACGTTCGGTGCAATATGCTGTTTTTTTTTCTCTCCTTGAAACCCTGAAAGTGTAATAACACTGAAAAATGAATAAGCGTTTTGTTTCCGGTTGTCTGCCTGGTCGCGCCTATAACCCTGCCGACCGCAACAGCTTGCTACTCTACGGACTTCAGATCTGTAATCAGCGCAAAAAATGTAATAAAATCACTTCATTTTACTTCGGGGCAAATTTCATTGCTCAGAGGTGTAATGGTTGTACTTGGTGATAAGTACAAATTTTTACGTTCCTCATTACGTAACTTTCTGCCGGCCCCTGTTTCATACTTGCCACAGTGCCCTGTTTTAACACCCTCTGCCCTTCTTCCTACACGGCGAAAAACCAAGCTTGAAATGCTCCACCACTACCAAAAAAAAAAAAACTGCAAGGTTCAAAACAGGAGAGCCCGACGAATGTTTAGAAATGACGGTTTGCAAACCAAACAGTTCAATACAAATTTCACTTCAAACTAACGATCTCCGTTGAACTGCGCTACATCTGCGGTTGATTCCTTTGATTTGAGATTACCAGAAATGTGTGCCCCCATAATTAATTTTTCGTACATGCTTTTGTTGGTCTGGGCATCCGTCAAGCTGTCAAAACCAAAAGGGCACCGCAGCAATACGAGTTTGAAAAATAACGCTGGTTAAATGCAATAAATGAACAGAGAGGAAAGGACAACAGGGCATGGCATGAATTTTGCTGATCATGTCAACTGCACAACGGCACCTCCAGGCCAGTTTATACTGCCAGTAAAACATTTATACTGCCAGCAAAACAAAGTGTAAAGTTTTGATGCTTTGCTGACCGTGCTTCTCAGTAAATTTTCTTAGTAATTAAACAACTTGATGCACAATTTTTTTTTGTTTTACAATAAGTTTATTTCATGCCTCTATATGTTTCCTGAACATGTGCTCATCATCAGGAGGTCAAAATTGCATTACACAGCCTCTCTCAACCTGTGCGCGGAACGGCCACCTATAGGTATGATGATACCAGAGGCTGCATAATACAATTTTGACCTCCTGATGATGAGCACATGTGCTCGAAACATGTAGAGGCATTAAATAAACTTATTGTAAAACAAAAATTTTGTGCATCAAGTTGGTTAATTACTAAGATAAAAAAAAAGTGTAAAGGTTACAGAATTCACCAAGTACGGTCAGGAGTTCCGTGTTTCGGCGTGGATATAGCAACCGTGTTAGTTTTGTTAACTACATCCACTTACAACCTCCATGCAGCTGTTATTTTTGAAAATATATCAGTCGCTCAGCCGGCTAAGAAACTCCGTCAGCTTATCGACCTGTTACCGTGTTGTAGGCCCTTGGTTCTAGGCTCTAGGCTCTAATACAGCACAGTCTCACGTGGCAGTTCCTTTATAACAATCTCAATATCCTCCTCCCATCTCTTACCTTGAGGTTCCCCACTAAAATCTCGTGAAATTTCAGGCTCATTGCAGTGATTACGAAAATTAGTCTTGTGGAATGTGACGCCGTGTAGCGTGGTATAAATTTATCGACATTCTGGAGAAACCTGCTTCCTACATCGCCCTCATAATGAACGCAGAAGGGTTCTCAGAAACGTCCGTGCATCTACCACACAATACGGCGTCAAATTCAAGAACATAATAATCTTCAAAGTCCTGTAAACTTTTTGTATGTTTATAAAAAATTAATTTAATTTTCTACGGCACGTGTGATTATTACAAATCTGAAAAGAAAAAAAAAACACTTGAGGAGTGCCGAATAGATTTTCGCAGAATTTTATGGCGCCGATTTTTAAGAAAAACAGAGGAGCCATTTCAATTTTCAGTAACACAGGACTACTGTAACAACTATATACGAAGACCTACACGTGTTTACGCGTGCACCGGCGTTCGTTATTCTCTATGTACACTCCCAGTCACCCAGAACACACATACAGGTTACGAATTCAATTCCACTTTGTACCACCGTTGTTAAACAAAAATGAAAATTTCGCCCTGGAAATAGTTCGCATTTTCCTCGCACCGTACCAACAGCACTACAATCGAACGTGAAAGGAACTGCGCATGTATCGTAACATTGTTACTAGGATACAAGGAAACCACAAACATCCCATCACCACACCGACACAGGAGGGAACATGCCATAACAGTTGTGCTGCTGCTCTACTTTAAATTCTGCGGCGCAACAACCCATATCGGGCCTAGGTCGCCTGACAGCTCAGATTTCTAGATCACACACTGATACAAGTGCGTGCAACAGGACTCCTCTGGACGGGTGATCGGCTCGTCGCAGAGGACGACACCTATAAAACACATAACAAACAACAGACGAACATCTATGGCTTCAGCGGGATTCGTACCCGAGACTCCAGCAATTGAGGGGCTGCAGACCTACGCCTTCGACCGCACGGCCACCAGGATGTGCAATATTTCTATTACTGTCCTGTTTTGATGTTCATTTAATTATGTCAAGAGACTTGTTCGTGAGCTTGTGTTTTAAGGTCTGATTCTACACCCATGACAAGCATTTTGATACCCTGGCGTACCGTACCATACCATTATACACGACGAAACTCCCTCAGATTCCAGAACCTACAACATTGCAAGCACGAAAATGGCTCAGAAAGTTGGAAGAATTTATTGCTTCCCTGCTTTCCTCTGCGCAGTTAGCCGTATCAAGAGAGGGCAAAGTGGAATGTTAGTAGCGTTCTACTCACAAGAAAATATTGCATTTCCACCTGTCAGACGGCGAAACCGAAATTACACGAATAAACTACATCCTGGCGCGAGAGACAAGTGCAAAGTTGACGTATGATTACGATTAAAATTATACAAAACGTAACCACGAGCTACATACATACATATACTTAGGCGACCGACAGTACACATTCTCGCTGGCTACACAGAGAAACAGAAAAGTATTAGACACAGAATTCATAGCAGCTGCGAGCAGAAGCCATAAAGTCTAACGTAAGACTTACACACAAGTGTACTGGGCCAAAAACACGTCAATTCTTTTTCTGCACAACGTTCGTTCGGAACATTCTTCGATTCGATAAAAATTTAGGGAGTTATATTCTGAGACAGGGGCAGAAACGCAAACAGCTCTTCATGTAAAGTTTCCGCTATTTTTGTTCAATTGTAAAAAAGTGTGCATAAATTTTAGTTATTCTGCAGTTGTTAGACACGCAGAGACAAAGACATGGTCACGCTAATAGCCATATCTATGCTAGTTTCTTTCAAAAACGCGCAAAAAAAAAAATTGTCAACTGTAAAGAGAAGTTGCGGAAGGGACAACATTACTCGGGAAGCGAATAATACGAAGTCCAACAATAGCCAATTCAGAGCGTTATAAATGTTCAATTCTTCAATTCTTTCCTGAATAAGGTGACAGAACTATGAAACTTGTAATCGGCGCAAATCTGCAAGCTTCACCTTCCGCATGCCATTCACAGACGAGAAATACAGTCGTACGTGAAACGATCGTGCCAGACACGCTGTAGTTTACTTACATGAGCTAATCATGCATTTTGATTTACACTCTCAGATCTACAGCAGCTACTCCATCGTATCCTTCCGCTCTCCAACAATCACTCGCCAGGCGTGAAGTTCGAACATTCGTGCAAGCTCCTATACCTAAAAGCTGTTTACACATCCAGTGACTTTGTGTTTTGAGATATCAATATCGAAGTAGTATTTGGAACCAAAAGCAGCATGCCAGATAATCGCAATGGACTCGCTCACTTGAAGCGGAATCTGGGAACCCATGAATAACAACTGAGCTGCGTTTGAACTGAAAGAGAAGACAGTCCTGACTGCTACAACACACGAAACAATGGCTTTGAACAATTGCGAATCGAAACACAACGAAATGTGAGAGCAAAGCGAAACGACAAACCCAGCACCGCCAGTGTAACATGCTCTCAACAATAATGAATGAGCGGTCAGGAGTGAAATTCCCCCATACGGGATACAAAACTGCACTGGATCATAACAGGATAAACCTTTCAACATTGTCCGAAATCACTCGCAGCGTTATTAAAGGCCTGATCGGTTTGCAATTATGTTACAGCACAGTAGCCAGACTGTTTTGTTTCCAACGCATTATTTGGGTAAAATAACACAACAAAGTCACTTAAAAACTGTGGTGGTGGAACATACCCGTCCTTTTATTTTTATGGAAGTTCCATAACGCGCATTGCATTCTGCGAGATACGTCTCTCACAACAATGTAGATGAAGATTCAAATTTTCTGGGATGTTAAGCCGTGTTGATCTGTAAATAGCAACTGACGTCTCGACGAATGGCACTAATGCCTTCATCGTCCGGATGCAGCATTCCTGGTGAAGGAAGTACGCTCCTTGGAGTCTGAAGCTATTTACCGATCTACAGGGCATAACATCTCAGAAGACGTGAGCCTCTTTAAACAAGACCACACGATGAAATACACACACACATTCGTCAGCAAAAGACGCCTGAAAATACAGAAATATGGATAGCTCTCGTCTTCCATGGAGTCAGCAACACCACAGTAAAATATTTCAAAGCACAGGGGGATATTACAGTTAGCAATTGCCTGGCAAGTGAGGACACGTACTCTCGTACAGAGGTAACAACTTCACGGATGAACCTTCTGCATCTATTTTGGGGGCACGCTAAGTCCTTTCCTCATCCTGAAAATTGAGGCACCAGATTCTTCCGAAACGCTGTCGCCTACTTACCACGTTACATGGCGTCACAATCGCGATACCTCGTACATCTAAAATGGCTATAATATTCATTTCAGAATGAACTACAATCATTCGATTCAGAATGACACTGCATAAACAAACCGCTACCGTCTCGAGGCAAGCGTACTCTGAAGATGGAGGCAGAACGTGCTACACAGTTGCTATTAACAGTTCAGCTCCATGACGGAGACATCTAAGGACAGGAGTACACAAATGCCGGGTGTCAGGTCGCCGTGGCGACCAAACTATGTAATTTTGATTTTTTTTTTAAGTTTTCCGTCCCGAAGTGTTACCACATACAATTAAAATACTATACGTCAGTCATTAACAAAACATTTTATTCATATACAAAGGTATAGATGTCAGGGCGACATGTTTCGACCTAGTAGGTCATCCTCAGGCCCTTCAAGCGTTGTTTAGGTTGTTTGTGTTCTTGGAGGGCCTGAGGATGACCTACTATGTCGAAACATGTCGCCCTGACATCTATACCTTTGTATATAAATAAAATGTTGTGTTAATGACTGATGTGTAGTATTTTAATTGCAAACTGTGTACGTTGGGCCCTAACATCGGTGGGTCATCAGTAGAGAATTATTTCATGTCATCCTTCCGGCGCCTAATATTTTGAGAGAGCTCCTAGATTTCTGGAACGTGTGTGTGTGTGTGTGTGTGTGTGTGTACGTGCGCGCGCGCATCCCTACCTAGGGAGATGTGTTAAAAATGCTAAGACGTAATAAATTTCGTGTCGCACTTCAAAGCGTCTTACCGCAAAAGTGGATAGTGTGTCCGCATGTGTAATCAAAGTAAGGACACGGAGAACCCAAAGCGGGACGCATTTTGGAAATATCCGGTTCGAATTTCGGCAGGGACATGGGCTACCCTGACGAAAGTTCTTCGTGAATTTCGCCACTGCCTCCAGGCAAAATCAGGGGTGGAGCCTTCAAGTAAGACCAGTCACGCTTTATTCAGTCACCGATTCATTCAATGATTATACGTAAGGACAACGTCGTTTAACAAACTAAAGATAAATGCCAATGCAATGGTAACTCACACCCAATAAATAATGCAAATCGTAACTTCAACAGCGGGATGTCAACTGATGCTCTAAATCAAACCGTTATTAATTGCGCAGCTGATACTCTAGCTTTACCGTATGCAAATGCGATCAATTAATCCGCAATGCACACAGTGTGAACACTGAACAGCGATTACTACGCTAGCTTTTAACGGTTCGGGCCACACAATGCGCTTGTGTGCACACAAAGGTGCAACAACGATTTGCTTTATACACAGCTGTTTCATTTAGTCCTTTTAGGCGCGTTCGCACAGTAGCGAAAAGCGCCTATTACCCTTGTCATCTCCGTCCGTTCGTCCGTCCGCATGTACCAGCGCGGTTATCACTGGATGGATTTCGCGAAATTTTAATAGTGGGGATTATTATAAAAATCCAACTTCAATTAGACTCGGGTTATTTACATGAAGATCTAAGTACGTTTTATTGCTGCCGGCCATATTAGATCTCTATACACGCTCTCTATGAGTGAAATGGTATCAGACTCTTACGACAGCCGAGGGGGCATAAACATAACGCGAACGCGCCACAATGTTACGTAATACGTACATTGCTACTGTGTGCAAGACACGTCGAATTACGAATGTAGGTTACGAAGAGTAAGCTAGAACGGACGAAAAAGAAAATGGCAAGAAGATAAAGGTGATGAAAGGGAACGGAACAGAAAATACATCATTTTGTGAAAGAAAATATGTAACAACGAAATATGCAACGTAAAAGCCAGCCAACATAATTTTACAACAATTACTTACGACGCTGATGTTATACCATGCAGTTCGGTACAGGTGTCTAATTCTGAATGTTTACCGAGATACAGCTGCTTGAATCTCTAGGCCTAACTACGTTAGATTTCTGTTTCTGTGACCGGATGAAGAGCGAAGTATACTACAGATAGGTGGATACGCAAGACGAACTGCTTGCTCGCATTTTGGATGCTGCTGCCAGCACAAAGAAACTTAAAGATCAACTCACACGAACAATACGCGATTTTGACGCACGATCTGCAAAGTACACTTAACCTTTTAAAGGTTAACGGTTGGTGTATGCACCATTAGTCTTAACGTTAAAACATCCTAAATTATGCCCACAGAATATTTATATGTTTTGTATGTATCTCAGGAAAAAAACAATGAAGTTTGCCCTGTGCAGCATTACTGATTAGTTTTTATAACTGAGGAGACAAGTGTTTATTGCGCGGTACGGACTGGGTCTTTAAATAAAATGGTATAGATAAAAGGTAAAGCAGTCCCGTTACAGGCCTCGAGTGGCCCACAGGGTTCGAGGAAATTAAGGTTCCCAGATTATGTGACAATGGCACAGGATGGTGGTAAGGTTGTCAGCCTTACGCACCGGCCGATTTTACCCCCAGGAGATACTCCTGGTACTCATTTCTGTTAGCGGCTGAGTCTATCCCAGGGCCATAGTGCGATCGGAAGGACTTTATGTCAATAAAAATTCAATGACACCAGCTGGGATCGAACCAGCGACCTTCCGATTTGTAGCACAACATCTTAACCACTGTGCCACCGTGGTCCCCAAAATGGTGTAGATAATCGTCCTTAAATAGTCAAGGCTGACGGTGGGATCTAGGAACATGTACTGGAAATATAATAAATTTGACATCTGACTGTGTAACAAATCCCTCGTTTAAGCATCAAATTAAAATTAAAATCAAATTACATTAAGAAATTTCTCTTTCTTTATTACCATACAAAATGCTTTGTATCTGTCAATTCAAACAGCTCTATTTCGGTAACCATTCAGAAATACAAACATGTTAACAAACCCCCCCCCCCCCCACAAAGACCTTTACGTACCGTTGCGCCACGTTGTGGTCAACGTCACAGATTTTCCCGTACTAATACAACCTGTGCCGATCCCGGTGGTCGTGCGGTCTGAGACGTGGTTCTGTGGCCGCTCGCTTTCTAGAATTGCCGGTTCGAATCCCGCAGGAAACATGGATGTGTGCTTCGTGAAAGTGCGGTGTGTTGGGTAAGAGGTCTCTGCGTCGGGCTGAACACTCGTCCAGGGGAGTCCCACAGGTTGTGGTGTTTCTGATAATTAGTGTGGTAGCGGAACCTCAACAATGCGGAGGCCTTGGCCCACAAGGGCTGTACAGCAATGAGGGGGGGGGGGGAATACAACCTTTGAGAACGCCTGCTTACAACATGCAGTTTATTTCGCTGCATATTTCAGTAATGCTGTTCCTGACTATAGCAGTAACTTCTGCAACGTTTTGATATTAAATGCATGTAAAAAAAAGAAGGTAAAGTGTTCCCGTTACAGGCCCGGTGTGGCCCAGAGGGTGGGTAGAGGTATAGCTCTACTCTTCCATGACCGCGGCACTAGAAGGGGGTGAGTGGTCAGCAGCACGTCCCGGCCGCACTTTACCCCCGGG
>Ga0123355_10019134_pt1 | contig 10896 bp, 6 predicted proteins | sample TergutEmb28metaG_3_FD_89872 | JGI IMG/M metagenome (GOLD analysis project Ga0123355, IMG submission 89872) | Embiratermes neotenicus P1 segment gut microbial communities from Petit-Saut dam, French Guiana - Emb289 P1 | ecosystem: Host-associated > Arthropoda: Insects > Digestive system > Gut ...
ACAAATTCACGCGACTTCTATACATTGAAGACTCTGGTTATTGGGTACATTCCCCGGTTGTGTAAGGGTAGCACGGCAGACTCTGACTCTGCTTGTGGGGGTTCAAATCCTCCCTGGGGAAATGATAATTCTTTATGGTATAAAAGGTAAAAATGTGACTACCTCAAGAAACGGCGCAAACGATCAAATCTGACTAGAAAATGCACGGATAATTCAAAAAGTTGTTTGTGGGGGAATGGATGAAGGTATGGAACAATGGCCGGATTGCGTACACTGCGAACAAACTGGCTACCAAAAGATATATTGAATGAACAAAATGATAAATGATGTACTTTAGTTAAAGAATAGGAGATGGGCTTATGTCAATGATGCTTAATGTTGAAGTTAAATGCCCTCTTTGTAATGAAAAGTTTGAGTATATGGAGCAGATTTCGTATTCCACATTTGGGCGGAATCTTGACTTCAAACCTGTCGGTTCCGCTACCATTCCTGACCCTATTCCACAATGTCCGAAATGCAAGTTTGTATTTTCTGAGAGATTGTTTTCAAAAAATAAGTTGAAGTTGCTGAAAGAAAATTTTGAAACGAACAATATTTTTGAAAAAGAACCGGGTATGCCAACTTACTACTATCTGGCAAGAGAATGTGAAATTGTTGGGAAAAAGCCGGATGATATTATTTATTACTACAATTGTGCCATTTGGGAAGATGAAGAAGGGAAATATTTTGAAAAAATAACTGAAATTGTTTTTGAATTTATGCGGGAAATTGACAAAAAGAACAAAAATTATTATGGGTATAAACTTATTAGGCTGGATTATCTTAGAAGGCTCAAAAAGTTTGATTACGCAAAAGATTTTATACTTGCGCTGGTAGAGGACAAAGAATTCCCGAAAAAATATCTTCCTGTACTTGATTTACAGCACCATTTAATAAAGATGTATGACAGTGAAGAACACGAAATGCCCGAAGTAAAGGAACCAGAGGAAAAAAAGAAAAGAGACAAGGGTTTGTCAAACGACGACGATGAACGAAAGATTGAACCCACGAAGGTTGATAATAAAGCTGGAAAACTTTCTGAAACGTTTGATTACGGTGATGCGAATGAAAACCAGAAACTTGCTATCTCCTGCACTGAAGGGCCGGTTCTTATTACCGCCGGGCCTGGAACAGGTAAGACATTTACTCTTGTGCAGAGAGCGTTGTACCTGATACAGGAGAAAGGTGTAAAGCCCGAAGAAATTATGATGGCGACTTTTACAGAGAAAGCCGCCAAGGAACTTATTACCAGAATTAGCAATACATTATTGAAAAAGAATATACTTCTTAACCTCAATGAGATGTATATCGGAACATTTCACTCGATATGTCTACGGTTCATTAAAGAAAATCTTGAATACTCGTCCATAAAGAAGAATTACCGTACCCTTGATGATTTTGACCAGAAGTACACAATCATGCGGAACATGAACAAGTTTGAGAAAATCGAAAATTTTGACATGGTTGTGAAGGAATTCGGGATATGGGAAAAGGCAAAAACAATTTGCAAATTTGTAAACAGCCTTTCAGAGGAGTTTGTAAAGCCTGAAGATTTAAAAATTGATACACGTCATCATATAAGAGCGTTGGGTGAAATAATGGAAACCTATAACGAGATTCTTAGTGACGGTAATTTAATGGATTTTTCAAAACTGCAGACAGAAGCGTACAACCTTATTAACAATAATCCTGCCGTTCTGGAAAAGATACAGTCAAAAATAAAATATCTAATGATAGACGAGTATCAGGATACCAACTATATACAGGAAAGGATTGTATTCTTATTGGGGCAAGAAACGGGGAATATTTGTGTTGTCGGAGATGATGATCAAGGCCTATACAGGTTTAGAGGCGCCACTATCAGGAATATACTTGAATTTCCAAGTCGTTTTGAAAGAGGGGCTTGTATACAGATACCGCTGGTCATCAATTACCGTTCAAACAGGGATATAGTCCAATTTTACAATGAATGGATGGGAAATCCACAGTTTTTTGAATGGGATAATTACCGTTTTGACAAGTCCATTATCGCCAGAAAAGGGATTGTAGAAAAATGTCCCGCTGTATTGAAGATTGGCGGCAGCACAGCAAGCAGCGATGGTAATGAAAATGAATATCACGAAAAGATACTGGATTTTATATTAGGGTTATACAATAACGGACAAATTACCGACCTTAATCAGATTGCGTTTTTATTCCGGTCAGTGAAAAGCCCAAAAGCGGTTAAGCTTGCACAGTATCTTGAAAGCAAAGGGGTCAATGTATATTCTCCCCGCTCGGATATGTTTTTTAACAGGGATGAGATAAAACTTGTTTTTGGTCTATTACTCTTTTTATTTCCGCAATATGTGGAGAAGATGGAAGAAAAGAAATTCAGGTTCATGGATGAGGATTTGGAGAAATACCTTCGGTCTTGTATTGAAACTGTAGAAAAAATACTTGTTGCCAATAAGGAAATGTATCTGGATATTCTGCAATGGGTCAAAAGATACAGTATGCAGCATCAGATGTTGACGAAAAACACTGATTATGCCTATTCAGGCTTGCTTTACCGGATGTTTGAGTTTGAGCCGTTTAAGTCTCTGCTTGACACCAATATCAGTTTTTCGAAAGCAAAAGATTTGCGGATACCACGAAACCTTGCGCTGCTTTCGAAAATAATTACCAAGTATGAGTACCTGCACCACATAAACGTTTTAACGCCTAAAAATATAGAAGACGGAACAGAGCGGTTTTTTAACCTGTATTTACGGTTTCTGTTCAAGGGCGGGTTTAATGAGTATGAGGAGATTAGCGAGTATGCTCCTTCGGGGTGCGTGTCATTCCTGACCATTCATCAGTCAAAGGGGATGGAGTTCCCCATAGTAATGGTCGGGTCGTTGTCGAGTTCGGCGGTGGACAATACAGAGGATATTATTACCGAAGTTGAAAAGGATTATTTTCAGCGTTCCCCGTTTGAGCCTTATGACAGGATAAAGTATTTCGATTTCTGGCGATTGTACTATACCGCCTATTCCAGGGCTCAAAATCTGCTTGTCCTCATCAGTGCTGAAACGAGGGGTGACCCTAACAAGTATTTCAAGAACCAGTTCAATGCCGCATACTCTGTCTGTTCACATGAGATAGATATAACGAAACTTGAATTTGAAAAAATCAAAGATGTGAATATAAAGGAAAGTTACGCTTTTACTTCGGACATTAGTGTCTACGAAACTTGTGGGGTTCAGTATAAATTTTTCAATGTATTGGAGTTTGCCCCGATACTGGTCGGGTCAACTTTATATGGGCGGCTTGTTCATCAGACAATTGAGGACATTCACAAAACCGCTCTTAGGGGTGAAAAAGACAATATACACGAAGGAAACATTACTTTTTGGTTTGATACCAATTATGATTCATTATCAAAAGCAGAACACGCATATCTGGCCGAGCCACAGTTAAAAGCGGCGTTAAAGAGCATACTCCGCTACGCTGAAAAACACCGTGATAAATGGGAGGCGGTTGTTGAGGCTGAAGTTGGGGTCAGCCTTGTTAAAGAGGATTATATTATTGACGGCATGATTGATTTAATCCGCAGTCCTGACGGTGATGAAAACACTGTAGAAGTTATTGATTTTAAGTCAGAGAAGAAACCGGATTTAATAAAGGAAAAGGACAAAATAGACCGGTATAAAAAGCAGTTACAAGTTTACTCCTATCTGGTTGAGCAGAATACCGGAAAGAAGGTTAATAAATTGCACCTGTATTATACGGGGGAAGAAGTAGGTTCGCCGACTATCAGCTTCGATCCTTTGAAAATGGAGATAAACGAGACAATCAACGATTTTGACCGTATTGTCCGCAAGATACAGGACAGGAATTTTGAGCACAAGAGTTCATCGCACAGGATATGCGAAAACTGCGATTTCAGGTTCTATTGTAAGAGGGGTTAGTTATGGCAAAACTTAATAAAAGCGATAATAGTTTTTTTGAATCTGTCGCTGCTTTAATTCAACAATCCCGCACAGGTGTGGTAAAATATGTTAATAACACAATTGTAATAACCTATTACGAAATTGGACGTCGTATTATTGAGCGGGAACAGCATGGGGAAAACCGCGCTCAGTATGGAAAGAAAATATTACAAGGTTTATCTGACTATTTAACTGCCAAATTAGGTAAGGGTTGGTCAGTGGAAAATTTGAAACTAATGAGGCGATTTTATTCAGTTTATTCAAAGTCCCGAATTGGGCAACCAGTGGTTACCCAATTGGAAATACAAAAAAGAGAACTTCCAGTTCTCCAATTGACTTCTCAAATTGGACAACCGATAGTTACCCATTTGAACCCCGCTATTAGCTGGAAGCATTATATTCATCTTATGCGAATTACTGATACAAATGAACGCAGTTTTTATGAGATAGAAATTGCCAAAAACGGCTGGTCTTACAGCGAATTTGAGAGGCAATTCAATACTTCGCTTTATGAGCGGCTCGCTTTAAGTCGAAAAAAGAAACGAATACATGAACTGGCAGAAAAAGGTCAAATAATTGAAAACCCGCAAGACTTATTGAAAGACCCGTATATTCTGGAATTTACCGGTTTGCCGGAGAAAGCGGAATATACGGAAACTGAATTAGAGCAAAAACTTATCGATCACTTGCAACAGTTTTTGCTTGAATTGGGGAAAGGGTTTACCTTCGTCGGCAGACAAGTCCGTTTTACCTATGAAGAAGAATCTTTCTTTGTCGATCTTGTCTTTTTTAACCGCCTATTAAGATGTTTTGTATTGCTTGACCTAAAAATCGGGAAACTAAAGCATCAGGACATTGGTCAAATGCAAATGTATGTAAATTTTTATGACCGGAAAGTAAAACTTCCCGATGAGAATCCTACAATTGGTATTGTTTTATGTAAAGATAAAAAAGATACTATGGTGGAGATGATGCTGCCGGAGAAAAATAAGCGGATATTTACCGCTAAATATCAGACATTTCTTCCAAGCAAAGATGAACTGCGAAAATTACTGGAACAAAACTGAGCTGAAATTCATAGCCATCAATCAATCAGGTAGCGGTTCCCAACTTTTTCTACAGCATCTTTCACTTCCTTGCCATATCTTGCGATGATGTCTGTGCTTTTATCCGGCAAAATGTAGTCTGGTTTTAAAAGTTCATAAACTTCAGTCTCAAGTGCTATTGCCAATCTGACCAATGTTTTGGCATGAGCAAATTTTTGGTTGGTTTCATAATCACTGATCATGTTTTTAGAAACCTTGGCTTTTTCTGCTAAGACTTCCTGCGTCCAGCCTTTCCTTTCACGGCGAGTCCTAACATTTTGGCTAAAAATTTTCTTCAAATCCTGTTCTGTTTTCATGCTTCCCAAGGTATGAGGAAAATTATCAATATCTTGACCTCTTACTCAACAAACTTTAGAATTATTAAGTAATCTTAAAGTTGTATTTAGATTTTGGAGATTTTATGCCCCCTGAACAGCAAGTCTTCGAATTTGAGCCCATAAAGGGCTACCCCCACCTGAACTGGAAAGGCAAACGGCCCTATACATCAACACAGTACTTCCCTGCCCAGAGTAGAGAATGCATCGGCGAAGAACAGGATGGTTGGATAAACCGTCTGTATTGGGGTGACAACCTTCAGGTTATGAGCCATTTGATGAAGGATTTCAGAGGTAAAATCGATCTTATCTATATTGACCCGCCCTTTGATTCAAAGGCAGATTACAAAAAGAAAATTGAAACTCGAAGCGGGAAAAGCATAGCCAGCGATTTTACTACTTTCGAAGACAAGCAGTATACTGATATTTGGTCTAATGACGAATATCTTCAGTTTATATTTGAAAGACTAATTTTGATGAGGGAATTACTTTCTGATAAAGGTAGTATTTATCTTCATTGTGATTATCATAAAAGTCATCATTTAAGAATGGTAATGGATGAGGTATTTGGAACTAATAATTTCTTGAATGAAATAATTTGGTATTATGAAACCTACCAAGGGGCCGTTAAAAATTATTTCCCAAGAAAACACGACACACTATTTTGGTATAGTAAAACGAATGACAAATATTATCAAATGCAGTATGACAATGATTACGAAGATTCCATTAATTTTAAACGATGGGAATCATATGTTGTTGATGGTAATAAAATAAAGGGAGCAAATTATCCATCGCAAGATTCTCGATTTATGGCTAGGTATGATAAATGGGTACGAGTTAATAAAAGGTTTCCTGAGGCTGATGACGTAATTTTTGAAATACAGAGTGTTTCAATAAATTCCGTATGGAAGGATATCAAACCGATTGACCCAAAAGACTCTAGTGAAAAATTACCATATCCCACACAAAAACCTGAAGCATTGCTTGAACGTATAATTAGGTCATCATGTCCTATTGAAGGACTTGTCTTCGATTGCTTCATGGGTTCAGGCACAGCACAAGCTGTCGCCATGAAACTTGGAAGACGTTTTATAGGCGCTGATATTAACCTTGGGTCTATTCAAACTACCATGAAACGTTTAGCGAAAATTAAAAAAGGAATAGATGAGGAACTACCAACAGACGAAAAACGATACACAAGCTTCAAAATCTTCAATGTAAACAATTACGATTTTTTTAATAATCCCGTACAGGCAAAAGATTTATTAATCGAAACTCTTAGCATACAAAAGTTTGATTCCGGTTCATGTTATGACGGCAGTAAAGACGGGCGAATGGTAAAAATTATGCCCATAAACCGGATAGCAAGCAAGGCAGATATTTCCGCTTTAACAGCAAATCTGCCTTACAAAGAATTTGAGGAAATAAAAAACAAAAATCCACATGAACCAGTATTAAAGATAATGCTTGTTTGCATGGGGCATGAACCGGACCTGAAAGCAGAATTGCATAATCAACTTTCCAGTTATAAAATTGATGTGGAAATTGTTGATATTCTGCGGAATGAGGCTGTGCTTGAACTAAAGCGTGAAGCGGAAGCGGATATTCAACGTAAGGGCAACAAACTGATTATCAGAAAGTTCTATCCCATGAATCTATTGCAAAAACTAAGCCTTGAAAAAACCAATGTATCTGACTGGAAGGAACTTGTAGATTCAGTGATGATAGACTGGAACTTTGACCAGGTTGAAATGCAGCCGACTGTGATTGATATTCCTGAAAAGAACGAACTTGTTAAGGGTGAGTATAATATCCCCAAAGACGCAGGGCGGATTAAGGTTAAAATAACAGACCTTATCTCTGAATCTTTTGAAACCGTACTGGACTAATTATGGCAAAGAGAACTGTTAAACAAGCCAATCCTGATTACAGCGAGCAATTTGCTTTTTATGAGCAGTTATGGGGTTTTTATGAAAACGCACGGGGCAAAATCCGGTCAAGGTATAAGCCGCTGACTAAAGCGTTTCTGGATTACAACGACAGAAACGAAAGACCGGAAGCGTATTTAAGACCGCCACAATTTGAAGCGCTGGAAATGTATGTATTGATAAAAGAATTCTTTGAAAACAAGCAGGTCATCGAGATTTTTGAACTGTGGGTTAAAAAAGAAGGAGATTTTGCAGACAGGTCTTATTACGCAAGGGAACGGTTAGGGCTTTTTGACCAGCAGACAGTGGACCAAACTGAAGTTTTGTTCAAACAATTGGAGCAATACAGAACTGATTACCCGAATTATATTTACGCTTTGACAATGGGTTTGGGCAAAAGCCGTCTGATGGCTACCTGTATTTTTTATGAATTCCTTCTTGCGAATAAATATCCAAAGGATAAAACATACTGCCACAACGCTTTAATTTTCGCTCCGGATAAAACAGTGCTTCAAACATTGGGAAGTGAAATAATTGATTTTGACAAAACGCTGGTAGTTCCATCAGACTATGCCCATATTCTTGACGCAAATATCAAAATACATTTTCTTGAAGACACGGGTACGACACTTAACACTATTGACAAGTCGATGATGAATATAATCATCACGAATAACCAGAAAATCATTGTTAAAAGGTCGCATAAGGAAAAATCCCCTGTTGATAAAATGTATTCCGGCAGTTTGTTGTCTTCGATATTGGGCGATGAGGATTTAGACGGAGACGAAAAACTGCTTTCGCCGAATATGAGGTTTCAGAAATTGTGCCGCTTGCCTCAACTTGGGGTATATGTGGATGAAGCTCATCACCTTTTCGGGTCTAAACTTAAAGATGATTTATTGGGCGGCAAGGAAACAAGTTTCAGAAATACGATTAATCTTCTTGCGGATGAATTAAAAAAACATGGTACACAAGTTGTCGCCTGTTACAATTTTACCGGAACGCCTTATGTAGAGCGGCAGGTATTACCGGAAGTTGTTTACGCTTGCGGTCTGAAACAGGCTATAAGGGCAGAATACCTGAAAGAGATAGATATAAAAGGTTTTGACAATGTAAAGGATATTGAGTTTTTGAGGGCGGTTGTTTGTGGCTACACTGACGAAAACAAAAAGAAAGTTCCAGGATTTTTGGATTTGTATAAAAACAGAACTTTCGAAGGGCTGCCTCCAAAGATAGCGATATTTACATCTACTGTTGATGAGATACGAAAATATGTTAAACCGGTGCTTGAAAAGATACTTACCGAAAAAGGAATTGATTTATCAACAATACTTGTTAATGTAGGTGACGGTAATCCAGATTTAACCGGAAATGACGAGATACGACATTTTAACAATCTGGATGTAGTTGGAACGGAAGGTTCCAAGAAGCAGTTTATTCTTCTATGCGGCAAGGGGAAAGAAGGCTGGAATTGCCGGTCTTTGTTTGGGGTTGCCTTGCACAGGGATTTGAAGTCTAAAGTGTTTGTTTTGCAGAGTACCATGCGATGCATGAGGGCGATACGGGCCGACAATGAGGCGCCGAAACAGGAAACCGCCACGGTTTATTTATCAAAAGACAATTATGATATTCTGGACGCTGAACTGAACAAGAACTTTAATATGAGCATTAAAGACTTGTCGAACAAGAACAAGAGCAATAGAGAGCCGACAAGGGTACAAATGATACCTCCGCCGAAGAAAATCAAGGTGAAGGAAAAACAGGTAAAGTACAACATAAAGAAAAATGATTTGATAAAGCCTATTGATTTTGAAATTGATAAAATTGATGTCTCGAAGTACCAGATAACCGTTACGGAGAAGACAACTATTACCAGGCCTGTCAAGGACACAAAGGCTGTAATTACGGATATACAGGAGAAAATCACTTACAGCGATTATTCACTTGTGTTTGAAATTGCCCGGTTTTTTCCTGACGCGGGGGTTTTGAAGATAGAGGCTGTGCTTAATAATTCCGTCAGCGGAATGGAAAAGATACTATACAAAGTGAATGAGTACAACGAAATTCTGTATGAAGAAATTATACCGAAAATTTTTAAGGCTTTTTACCAGATTGATGTTATAACATCGGAAGTTGAAAGGGAAATTGTACTGCTGAAAAAGCCGGAAGGTGAAAATGATTACTACGAGTTCTACGCTGACCCAGCTCTGATTGCCCATGTGGAGGAAAGCCGTTATGCGGATTACCGGAACAAGAGTTTCCATGCTTCACACTATTGCTTTGATTCCAAGCCAGAACTTGAGTGCTTTATCCAGTTCCTACAGAGCAGAGATGTAAAGAATGTCTGGTTTACTGGAATGTTCACCGACAAGAAAAAGACCGATTTTGCCATCGGTTATAATGACCCCGAAAGTCATCGTTACCGGAATTATTACCCTGATTTTTTGGTTGAAATGAAGGACGGAAGTTACCAGATTATTGAGATTAAGGGTGATAACCTGATAGACAATAAAACTGTCCAGGCTAAAAAAGAAGCGGCTAAAGGGCTTGCTGCCGGCAGTAATATGATTTACCGGTTGATTGCAGGGAGTAATGCCAGTAATCCACGAATTGTGGGTCCTGATTTTGGAAAAATTATGGAATACCCTGCTACTTCTGATGGGTTTGGTATGCAAGTGGCGGCTGATTCGGGGGAGGAGAAGGGGGATGGGTATAGTGGCTAAATCAGACAGGCTCCAAACTTGGTCTCCCAGCACCATTTTTCCAGGCGGGAATTTGTCTTTTTAGACCACGCGTTACAACACGAAAACCACCAAGCGCGCCTCCTCTCAATGACTGTACCAGTACTCCACATTCGCGCGCACAAAGCCGAGCATGCGCAGGGATTCCTCGCTAAGATCAGATCCTTCCGCCTGCTCCAGCGCGGCGGCATATCGCGCGTAAGCGGCGGCGTCGTCGCGCCGTGCGGAGGCGATAGCGCTGCCGATCAATATAAGCATCTGCTCGCGCCGGAAGGGGTCCGCAAGCGCGAGCGCGTCCAGCGTGGAACCGGGCGCTTCCCTGAATTTGCGCGTAAATTCGCTGCCTTTCTCAGCGCTTTCGCCTGAATTCAGGTATTCGTCGAACAAAGCGAGGATTTCGCCCGCCAAAGAGTCATTATTTCGCGTTTTTTTTTCTTCGTCAGAATAACACGAAAACAGCAAAAACGCCGTCATGATAACCGCCCAAAAAAGCAATTTTTTCGAATTTTTCATAAAACAGGCTCCTTAAACCCCATTATTCGGGGTTTTTTAACTATAACATGCAAATTTACTTTTGAAAACAGGGGGGGGAAATCGATTTTTCGCGTTTTTTGACATTTGGAACCCCCAAAAAAAGGCGATTTTTCGACTTGTTCTTCTAAAGTTGGATGTGTTAGGATGCCTTGCGGCCGTTCCGGTCGCAGGGAAAACAACAGGAGAGGCACGTGGAAATGAAACAAGCAACAGGAGGCGAAACGGAATGAATACGTCAAAAACCGCGTATTTGATTTTAGAAAACGGCACTATCTTCG
>Ga0123355_10019135_pt1 | contig 10895 bp, 10 predicted proteins | sample TergutEmb28metaG_3_FD_89872 | JGI IMG/M metagenome (GOLD analysis project Ga0123355, IMG submission 89872) | Embiratermes neotenicus P1 segment gut microbial communities from Petit-Saut dam, French Guiana - Emb289 P1 | ecosystem: Host-associated > Arthropoda: Insects > Digestive system > Gut ...
CAGTTCCGGCGAAGATCAAAGAAGGCGTCGGCAAAGACGAGGCCGAAGAGATCAAATCGAAGCTTGTCGCCGCTGGTGCGGTTGTCGAAGTAAAGTAAATAATCGAAATGAACACACCGCCTGGGGTTATTGTAAAACCCAGGCGGTGTGTTTTTTATGCAAAATTCGCCTTATTGGCTCATCGGGATATGTACTTCGAGGGTTTCTCGACTACGCGAGAACTCTATGAAATAATCCCCATCTCCATCAAACAAAAAGATAAAGTATCCTTCTGCGGATGCACCTGGGCGCATGTCTGTACGAGAAATACAGTAGTCACGGAAAAAAGAACTCACGGTGTCAAGTCTGGTTCCATTAGATCCGAAAAAGTTGTAGCGGAACGTGTTCAGGCGTCCAGATTCTGTCCCATTGTTTGTCATGGTAACTGGGACTTTGAATACTGTTTCTCCGTCCAGGTCAGAGAACCGATTGTTGACTGTTCCCCAAAGAACATTGTCAAGATATCCGATTTGAATTGCAAAATCATCGAACTCAAAGTTTGAGCCGAAAGTGAGCACTGGCTCCGGCTCCGGCATTGTCGCTGGTTCAGTTATTGGCTCAGGGGTTGGTGCTTCTGTTGGTGTAATTGCTGGCTGCGTCGGGGCAGGTGCGGGTGGTGCCGTAACTGGTGGAGCTTGAACGGCGGGAGTCTGCTCCGCGCCGCCACACGCAGCCAATACAGCACATAGCAGCATGACAGCCAATGCGACAGATAAAATCTTTTTCATACGTTATCCCTTCCAAAAATTTTTATTTTCGGGGGCGAATTAACACCCCCGGCTAATTTTCGGAAGGCCATGCAAAAAGGCGCGCAGGGGCTTTTATCAGCCTTGCCTACGCGCCTTGAAATTTTTCATCAGCACACGAAAAAACACAATCCGTCTCCAGCGGCAAAATCAGCTTGAAAATACCCGGTAGTTGGGGTATACTGATTGCGCTGCGGCGGCGGGTTTTCCCGTGTTTGTAGGCTTGGATTTTTACGATGTCCCTACATTCGCCGTGATGGTGCTGTAACACCTCACGGTCGCTGCGGCCCTTTATTATGGCCTTACACATTTAAATGATATCATAATATTATTGGATATTCAAGGGATTTGTGAAATAAATTGCCAATTGCACAAAACATCCGCCACCAGCTGGCGGCGAGTGTTTTGTCGGGGCAGCCACACAGGGCCGCCCCGACACGCTGCACCAACCCCGCCCTCTTTAGTAAAGAGGGTGGCCCCGCAGGGCCGGGTGTTTTGTCCGCGGCGCGCCGGGGGCGTCGCGCCCTACATGAAAAAATTACCGCATTTAGCTAAAAAATAAAACATTTTTCGACTTGAGATTCTATTGAACCTGTGATATGATATGCATAACCCCAAAATAGGGGCGACAGAACCTGAAAAACGTCGTAACATGTCAAGTAAGGGGGAAATAATGAGAAATACAAAGGAAAAACTGCTGCCCGGGACCGCGATGGCATATACGGACTCCGGCCAGAAGGGGTTCGAGGCAATCGAAATGCTCATTTCGGCCACAGGCGGCCTGAGCCTGTCGCAAGTTTGCGCGGTGACCGGGCTTGAAGGCTCAACCATCCAAAACTGGGTCAAACGCGGATGGGTAGCGCACCCCAGGGGCAAGAAGTATGACGATGTACATATCGCGCGGATTCTGATCATCAACGCGCTTAAAGAGTGCATAAAGCTTGAACATATCGCGCTTTTGATGCGTTATACAAATCCCGAGGGCGATGATACGATCAGTGAGAGCGAGCTGTTTAACTTCCTTTGCGAAGCGCTCGAAGCAATGGGCCAGTCGGACGGCCTTTCGGGCGGCGGGGTTGAGACGGTTGTCGAGGAAGTGGTCAAAGACTGTGAGCCCGAGGCCGTGCGCGAGCGAGTTAGCAAGGCGCTTGCCGTGATGATCTATGCCTGCGTGTGTACCGATGTTAAGCGCAGGACCGAGGCGATGATGGACAAAATTCTGTGCGAATATGAGAATCCAGAACGGCTTGAGCAGGGGCAGCCTGACGACAGTGCGCCGGAGGCTGACACGGATGCGCAGGAACCCGTCGACACGCTGGAGGAAAATGTCGCGGAAGAGCCGCCGGAGGAGAAAGAACCTCCGAAATCTAGACCGTGGTATTTCAGGAAAGGTTCGTAAAAACAATAACACATAACAAACGATGACGGCATTGCAAAAAATGCCGTCATCGTCGTTTGTCATCAGCTATTTAGCAGAGTATCCCGCCTTCGTTGATCGGCCTTGCGCGCTCTTGGACTATTTTCAGCCAGCCTTCTTCGCCCTTTTTCAGATAATCCGGCGCAGTTTTGCGACGCTCTTCAAATTCCTCGTCGGAAACGTCCACATGGAGTATACGCTTGAGCGCGTCGATCGTGACAATATCGCCGTCGCGGACAAGTCCGATTTCGCCGCCAGTTGCAGCTTCGGGCGTCACGTCGATGACCATTAGTGCGAGGTTGCACAAGCCGGACGCGTGTCCGTCGGTCACGATCGCGACGTCACTGCCGAGGCCCATTCCGTCAAGCTCGAATATAATCCCGCCGACGGCGCCCATGCCGGGCGTACCGGTGATACCGAATCCGCACATCACAACGACGTCGCCTTTGACTATTTTGCCGTCTTTTATCGCGGCGCTCGCATCTTTCGCATCGGTGAACACTTTTGCCGGGCCTTTGAAATAGCTCGGTTTATATTCGTCGTTGACCTGCAATTTTATTATGCCGCAGTCCCGCGCGAGGTTGCCTTTGGCGAGGACTATCGACGGCCTGTAGTTAAGCGCGTTGTCCATCGGCCTAATGACGTCATCGTTTTTCACCTCGGCGTTTTTCAAATTCTCGCCGAGTGTCTTTCCGTTTATCGACATCGCGTCAAGTTTAAGCTTGCTTTCAAGCTGTTTCAGAACGGCAATCGTTCCTCCGGCCGCTTCAAGGTCGTCGATATGGTGTTTTCCGTTCGGCCGTATCCCGACAAGAAGCGGAATTTCGTCGCCGAATCTGTCCATCATATCGAATAAGTCTATATCCGTCTTCGCCTCTTTTGCGACCGCCTGAAAATGCTTTATGCAGTTTGTGGAGCCGGAAACGGTAAGTATAGTCTTGGCGCAATTTTCAAAAGCGTCTGGCGTCAGCAGGTCGCGCGGTTTAATATCCTGATCGACCAGCTCAATTATCCTTCTGCACGAGGCTGAAACAGCTTCCCACATCTGCGGACTGTTGGCCAGGACAGGCGTCGTCCCCGGCAGTGAGAACCCAAGCGCTTCACATGCCATATGCATAGTGTTGGCGGTGCCGATCCCCTGGCAGACGCCGGGGCCTTTGATTGCGGCCTCGCTCATCTCGCGGATTTCCTCTTCGGTAATTTTGCCCATCGTATAATGGCCGTACTGCTGGTACAGATCCTCTATGTCAAAGTGTTCGCCCTTGTATGTGCCGCAAGGCTGATACCCGCAGCAGACGACAATGGTCGGGATATTCATGCGCGCGGCGGCCATAAGCTGCCCGGGCAGAGTTTTGTCGCATGAAGCGAGACAGATCATGCCGTCAAGCTGCGGACCTTCGACGGCGGACTCGATTTCGTTCGTGATAAGGTCGCGGCTGCCGAGAATAAACCCGCCGCTGTGTCCACCGTAAAGGAAGTCGGCCGGGGCAACGGTGCGGATCTCGAAGGATATGCCGCCAGCTTTGTAAATTTCCTTTGCCGCGAATTTTGCAATTTCATCAAGATGGCTGAAACAGACGGCCAAGTTGGACGATGAATTGATTATCGCGATTTTCGGACGCGTCATCTCATCGTCTTTTATGCCGAGATTGAGCCACATGGACCGCCTAATAGGAGTGTTTAACGCGTTGCTTCTGTAGTTTTTCATATCCGCCCTTCTTTCATTATAATAATTTGTTTTGAATACTATATCAGAATATCGCCGGAATATAAATACCCATTTTATATAAAATGGAATAGCAGCGAAACTCTACATAGTTTAGATGAAAGCGGAAAATTATACTTGTTTTATGCCATAATATGATATATAATCAAACCTACCAAAACGACCAACTATTTTGTAAAGGAGAATGTGCAATGCTTACAGCAAAACAGAACATGCAAGAAGTAATCCGCGGCGGAAAGCCCGAGCGTTTCGTGAACCAATACGAAGCCATCATGCTGCTGTTCCACCCCTTTCTTATGTTCGGCAACCCACTTCTGGGAAAAGGAGAGCCGGACAAGGTCAACGCATGGGGTGTGACCAACTCGTTCCCGGAGAACGTACCTGGCGCTTTCCCGGTACATACGCCGGAGAAGATCGTTGTCAAGGACATCGAGAACTGGCGTGAATACGTCAAAGCGCCTAAGCTTAAATTCACCGACGAGCAGTGGGGGATTGCCAAAGCCATGTATGACGAGATCGACGGCACACAGGCTTACAAAGCTGCATTTGTCGCGCCCGGCCTGTTCGAGCAGACGCACCACTTGTGCGAAATCTCAAACGCGCTGGAGTATTACCTCACCGATCCCGACGAGATGAAAGACCTTCTCAAATACCTCGTCGACTGGGAGCTTGAACTCGCTGAGGGTATATGCAAGCATCTTCAACCGGACGCAATGTTCCATCACGACGACTGGGGCAGCGAGAAAAGTACGTTCATGAGTCCGAACATGTTCGCTGATTTCTTCGTTGAGCCTTACAAGCAGATTTATGGCTATTACCACGACCACGGTGTTGAGCTTGTAGTACATCACGCCGACAGCTACGCTTCCACACTCGTGCCGTATATGATCGAAATGGGCATAGACATCTGGCAAGGTCCGATGGAATCGAACAATCTTCCAGAGCTGATTAAAAAATACGGCGACAAAATCACGTTCATGGGAGGCATAGACAATAAAGCCGTCGATTTCACAGGCTGGACGCAAGAACACGTCAGAAACAAAGTGCGTGAAGTCTGCGACGCCTGCGGAAACAAATATTTTATCCCATGTATAACTCAAGGCGGCCCTGGTTCCCTTTATGATGGTACATACATGGCGATAGTCGAGGAAATCGACAACTACAGTGAGGAAAAATTCGGCATAAAGAAAGAAGATATCACAAGACTGCCGATGCAGATACTGTTCTAGTATCCTGTTAAAACAACAAAAGCGCGTTTGGCAAGCAGAAATGCTCTTGCCAAACGCGTTTTTCATGGGGTCGAAGAACCTGAAACGTGGTCAATGCGTCGAAAATGAAGATTAATGAACTGAAAATATAATCAAACGAACGTAAAGCAAAGTCAAATGACGACGTATAATTCAACAAATTCAACGCCTGTGTAGTAAGCGAGAAGTATTTCCCGATAAGTTTTGCCGTTTTTTGCAAAGATGTTCGCGCCATGCTGGCTCATACCTACGCCGTGACCGTGACCGGCAGTGATAAACACGATATCGCTGTCCGAGCGTTCAATCGACACCGCCGTCGAGCGCAGGCCGAACATCGAACGAAGAACTGTCCCCCTGACCGGTACGCCGCCGAGCGTGATATACGCGATTCTGCCGCTATCGGTATAATTAATATCGGTGATCCACGCATCTTCGTCGTCGCCGAAAACGGCGTCCGGGAAGTTTTGCAAAACCGTCTCGGCAAAATCACTGTTCGATACGGTCACAGCCCCGACAAACCCTGGGACAAGGTCTTCCGTTTCGGGGCTTTCCACGCTTAGCAGATAAGGCCTGTCAGAAATCCACACATTCCCGCTCGTTTCCGTCATGCCGGCCGACGAAGCGTGAAATACGGCCATGATTGGTTGCCCCTCAAACGCGAGAAAGACCCCGTCGGTCATGGTGACGGCGTTTATTATCCTGGTTAGGTTGTAGATATAATTGTCGCCCCATCGCTCATAGAGCGCCTCGGAAGAGGAAAAAGCCACGCAGCAGCGATAGTCGCCGCAGACGTCCGCGTCTGGATGACTAGGTCTTGGCGCGACGTGCATTTTATGCAGCGCGTCTGTCCTCGCTGCAACGGCCTGAGCCATAAGCGCCTGCATTTCAAACGATGCAGGCATCTCCGCGGCTACGACCCCGATAAGGTACATTTCCATCGGCATCTCCATGATGTCCTCGCCTAGAAGAACCCGCACGAAAACGTCGCTGTCGGCGCGCGCGCCTAGCGGCATCAGTTCTTCAAGCGTGGGCGGCTGGGTAGGCGCAGGGGACTCATCCGGCTCGTCCCGCTGATAAATGTCTTCGCGCGGGCCGGGCAGAGAAACCAGCATCGCGATCGTCAGGGTCAGTACTGTAAGCGCGGTCGAAACGATGACTGTGATTTTCATTTCATTGTCTCCAGGTATGTTTTATGTACAGCCTTGACGGACAGAACCGTCTGATGTAAAATAAAGCCTGTATCACAATATCATATGTAGGGTTGGATTATAAATATGCGTAAATTTGCAGTTATCATGCCGTTTTTCGCGCTGGTCGCCGGTCTCGTTGGCTTTTATCTTAGGTATACCGAACTTGAAGAAGTGTTCGATCACGTTACCGGACTTCCACAGCGCGGCGCGGGGCTTACAGCCGCGCTGATCGTGCTTACCTGCGCGCTGCTGTTTGTCGGCCTCGTATTTTCGGTAATCGTCAAGCTTCGGTACAGCTCGCCGCGCGGGTATGAAAACGCTTTCGGGACAAAATCTGTGGCTTATCCGTTGTTTTTTGCTGTAATCGGCGTGATCTGGCTTGTAGTGACTGTGATACATTTTCTTGGTATGAATGAGAATTTTCAGATAGCGGAGGCGTATTTTTCAATACTGTCAGCGCTGGCGGCCGTTTCGATGATGTTTTTCGCAATTGAAGTGTACAGGGATCCAAGCTCAAAACTCAAACCCCCGCTGAGCCTTGCCCCGTCACTGTTTGTGTGCTTCTGGCTTGTACTACTATACAGGCGCAACGCCTCGAACCCGGTGCTGCTCAGTTACGCGTACTTTTGCCTTGCGCTTGTATCGGCGGCAGTCTCGTTTTATCTGACTTCCGGCTACGTCTTTAACAAGCCCGCACCGGCCAAGACCGTTTTTTTCAGCATCGCCGCGATATTCTTCTCCGGGGTCACACTGGCAGACGGTCATTCGATGCCGATAAGGATTATTTTCGCGCTTATTGCGGTTATAAACATCGTACATTGCTCAATGCTTATAAGAAATCTGCAAGTCAAGTGAATTATTAAAAGAGAACCATCCGTAAAACGGGTGGTTCTCTTTTCGACAGACGTTAGAATCCCGTTAGGAAATCTAAGTCATTGATCCGCAAGATGCGAACCGCCGCTTATCAAGCCGCGACTACTTTCGAGTTCATTATGACCGGTTGACTTGCTATCGGCCATGTTACGAAACAGCTCGTATCATTTTAGGCCAGTTGACAGACAGATACAACTTAATCATCTCCTAATCTCACTGTTGCCGCTTAACTTTTTCATTCAGACGCGCCCAACGCGTCTGAATATATTATTATCCGCCCGAGCCGGGATATCCACATCACAGAGGCCCAAATGCTGGCTAGCCGTGACAGGCGCTATCTGAATTTCAGCGTTTCCATGGCGTCGCGGATCATTTTCTCGGCGCTTTGATTATGCGCGCGGCAGATTCGCCTCATGCTAAACAGATCGGGTTCGCCCTCTTTGCAGATTAGGTTGATCCCAAAATTGCATGAAAACGATGCCCGGAAGCCAAGCTCTTTGAGTATGGTAACCGTATTGTCATTATATTTGCAGTATGGATACGCAAATGTACTCGGCATTTCGCCGGTCATCACGTATATCATCGCCTGGGATTTTGCCAAATCTTCACTGAGGACCGCGCGGTATTCCTCAAGCGGTTCGCCGTCTTTCTGCTTACAGCCGATTCGGCCTTTGTTGGTTGCGTGCAGGTCGTAAGTGTGGTTCTGCACCTCGGCATGACCGGAAGCGATCATCTCATTGAGCTGGCCCCACGTGATGTGCGAGTACCCCTCGCTATCGCTCGGCCTGCGGGTGAACTTATCGGTCGCGTTGGCGATGATCGACAGCACTATGCGCATGTCGTACTGCTTCAAAAGCGGGTAGACGTATTTGTAGTTGTTGTAATACCCGTCGTCAAATGAGAGCATGATGGGCTTTTCAGGCAGCTTGCCCCGGCCGTCCACGAAATTTAGCAAGTCAGTCATAGTTATCGTTTGATAGCCGTTTTCTTTTAAAAATTTCAAGTCGTTTTCAAACTCCGCCGGCGTTATCGAATCCTTATCACTGCCCCACGGTCTGACAGAATGGTACATCAGCACAGGCAGGCAGACATACTCGTCCAGATTCACCGCGGCGGATGCTTTTGGGCAAAAGTATGTCAAAATCGTCGCCGCTATGATAACCGAAAAAAGCTTTTTTCTCAATTTAAGAACACCTCGAATAGCAATTTGTATTCTAGTGTTCCTCGCCTCGGCGGCGATAATGAATTTGCCGCTGTTGAAAATATTGTTAATATGCAAGTGTCCCTCTCGTCTGTATAGACAAGAGGGACACTTAATCATGTCTTATGTGGTTTTCCGCGTTGTCATTATTCCTCTAACTGTTTATTCTTAACCCACAGATAAAAACCCAATCCTGGGATTAAAGAAGCCAAGCTAAACGCAAAGAGCCACCCGAACAGCGCAACGCCGTTATCGCCGCCGCTTTTGGTGAGCCTGTATGCCGTTCCATACGATAAAATTATCTGCACCGCAACAGTAATTTGCCACAGAATTAATAAAAACATTTTGCTCTCCCTATATAAATAATCAGCCCAGCGCCACCATCCGCTCAAGGCTCTCCCTTGCGGCATTGATCTCCTCCTTTGAGAGCGTAACCTCAAACTCGCCATGCTCGAGCGAGTAAAGCACATCGGAAAGGCGGCATTTTTTCATGTTCGGGCAGACAAAACTGTTCGTAAGCGGGTAAAACTTCTTATCAGGCGCAAGGGCTTTCAAACGCTCGACAACGCCAATCTCGGTCCCTATCACAAACTCCCGGCCGTCGCCCATCGCCTCGCCGATTATCCCGGCCGTGCTGCCGATGAAGTCCGCGTGTTCAAGAACATCGGCGCGGCATTCGGGGTGGATGAGGAACTTTGCTGACGGATATGCGCTTTTCGCTGCGATGACGTCGGCCTCCGTTACCCGGTCATGCGTGGGGCAGAATCCTTCGAACAGGATTATCTCTTTTTCCGGTACGCGGGAGGCCACATAAGCGCCCAAGTTCCGGTCCGGCACGAAAATCACCTGCTTTTCAGGCAGCGCGCGGACAATCCGCTCAGCCGACGACGATGTGCAGCAGATGTCGCTGACGGCTTTCACCGCGGCCGACGAGTTCACGTAACACACAACGGCGGCGTCGGGATACCGCTCGCGCAGTTCCACAACGTCCTGCGGCTCGATCATATCCGCCATCGGGCATCCAGCGTCCGGCGCCGGGATCAGAACAGTTTTATCCGGGTTTAGGATTTTTGCAGACTCCGCCATAAATTGCACGCCGCAGATAATAAGAAGCTCCTCATGTGCCTCATGCGCGCGCCGGGCCATTTCAAAAGAATCGCAGACATGGTCGGCAATTTCCTGAATATCAATTGTCTGGTAATAATGCGCCAAAATCAGTGCTTTTTTTTCTTTTTTAAGCGCAAGAATTTGCTCTTTCATCATCGTATCTCCCTAGCTATGCTGTAATACCTCAGCATAGCATTTTTACTCTTATCCGTCAATATTAATTCGTCGTCGCGGACTGCGTTCCCTCCCTTGGAGGGGTGGCGCGCAGCGCCGGGGTCGTCGCGCCCTACAGAGACGCCCCCTGTAATTTTAGTTATTCCGTAAAATTTTACAAAATTATAGCAAAATAATGCGTGATATTACCAAAAAACATTAAGTAGTTTGAGTAGTCTATTCCACATATTAACAATAAGAATCTCATTTTTCATAATTGACGGTGAAATTCGCATTGTCTATAATATAATAAAATCAATATATTTTACGCGATTATATGTGGAATATGTCAATAAAAGAGAGGTGGGGATATTAAAATGGATCCAATAATTGCCGCTCTCACAGAGACCATGGTCAAAATCCGATTCTTTGGATCCATCAGAGTTGCTGCAAAAAAACACAGTGATGACTTGGGCCTTACTTCGGATACCACTGTGCATGGTCTTCTGCGAGAGCTTTCGGACATTTATGGGGAAGATTTACGGGCCGAGCTTTTCGATGTTTCGGGCGAACTGCGAGATGATTTGATGGTAACGGTCAATGACGCGATTATCAATCATAAAAATGCTGCCGAAATCAAGTTAAATCCGGGAAATGCTGTGGCATTGCTCCCGACTTTTCCCGGAGGCGGCTAAACACCAGACACACGCATTGCGCATCTCAAAAAATCTAAAATGGCGGTGATAAAGTAATGAATGCATATACCGGAAAGATCCTCTATATCGACCTGACCGCGGGTACTCAAAGAGTGGCTTCCTTCGACGAGTCTTTCGCGAAAGACTATATCGGCGGGACCGGCTTTGGCATCAAAATGCTGATCGACCATCTTGCGCCCGGCACCGACCCGTTTGACCCGGGAAATCCGCTGATCTACGTATTGGGAGCAGTTTCGGGGACGATAGTACCGTGTACCGCGGCGAAATTCGGCGTTTTCGCGAAATCCCCGGCGACCGGCATGTTAGGCGAAGGGTATTCAACAGGGCGGTGGGGCGCAGCGCTCCGCATGGCCGGGTACGACATCATCGTCATAACCGGCAAGGCGGAAAAACCAGTCTACATATGGATCGACGATAAGTCAGTTCAGATCAAAAACGCCTCACACCTCTGGGGCAAAACCACATGGGAAGCCGAACAGA
>Ga0123355_10019136_pt1 | contig 10894 bp, 7 predicted proteins | sample TergutEmb28metaG_3_FD_89872 | JGI IMG/M metagenome (GOLD analysis project Ga0123355, IMG submission 89872) | Embiratermes neotenicus P1 segment gut microbial communities from Petit-Saut dam, French Guiana - Emb289 P1 | ecosystem: Host-associated > Arthropoda: Insects > Digestive system > Gut ...
ACACACATCGAACCAAGAACAATACGACCAATGTGGTAATTCAACAGAATATTCGCGAGCTCCTGATGATGGATATATTAATGTCCGAAACATGTTGAGCACATAAGAAGTGAAATAAAATAGCAAGTGACATCAAGTTGGTCTTTTATTCTTCAACTAATGTTCCATTAGTTGATATTCTGAACAGCAGAATAAAACTGCAGCCTTTCTAACGGCGGGAAATTTCGTTATGAGTCAAATAATTGTAAATTTTTAATAACAGCCATAATTCTGTAGTTAAAACGGACCTGTATATAAATCCATCTAAGTTTATGATATTTGAGATTCTTGAAGATTTGTTTAAAATTCAAATCTTCCGGATATTCCGCGGTGTTAACTTGTAGTATTTCTCGCAATTACGATATACGAAACTAACCGGTATATCCTTTCAAGCACATGTTTATAATAATTTAAAATCTTGCGCTGGTGCAGGCGGAGAGTATTTTAATTAGAATGATAGTCTGGAAGACAAGTACCAGCATAAAATGGATTTCTTGTACTGCTGGACCCTGAAGACGACGGAACAATGCTTCTTCCACGAACCAGTAACTATTTGCCGGTCGGAACGACATAACTTCGCAGAAGACCTGAGTCTTCACATCTCAGTTTTTTTAATAATAATGTAAAAAGTCGGATACAGCCACAGGCTGAATTGTCCTTGTGCATGACGAATGGCGTCGATTTCACGACAAAGAGATTCTTTGTTGGATTTGCTGGTTCCAGTAAAGGTAGTTTCATTGAACAATAATTTGATACTTCTTGTAGGGCTTTGACATCAAACACATCTCACTGCAGGAGTTGCCTGCGAACACGTCTGTGGGGTTTATCACAAAAGTTAGCTCACAGGAACCGTACCTTCTTCCCCAGTTAGCGGAAAATACGAATGTCTAATTATTACATTTCGTCTGTACGTAATTCTGTGTTATTTTCTGATCAGTTACAGATCATCGATGATCAATAATTTGATCAAATACGTACATGTTTACGTGTACATATACATGTTAATGTGTTACTCTTACATGTTTACAGTCCACACTGTGCTGATACTTGTGCTTACGTGCGTGAGAGTTTACAATAATTGCTGTCCGCCTATATCAGAACTTCTGTTGAAACTGCAGGAGTATGCTAACATCTTCCCTTAGCAGACTTCGAGGTTATTTTTGTTATATTTTAATTGTATGAAACATTAACACAGTCACCAAATGATTGTCCTCCGGTATGTTAAGTGGAAAAGGAAGGCAAACAGTTAATGATTAAAAACTGGCTTGTCCAGAAATGGACCTTTACGGAAAAGATTAATGAACTCTTACGTTAAATGAAAGGCAGGAGAATGTTATGTAGCTGAGCGACTGACTGACCCTAAAAACCATTCCCTCTTTTAAACACCAGAAGAGTAACTCCATGCTGACTATGAAAATAGAAATATGAAGTGTAACATGTTAAAACAGAAAAAAAAATCAAAACAAACATAACACGTCAGGATGAGGAAAACAATTGTTTTTTCGTAAATCCTCTTCTAAACAAATACTTCATCATATCTCGTACCGCGGTCAAAATCCCTGTAAATACATAAACATACATTCCTTCTGCTTATATTCTGCTGTTTACGTAAATTATACAGGCTATGACCGTGAGTTAAAACCAAATTAGACCCTCGCAAGACAGAAATCCGTTTCCGTCATTTGGCGAAATGACGGGACAGAAAGTGTAGTCTGTCCGTATGACCTGGGATGAAACACCGTCGTGCAGAAGTGAATGAGTAAGTTTGTCGTGACACAAGGCACAATTGTCACAGGGCACACTGCAGCGAAACGCCTTCCCATTGTGTATGCCGCGTGTATGCCCTCCTTATCGCCTGGACCAGGTCACGTCATGACATGCCATGTCACGATTCCACACCCACTGTCAGAATTTCGGAGTATATCTCACTCTTACGCTCATGTACACGTGGTTACGCACCCGTGTGGTATGGTGAATTCTCGGATTTTAAGTCGCCCAAACTACCTGGGAGGATGGTATTGAAATGTAATTGAAAGTAGTAGTTTGGAAGGCATGGGCTGGATTGATCTGGTTCAGGATGGAGACAAATGGCGGTCCCTTCCAGACACCGTACTGAATCTTCGGTTTTGTTATAGTGGGGATAACTGCGTGGCCAGCTGTGGAAATATAAGCTGCTCAAGAAACACTGTGCCCCGTGGATTCAGTCGGATTTAGTCACTTAAATTTGTATAAGGCTTGAAAATAATTTGCTGCACTTTATACTGCAAGAAGGGGATAGATACCGAATTGGAAGTTTGTTTCAAAGTACGATACTGAGAGTGGTTTCGAGCACTTCAAGGCCTTAAATGTTAGATTCCTAGTATTACCAACATACTGAATGTCCAAAATCAAACAGGAATATCAGTAAACTATACGACCGTCCAAACAGATCGCTACAGAGAAATAAACACCGAAATAAATAAAATCAACATATAATTTTTATAAGTTCGAAACAATTGAATTTCATTCCCTTAAATATTACGAAGACGAACTTGCACACAGCCATTACAGTAATAATTATATAGTAATAAAACAAGTAAAGGTTTGTCGACACTGAATTCAAAATAAAATACTTTCTTTGCAGAAATTTTGTTGGCGCATACTTAAAAAAGTGTAAAAATGTGTAACATTTTCTATAAATGCATTTTATAAGGTGATCAACTGCACGATATAGATCATAAAACCGAGTGATGGATAAATAAGTACATAATGATAATTATTATTATAAGTATTATTATTAGACATATTATTATTATTATTATTATTATTAATTGAATATTTAAAACGTAGATACAGAAAGCAAAATTGCTCCTGTAAAATACGTGTACTACTTAATATTATGCATATAACAAGTGTCTTTTAAGCGATACACATAATTTCCAGGGGACCGCGGTAGCGCAGTGGTTAGGGTGCTGTGCTACAAATCGGAAGGTCACTGGTTCGATCCTAGCTGGTGTCACTGGAATTTTTCATTGACATAAAACCCTTCCGATCGCCCTTTGGTCCTGGTTTCGACTCAGCCTCTAACATAGATGAGTACCAGGAGCATTTCCTGGGGTAAAGGCGGCCGGTGCGTAAGGCTGACAACCTTACCACCATCCTGTGCCGTTGTCATGAAATCTGGGAACCTTAACTTCCTGGAACACTCTGGGCCACTCCAGACCTGTAACGGGACTGCTTTTTTTACGTAATTTCCCACTCTTAATCCCGCAAAATAGGTCACAATCCCTCAAACTACAAGCTACTGGCAGTAAAATGGGCCATAATCGCAGCCGGTCTCGAACTCCAATCCACTGGCAGTGACGTCCACCAGCACAAAACAGCTGCTTGTTTCCAGCACCTGAACATCGCAGTACGTTCCCCACTACACTGCTGTTTCTTCTGTTTGTTCACAGCTGACGCCAGTAGGAACCACCATCTTCCAGGGCGTTCACGCGAAGGATGTTGATGCAGGTGTGAATGGATTAGTGGAGTACTTTATCGTACCCGGTGATGGCAAGGGGCTTGGCACAGATGACGGTGTGGGTCGAAACCGGATCAACGTGGCAGACGGTGTCGGTTACTTCTCCATAAACCTGCCGCATCAAGGACAAGTCACCGTCAACAGGAGTCTCGACTTCGAACGTACGCAGCGCTATCTAGTTACAATCGTTGCTTCGGTAAGGAATAAAATTCTACTTTATTATAAAAGTATGTAAATTACAAGGGTACTGAGGGCTGCAAGAATATGGCCTGGTAACCTGCGTACTAAATCATGCAATTGGAACTCGCATGTGATCCAATTTTGTCTGGTAGAAATTTTCCAATATTTCGGAGGAAAGTACAGCCTCCACGCTCAAAAAAGAGAGGTTTCTTCCATCTCCATCTAGAGTTTAAAAAATGTTTAATTATACATTATAACTCTAACTTCAAGGTAAGAATTGTAAAATCTTCCATCTCTGTTAGACATCTTACTTTGTTGCATTTTCGGCGCATTGTAATTTGTTTACGAGTGTTGTACGTTGACTCTTACATGTACGAGTACTATACCCTGTGCCACCCAGCTAGTAGCCACTTCATGTTGGCATTTATGATGATCTCTTCGACCTCTTCGTACATTTCATTATAGCGCATTTTGACAAATGTGTAGGACACTTTAGCAGTCTAGATAATGAGATCTGCAACTATGCAAGGTATTTCAAACGATACCTGTCTTTGTTAGTTAGGACACAAATATACATCTTTATTATTTGTAAATATAAGATAAAGTGACAGGGAAAACGCAACAGAAATAAAGTCAAAATTGTGCATATTTGAAAATAACAAAGGAATGAATCTCACTACCGATATTAAGACAAATCTATTCTATGTTATAATTGCAGATTTTTCATTTCTACGTTAATCTTGACTGCCTTCAGCAGAACAAAAAAATATATAACAGGAAGTTACGTTTCTGATATGAACTGCTTGGTTCACAAGATTGCCGCGAAAAGTGAGTAAGGTTATGTATTAAGATTTACCATATCATATGGCCTTATGTTCAAGAGACACCAATCGGTTTAGTGGAAAAGCTCCTTTGTCTACATCTTATATCTACCGACTCCTCCGCCCTCTAACGACCGCCTGGACCAGTTTCTTCTTGTCGGTTATAATCGCATTCCCGCCACGCACCCGCTACCGCATTAACCTCCAAGTAGCACTCTTGCCCTGCTCCGTACACTTTTACCTTTGTTTCTAGTCTCAGAATCCCGAATTTTAATATGACTTGAGAATTCAGCTCTTGCCGTTGATGCACAGCGGCCTCATTCATTGTTTACGCAACCCAGACCGAACTTCCCGGTGATGTTACTTACCATGTAGCCAAGGTGGACCCTCTTCTTTGGAATTGTTATTCATCAAGACGATTCCTTTTTGCGATTATCTTGAGTCATCAATTGTCCATTATTTAAAGAAGCTTACTTAATGGTATTGGTTGTAAAGCGTAGACCAGCAGTTCGTTATTTACTTTATGGTCAGAAGAAACATCAATTTGATATTGTTATATCCGAAGAGTGGCAAGTTCAAGAATGGAAGAATCGCAGTACTGAAGGAAACTATACTGGAACGTGGCATATGCAGCATTTTGTGAGCAAATTCCACTTAAGAGGGAACCAGTTTACCTACACTTGTGACTTCACCCTTACTGTTCTTTCTTATATAACACAGCCTAAAGATTCCACGAAGGTAATTTTGTAGAATCCTTCAACCACAACAATGAGATTAAGGAAATATATTTGGTCGCAATGCACGTTTTTACATAATTCTTGGATTTGCATTTATGCAGGATAACTTTTCTGGCTTAATTCACCAGCAACCTTACTACTTTCATTTTGTTCGTCCCTTCTGTATATCACCAATCAGAAAAATGTCGTTCCAAATAACGACCTTAATATAATCTCCTTTTTGCACATTGATATCATTTTTATTAACATTTTATTTGTTAATTGTATGTCAGTTTTTTATTGACATATTACAGCTTACACTTTTCGTTACGATCTTCATGTTAGATCAGACTCTGGGTGTGTATGGCCATTTTGCTCTTTATACTGATTAGGAGGCACACTTTATTATTACATTGTGATACGGTGGGTCTAGGTTGTTGCAGATTTGCTTCTAAAATACCGGAATGGGGAGGATATACGGAGGAGGGATGGTTAGCGAATGATGTAGCGTACTGATGACCACAAGGAGAAGGAAGAGGAGAAAGAAGAGGAGGAGGAGGAATAATAATAATAAGAAGAAGAAGAAGAAGAAGAAGATGAAGAAGAAGAAGAAGATGAAGAAGAAGAAGAAGAAGACGAAGAAGAAGAAGAAGAAGAAGAAGAAGAAGAAGAAGAAGTGATTCCTCTACATAAGCGAAAATCTAAGTCCACTCTCGAATTTGCAGTATTGGAAGAAGTCCAGTAGAGGAGAACAGAGCTTAAATTGAAGAAAGCAAATCCTTGCATAGATAATGATAAGAAGAAAATTGGACCTGTTCTGGCATTTTCACCTTGTGTAGTTTCGGGGATTCATGTTCTCATACAGGTACAGCTGAATATTCAGAACTTCTGGGATATAAATCCTTATCGTTGGGTGATACCCGACTTTCTGGTGAAACTTGGTGCCTTCATTTTCAAGCATCAAGCAGTCACATCCCAGCACATCTGACATTCTTAATGTGATTGACTCTGGTTACCGAGTACGGCAGAAAAAGCTGGCGTACTGGTGCTGGTGCAATGAAATATCTCACGGGCAGGCAAGCTGTCGGGTGTGAAGGATCGCAATCACGGACCGAAAACACTAACGAACTCACATTTTGCGAACAAAAAGCAAGAGTGGCCTTGGTGTGACGTCAGACCAGTAGACCTCAGTTAGAACACGTCTATCGGCTCGCAATTAAACGACAAGCAATTGTACAGGTAAACACGTAGGTATGTCACGTGACTTCAAATAGTCGTTGCATATGCTAGTGACTGCGTTACCCATGCCAGCGCAGTCACACAGGATCTACGTATGACCAGTTCCAGGTTCAACACTTTCGGTTGTGGTATTTCGCTGCGTCCTGCTGCAAAAACAGAAGTCGACAAACAGAATAGACCGATTGGAAAAACGTGTTTCGTCTGTGCTTAAGAGTAAATAATAACACGTGTGTTATAGTGTTCATTCTTCGTGGTGTGATGTACAGAAATATCATCACTGAAGTGTATTCAGTTTTGTCGCCAGATGCATTAATACCAAGAGGACTAAAAAATGTGATTTGCTTCCTATGAAACGCTTTCTCTTGTACTGGCGTGCGTTTTTAATGGTAGCACTTTGCTACGTGATATATTTTGTGATTTCTGTGACTCACCTGAATTCGTGTTCTTAATTTTCTTTCCTCTTAATTTTGAAATAATTGTGTCATTTTATTTGTGAGAATTTGTACAAACTGGATGTGGTAGTTTTCTTGATGGGTTAATTAGTGACTTGTGAAGTTTTCTGCAGTGTTGCAGCCTTCAGATCCGTCATAAAGAAGTTGCTTACGTTTAACCCAATGTCACGTACTCACTATTTCCATGTCGATATATTTTTTCGTCTAGCGTTATGAGCTTTCTTCTAACGGGTTTCGCTGTCCGTCTGTTTTTAAAGTTCGGTCCCTAATTCGATGTATATTTGAGAAAATATTGCATAAAAAATTTCCACTAAAATCTTGTCTTAAAGTAATATTTTAGAATGATAGAGGCTATTTTAAAATAGAAGTATAATTTAGAAACTTTATCATTCAATTTTTCTTCACACAAAAATAATTCGTAAATCAAAAATAATTGAAAAGTCGTCGTCATATAACTCAAGAAATATTATTCATTATTAATATTTACTTCCGTGTAAGACGTGCATAGGGATAAATTTGCCTTTACCTGTAATATGATAAACATTTGTGCTGTATATTAGGAAATGACTGTCAAATGCGCATATTTTAATGGTTCTAACTTGAATGGCTCTGATACTAATAAAATTAACGTGCCTAATTTTTAGGATGCGGCAAACATACATTTATGAAATATATAGTCTCAGCTCATACATCTTTTGTAAAATGGAGTCACAACTTTAGAGAAATTATTTATTTTATATTCCAATTTAGAAACAAAATTACATGTTTATTTTACATACTTGCGAAGTATTTTTGCAACAAAATCAGGAATCGTTCTTGTGTTCTTTAATACATAAGAGAAAAAATCTTTCTGAATTTTCACTCGTCGGTGGGAAGGGTCCCTTCGACAAAGTGATCGGACCTTGGGAGTAACAACTTCTTTACTGTAACAAAAGAGTGCAATGCTGAGATATGTGTTCAGTTTCCAGGAATTAGTGAAGGTACACGCACAAAGGACCTCAATCTGAACCCTACCTATGGACACAATGTAGAATGTAAATGGTGATTATGCATGAGTTCGCAGAATGGAAGGGCTGACCCTCAGGAATTTATGGGCTTATAAAAATTAAATCTCTGCTGGCACAAGTGTAAAGTTTGAAAAGAAATGTGACAGTTTCACGGAAATCAAGACATGAACATATATAATAAATGAAGAAGACTGTGGAATGAAACTCAGCCCCTGAATCCACATATAAATTTAAAGAGATTATATAGTACAACATAAATTGTCTATTGTCGTTGAACGATAAATTTACAAACAAAGGAAGGCGATCAGTTTCGTGATCTTATCTGCTCAGTGACAGCTCTTTTCACGGTGGAATGTGAATCGTATTCTACTGTTCTGTAAATAAGGAAGCAGATTGTGCAGTACCATGGGCATTCTGATGGTATCTCTGCCCATTATTCTCGGCAGCGTAATCGGAGCAGGTCCAGTGTCAACTCAGAATACTGTAAGTTATGACAAACAAAACTCAGATATAATTTGTCATCAGAGAACCTTTCTCTCCTCAAGACAAGTCCCTCTCTCAAATATATTAAATTAAACAAGTGTGTAAAATACTGTGAAGAGATACTTGGGGCCTCAAAACATTTCTGTAATCACTTTATTTTTGCGAAACACAAAACAGCACAATAATTGAAGCTAAATGTCCTTCAAAATAGTCCCCTTGGGCAACTGCAAATTTCTGCCAGCGACAGTAAAGTTGCTGGAAACTTTCCTGGAAGTCATTTTGTGCAACTCTTTTCAGCTCTTCCCTTACATTGTTAATGAAGTGTGTAGCATCACAAAAGCTCCGTTGACAACACAGAAATTCTGTCTGTAGATACTACATGCTTCTCATGCAGCCTCCCAATCAAAATTAATTCCCTGACTTTCAACATCACCAAACTATTTCCCCCCCACCCAATAACATGCTTTAGCCTTAGCCATTAGATAAAAATTCCACCGTCCTTATTTCAAAATAATATTTCTCACAATTCTAAATTCCCTATTTCAATATCGCTTTTGCCAGAAGGAAGAGCGGACAGAGCCTGGAACCTCTCTAATGAAGTGGTGCTGTATGTCTTCAACTCGCAATAAAGTGACTCTTTCTTCTCCCATGAACTTATCAATTGCTTATTCTGCTGCTACTTTCAGGTCCCTGTCTCTCTTTCAGTCGGTATCCAAAGGGTCTTAATCATTCTGGACTGACTTTTTTGTTCCTCATATTATGCAGGTCTATAAGACACCTAATACTGATGCGAAGTAATGAGGTGCCCTACATCATATGCTGAAGTCTCTGTTTCTGATTTCAACGGTCGTTTCTTCTGTGCTGACTAAGAATGTTCTGACTTCCCTTAACTGAAACTGACATTTCTTAATACTGGTAGATGAAACTATATTTCTGTTACTGATACGTTTGGTTGTTTTTAGCCATTAGACCAGATAGCTTTAGCAAAAGTTGTTAAATTAAACTTATTTTACCTTATTGTTACTGTCACTGACATTATTATTTTTAGTGCCACTGACATTACTGTTACTGCCACTGACACTAATTATGTTACTGCTACTGACACTGACAATATTAATGTCACCGCTATTCACAATTTTAATGTTATTGTCACTGACAATACTAGTGTTACTGCCACTGACATTATTATTGTTACTGCTAATGACACTAATTATGTTACTGCTTCTGACACTGACAATATTGTTACTGCTACTCACAATATTAATGTTATTGTTACTGACGCTATTAGTGTTACTGCCACTGATATTATTATGATTACTGACACTAATTAGTTTTACTGCCACTGACATTATTATTGTTACTGACGTTATTAGTGTTACTGCCACTGCCATTATTATTGTTACTGCCACTGGCACTAATTATGTTACTGCTCCTGACACTGACAATATTAGTGTTACTGCTACTCACAATATTAATGTCACTGTTACTGACACTATTAGTGTTACTGCCATTGACATTATTAATGTTACTGCCACTGACACTACTAATGTTACTGCAACTGACACTATTAACGTTACTGCTACCAGGCCTAATTCTGTAGGCGTTTGCCCTTGGGAAAAGGTCGTTAAATTTCCTGTTTGAAGGGACACACTTTCTCCTGGTCAGTATATTTTCTACTTGTTCCTGAACCGATGATGATGATGATTGTAGATACTCAGATTGTTTTAATTATGCAATTTAATACGCAGGACAACAAACCAGTAGACCTTATGTATGTGATAACACTGAAAGTATGCTTAAAGCAGCTTAATACAGAAATTAGTACTGCGACAATAAAGCGGCCATAAATAAGTAGAATAGATATTTCACATCAACTAACGTATAACAAAGGAATAAAATGAACAAAACTTAATAAATGTTTTACAAAATTTCGAAACCACCTTGAAGTCCTCTAAGCGGTTATTCAAAAAACTTAAAAATCATCATAAGAGAAAATCCTGATAATTAAGATAAAATTCGTATATTACTGAACTATACTGAGCCCAGAAATCTCATAAATTTACTAGTTAATTTGCGAGTAAATTTATATCGTACTTCAACAGATACTTCAATCGATAAGAGATTTTCAGAATGACGAAGACTTCGTTGTCTTCTGACAGGCGGTCGAAAACGCTGCCCCAGTCTACAGCGTGGCCTGTTACTCACTCGGTAACCACATACCATAATTCACACTACCATGGACAAAACGAGTAAAATCTAAAGCTGTCTAGCCCATTCAAGTAATCGCGTAATTGTACGGAATATTTCTGGTCTTGTACGATAATGTTGCTATTGTAAAGTAAAGCATATAACTTTTTTGTCTGTATATTCTTACACCAACATTTAGAAAAATTACACTCTTTAATAACTTTAATGGAAATGCAGCCTATTTCAAAAGAAGGTTTTCTACTCTTAT
>Ga0123355_10019137_pt1 | contig 10894 bp, 9 predicted proteins | sample TergutEmb28metaG_3_FD_89872 | JGI IMG/M metagenome (GOLD analysis project Ga0123355, IMG submission 89872) | Embiratermes neotenicus P1 segment gut microbial communities from Petit-Saut dam, French Guiana - Emb289 P1 | ecosystem: Host-associated > Arthropoda: Insects > Digestive system > Gut ...
CGCGCCCGTTTCGCGTGCGCAGGTTTCGACCAGCGCGACGTCAATCGGTTTCCATGTGAACATGTCAACAACTCTTGCCGAGATGTTCTCAGCGGAAAGGACGGCCGCGGCTTTCAGAGCCTGCACGACCATTATGCCGCTCGCGATAATCGTGACGTCGCCGCCGTCTTGCAGGACGTTGCCGCGCCCGATTTCAAACGTTGAGCCGTTTTGGTAAATCGCGGCCGTGTCTTTGCGCGCCATGCGCAGGTAATACACGCCGTAAAGCGTTGTGAGCTGCGTAAGAATATCGACCAGCATTACGGGGTCGGTCGGTTCAATCAGCGTGATTTCCGGGATCGAGCGCAAGACGCCCATGTCCTCAAACGGCATGTGCGTGCCGCCGTTATACGCGGCGGTAATGCCGGGGTCGGTCCCGACGATGCGCACGTTTAGCTTTGAATACGCGGCCGAAATCATGATTTGATCGCACGCGCGGCGGGACGCGAAACAGCCAAAGGTGTGCGCGAACGGGATTTTGCCGACGGCGGACAGACCCGCCGCGATCCCGACCATGTTCGCCTCCGCGATTCCGCACTGGATCGCCCGGTCAGGGAACCGGCTGAAAAACGGCTTCATGCCGGACGAGCTTACAAGGTCCGCGTCCAGCACGACGATATTGTCATTTTCAAGCGCAAGGTCGATCAGATGCCCGCAGTATACCTCGCGCATAAGATGGGGGCTTTTATCAAAGAAATCATGTAATGTAAACATAGTTTCAGCCCTCCCTCGCGTCCGCGCGGGCTTGTTCAAGCCGCCGGGCCGCCGCGTCAATCGCTTTTTCCATCTGCTCTTTTGAAAAGTTCATATGATGATTGCCGGTCACTCCCTCGGCGAAATTACAGCCGTGGCCTTTGACCGTATCGAGAATAATCGCGCTTGGCAGTGAGGCCTCACTCTTTGCGTCGGCGACGGCGCTTTTTATCGCGCCAGGATCGTGGCCGGGTACGGTCTGCGTATGCCAGCCGAACGCCTTGAACTTTTCGGCGATATCTCCCATGTCGAGGATGTCTTTTGTATATCCGTCAAGCTGCTGTTTATTCCAGTCAATAAACGCGATCAGGTTGCCGAGCTTGTTATGCGCCGCGAACATCGCGCCCTCCCAGACCTGGCCTTCGTTACACTCGCCGTCGCCTAAGATAAGGTAGGTGAGCCAGTTTTGTCGGTCTAACCGACATCCGAGCGCGAGGCCGATCGCGGTAGACATGCCCTGGCCGAGTGAACCCGTTGTCATATCGACGCCGGGCGTTTTGTTCATATCGCAATGGCTTGGCAGACGGCCGCCGCCCTGGTTTAGTTCGAGCAGCATGTCCTTTGGGAAAAACCCGCGGAGGCACAGCGTCGCGTACAGCGCGGGGCCAGCGTGACCTTTTGACATGACAAGCCTGTCGCGCTCTTCCCACTTTGGCCGCTCTGGATCACACCGAAGCTCGCCGCCGTACAAAACGGCCAGCGTTTCGATGATCGACATCGCGCCGCCGACATGACCGAAGCCCAAATACTGAAACGTCTGAAGCGTGACAAGCCGGATGCCTTCAGCCACGACCCGCAATTCACGCGCTTCTTTGTCTATGTCCATATGCTGACCTCCTATTTTGGGGTGCGGCGTCCCTACAGCAAAATCAATACTTCAATCTCTCCGCCAAATATTCAGCCAACCCGTCAATCGAAACCCGCTCTTGCGTCATTGCGTCGCGCTCGCGTACGGTTACGCAGTTGTCTTCCTCCGACTCGAAGTCATAAGTCACGCAAAACGGCGTGCCTATCTCGTCTTGACGGCGGTATCGCTTGCCGATCGACCCGGTGTCGTCGAAATCGACCATAAACCTGCGGCTTAGTTCCGCGTAGACAGCGTCGGCCTTGTCCGAGAGTTTTTTCGACAGCGGCAGAACGGCGCATTTAAACGGAGCGAGCGCAGGGTGCAACCGCAGCACCACGCGCGTGTCGTTTTTCTCCGCGTCGATGACCTCTTCGTCATACGCGTCAATAAGAAACGCGAGCAGAACCCGGTCAACCCCGAGTGACGGCTCGATTACATACGGGACATATTTCTCATCAGTCTCCTGGTCGAAATATTCGAGGTTCTCGCCGGAATGTTCCATATGCGCCTTGAGGTCGAAATCTGTGCGGTCGGCGATGCCCCAAAGTTCGCCCCAGCCGAACGGGAACAAGAACTCAAAGTCAGTCGTCGCGTTTGAATAGTGCGACAGCTCTTCCGCCGAGTGATCGCGCAAGCGCAGGTTTTCCTCGCGCAGACCGAGGCCGGCGAGCCACTCGCGGCAGAACGCGCGCCAGTAGTCGAACCATTCCAGATCCTCGCCCGGTTTGCAGAAGAATTCTAGCTCCATCTGCTCAAACTCGCGCGTGCGGAAGATGAAGTTGCCCGGCGTTATCTCGTTGCGGAATGATTTGCCGATCTGGCACACGCCGAACGGCAGTTTTTTGCGCGTCACACGCTGGACGTTTTTATAGTTTACAAAGATACCCTGCGCGGTCTCAGGGCGCATGTAGATTTCTGCGGCGGTGTCTTCGTTCACGCCCTGAAACGTCTTGAACATAAGATTGAATTTCCTGATATCGGTAAAATCCGATTTGCCGCAGTCCGGGCAGGGTACGCCATGCTCGCGGATGTACGCGGCGAGCGCGTCGTTGTCAAGCGCCGCGGCGTCGAACGTTGCATCGAACTCCTCGACGAGCTTATCGGCGCGGTGACGCGTTTTGCAGTTTTTGCAGTCGATCAGCGGGTCATTAAACGTCGAGACATGGCCGGAGGCGACCCAGACCCGCGGGTTCATCAAGATAGCTGAATCAAGCCCGACGTTGTACGGACACTCCTGCACGAATTTCTGCCACCAGGCGCGTTTGATGTTGTTTTTCAGCTCTACGCCCAAAGGACCATAGTCCCATGAGTTGGCGAGGCCGCCGTAAATCTCGCTGCCCGCGAATACAAAGCCGCGCCCTTTGCACAGCGCGGTGATTTTATCCATGGTTTTTTCTGTGTTGTTCAACATATCCCATATTCTCCAAATTACAATATATTGGCCGTGAAAAATAAATTGTATTATATATCGTGAGTATGCGTGTTGTCAATGATTAGACTGCCGGGCCGCGTGTTTTATTGCACGCTGCATATTGTTGTACATGGCTCCCCTCCTTTGGAGGGGGGATGATGCCCCTACACAAGAAAAAGCAAGTCACGAAAGAGAATTATCCTCAAAGCATTTGCGCAGTTTGACCAGCGCTTTTTTCTCGATACGCGACACGTATGATCGGCTTATTTTGCAGATCTCGGCGATCTCGCGCTGGGTGAGCGGTTTTTGATTGTCGAGACCGTACCGCATGAAGATTATCTCGGCCTCGCGCTTGGTCAGCGCCTCGGATATGTATGTTTTCAGGCGGGCGCAGGTCTCGCGCGCGCTTAAGTTGTCGAACATGTCGTCCGGGGAGCTGATTATTTCCATCAACGTCAGGTTATTGCCCTCTTTATCGGTGTCGATCGAATCGGACAGCGACAAGTCGCCCGCCGACTTTTTCAGGCTTCGGAAATGCATGAGGATTTCGTTTTCGATACACCTGCTAGCATACGTGGCAAGCCGCACTTTTTTTTCTGGCTTGTAGGTCGAGATGCCTTTTATAAGCCCGACGGAGCCGATCTGGATCAGGTCGTCCTGATCGCAATTTTGCGTGTAATATTTCTTGATTATGTGCGCGACGAGCCGCAGATTCCGCTCAATCAGAATCGCCCTTGCCTTTTCGTCGCCCTGTATATGCAGCTCCACATATTTCCGCTCCTCCTCCGCCGTGAGCGGCTTGGGAAACGAACCTGAGCTGTCCGACAGACGAAGCATTAAATACGGACTGGTTAAAAGCAGCGCGATAGCAGCCGAAAGCATAAACAAACACTCCCATATGAATAGTATTTCACTTTAATCTATTCAAAGCCGCTTTGTCCGTATACAAAAGAAGCGGTCTGCCGAAAAAAGATCGGCAGGCCGCATGATTTCTATGATGACGATGAATTATCCCGCCGGCCTCCACGGTAACGTCGGGAGTGCGGTCTTTTCCCGCCACCGCCGCCGGGTTTTTGCTCTTGCCCCTGCTGTGGACGCGGTGCGGGCGGGGTTGTGGGCTTTTCGGAGGATTGCGCGCTCGGCGCCGGTGCGTCGGGCTTTTTGCGCTGGTCTGGAGCGTTTTTGCGGTCAGTGTTCTGCCGCTGACCTTGCCCTTGCGCCTGTCCTTGCGACTTCATTTGATCCTGCGGACGAGGCTGACCATGTCTCGGCCCTTGTCGGGGTTGGTCGTGCTTTCTGGGGGGCTGACTCTTTTCGCGCGTCAGTGCGCGAAGCGGTTCAAGTTTAGGTGCGCCGGAGGAGGCAGAGGGGGTAAAGCCCGCTTCTTCGAGCCTACCCTCGTTACGCGCCGCGATGTATTCGGCCCGGCGGCCTTTTCCGCCAAGTACGCTAAGCTCGTCAAAAGTAAACGTTTTCAGCGTTGTGTCCGGCCCGTCTTCCAGCCGGACTTTGGCGCTGCCGCGAAGCAGGTTCACGCTGACGACTGAGCCTTTGCCGGCCGGGGTTTCCACGAATGCGTCGATTTTCGGCGCTTTCTTTACAAGGTCTTCATACGCCGGCTCTTCATACTTCAGACAGCACATAAGACGGCCGCAAGAGCCGGATATTTTCGTCGGGTTTAGCGAAAGACCCTGCGTTTTCGCCATTTTGATCGAGACAGGGTGAAACTCCCGCATAAACTGCGAACAGCAAAACTGTTTCCCGCAGACGCCAAGTCCGCCGAGCAGCTTCGCCTCGTCACGCACGCCGATCTGACGCAGTTCGATCCGCGTCCTGAACACTCCGGCCAAGTCTTTGACCAGTTCCCGGAAATCGACGCGGCCCTCAGACGTGAAGAAGAAGAGGATCTTATTCCCGTCAAAACCGTACTCAACGTCGACAAGCTTCATCTCAAGTCCGAGATCGGCGATTTTTTTGACGCAGTAATCAAACGCCTCTTTCTCTTTCGCGCGGCCGGCCTCGGCGATTTTTTTGTCGTTCTCCGTCGCCAGGCGCACAACAGGGCGCAGCGGCTTCACGACCGAGTTTTCAGGCACTTCCCAGTTCCCTTTGGTACAAAGCCCGAATTCAAGGCCCTTAGCCGTCTCAACGATCACGTTATCGCCCTCGTTCACGGCTAGGCCGCGCGGGTCGAAATAATACGACTTGCCCCTGTTATTAAAACGAACGCTTATTACATTTATCATAATATCCCCTTCTGAAACGTGGTTAGCCACGCTCTAAAGCAAACTTGCGCATATCATGCCACCGATATGCCCAGCGCTGACGTTTAAGTCAAGATACCCTTCCGCGCGGGCGAGAACACTCTCCGCCAGAGATAGCCGCGCCGCCTGAATTTTGCCCGGTGACCGAAGCCGCGCCGCGGCCCCAGTGCGTGCGTCTGTGATAAATTTTGCAAAATCCTCACGCGAGAGTTTTTCGAGCCTGAACATAAACTCCACGAACTCCACGCCTCCAAGCTCCAGCGCGTCGAAAAACCCGGCCGACAGCTCGTCGTCATCTTCGCGCAAATCTGTCTCCGGTAGGGATTTTAGCGAAACGCACCGTGAGCGCACCGTCGGCAAAAGCGCGCGCGGACTGTCGGTCTTTAAGATAATCACAACGTGCGCCGGCGGGTCTTCAAGCAGTTTTAGAAGTGCGTTCTGCGCGGGTGTGTTCATCAGATCGGCCGGGGAGAGTATATAAACTTTTCTCCCGGCCTCGTTCGGAACTATGAGCGCGTCACGCGCAAGGTCGCGGATTTGGCCGACGGTGATCTCACGGGTCGCCGGTTCGATAACCGCGATATCCGGGTGAACTCCGCGCAAAACTTTGCCGCAGTTTGCGCAAACGCGGCACGGATGCCCCTGTGCATCGTCGCCGGAACACACGGCCGCCATCGCGAGCATGTCCGGGGCGTTTGTGATATACGCGTGTGAAAGTCTGTGATCCATCTTTATTGCTGCTTTCAATATTGATCCATTAGTAATAGTCTTCCCTATTCTACAGGCATGTCCCGCCCCGCGTCAACATAAAAGTATTGTAAGGCGGATAAAAGTGGCGTATAATAACCTTGATAGTCTGATTTGGAGGTTGAATGTATTATGATTAACGCCGAATACTATTTCGAACACCCGGATAAATTGCCGCTGATCGACCTTGTCCCCGACGGCGCGGCTTACGAGATACTTGGACAGGTAAAACCGGCGCTGGACGCCGCGCTTGCGGGCAAGACGGATTGCTTCGCCACCCTAAAGAGCGATAATGTCCACTTCTATGGCAATTATCACATCGGGGAAGGCACGGTGATATACAACGACGTGACGATCATCGGCCCCGTATATATCGGGCGCGACTGCGAACTTATGCCCGGCGCGACAGTGCGGCCGTACACGATTATCGGCGACGGCTGTTCAATCGGGCATGGCAGCGAGGTCAAAAAAAGCGTGCTGTTTTCCGGCGCGAAAGTTGCGAGCCTTGCGTTTGTGGGCGACAGCGTGCTTGGGAAATCGGCTAGGATCGGCTCAGGCGTTATTACCGCAAACCGGCGCTTTGACCAGAACGATATTACGCTAAAATACAGCGGCGAGGAGTACCCCATCGGCGACTCGTACTGCGGCGTGATTCTGGGCGACAATGCCCGGCTTGGCGCCAACTGCGTCACGCAGCCGGGGACGCACATCGGGCCGTACACATGGATTTTTCCGATGACGACGGTGCGCGGATTTATCACGCGGCAGAGGCGGGTGTACCACCCGCAGAGCGTTGTGATGGAGGAACACGAGGCGGTTGAATTGTCGTAGTAAATTACACAGAGCCGGGCGGAAACGCCCGGCTCTGTGTTTTATCTTATTCCCCTTCGTGTGGCTTATGCTCCACTTTCGGGACACCGCACTCGATTTGCGGCTCGCAAACCCTGACAGCCGCGCCGAATTCCACAGGGACCTCGACACGTATCCTCTGGACGAGAACAAACTGACAACCGCCGGGCCTTCCGCAGGCCTCTCTCTGCTCTATCACGGGGTTGCCAAAGCATTCTATCGTAATATGACCCGTCTCGGCAAACGGTCTGACTGAAACGGGCTGACTTACCGTGGCCACCTGACTGGCGACTCTTGGACAGCCGCCGCGATGGATTGTATTTTCTTGATTATCATGCATTGGCTATAATCTCCTATAACTATGTTGACTGACCACAAAATGCGGCCACTACATACTATGCCGCCGATATTGACATTGATACGCAGGCGGCTATATAATGCTTCGTGATAGGATGGTGTTGAAAAAAGTGAAACTTTATGAATATGAAGGCAAGAACATACTTGTGCGGCAGGGGGTACGTGTTCCCCGTTCGGTGTATGTCGGAGACGAATCAATGCTGTCGAACCTTGATGCGATGACATATCCGTGCGTGATAAAGGCGCAGATTTTGCAGGGCGGTCGCGGGAAAGCCGGCGGCATAAAACCGGCGAACTCTCCGACAGAAGCTAAAGCGATCTCGCTTGACATGCTCTCGAGGGAGTTAAAAGGCGAGCGGCTTTGCGGCGTTTTGGCCGAAGAGCAGGTTGCAATAAACCGCGAGCTGTATTTCGGGGTAACGATAGACGACGTGGCCGGTCGGCCGATACTTATTGTGTCTGGCGAGGGCGGCGTCGATATCGAGACGGTGGCCAGCGAGTCTCCGGAGAAATTAATCAGGCGGTATCTTGAGCCGGATATTCCGCTTACCCTAGCCGAAGCCGAGGCAATCTGCCGCGACGCCGGGGCAGGTGCAGACACAGGCGCGGCGGAAATCCTGCTCGCGATGGAGCGCGCGTTTCATGATGAGGACGCGAACCTCGTTGAAATAAACCCGCTGTGCATACTCGAAGACGGTACGGCGATGGCTTGCGACGCGAAGGTAATTTTAGATGACTACGCGCTGTTTCGTCACCCGGACTTGCCGAAGCGCGAACAACTTGAGTTTGACGAAGACCCGTTCGAGCGCCGGGCCAAAGATGACGAATATATCCTCGTACGTTTAGGCGGAGATATCGCGGTACTCAGCGTCGGGGCCGGGTATGGCATGGCGATTGTTGACGCGATAAAGTTCTACGGCGGCGAACCAGCGAATTTTGTCGATCAGGTCGGTGGACTGTCGTTTGACCGCACAATAAACGGCGTTTTAGACATGGCCGAGGAAGACACGTCGATAAAAGCGGTACTCATGAGCTTTATGTTAAGCGCGTCATCGGTCGGCAGTCTTGTCGAGAGCATGACGGCGCGTCTTGCGGCGCTGCCGCCGAGAGTGCCGATTTTTGGGAGCATTGGGGCCGCGTCGGCCGCACTGCGCGATATGGATTTGCAAACGGCGGTCAAAACACTCAGTGATCTGGGGATAACCATGTTTGACGATGTACATAAAGCTATTGAATCGGCGGTCCGACATGCGGAGGGTTTTTAAATGAGTATATTAATTGATGAGAACACCAGGGCGATCGTATACGGCATGACCGGCGGCTACGGCAGTGCGCAGGTTGAGAGTATGCTGCAGTACGGCACGAAAGTAGTTGCCGGGGTGTCGGCGAACAAAGACGGGCAGACCGCCTTGGGCCTTCCGATTTTCGGTGCGGCGCGGCGCGCGGTTGAAGAAACGAATGCGAATACCGCGGTAATTTACCTGCCGGCTGGGGCTGTGATGAGCGCGGTCACCGAGGCGATTGACGCGAGGGTTAGCCTCGTGTTTATCGCGACAGAGGGCGTCCCGGTGCATGATATGATGATTTTGCGCAAGCGTGCGTTTGAGTGCGGCGTTTGGATCGTCGGCCCGAACTCACTGGGGCTGACCTCGCCTGGCAAGTCGCTTATTGGGTCGATCGCGCCGGAGTTCACGAAACGCGGCGGCGTCGGCATATGTTCGCGCAGCGGCACGGTTTCGCTTGCGATATCGTCGCACCTTACCATGAATGACATCGGGCAGTCCACGGTAGTCAGCATCGGCGGAGACTCTGTACTTGGCCGCAATCCGTGGGAGTATGTCCAGAAATTCAACGAAGACGACGAGACCGACGTTATTGTGCTTATAGGCGAGATCGGCGGGCTGAAGGAATACGAGGTTCGCGACAATATGGGCGCGCTTAACAAGCCGCTTATCGCGTATATCGGCGGCAAAAGCGCGCGTGAGGGCAAGCGCATGGGCCATATGGGCGCGATAATCGGCGGCGATGGTCAGGATGCGCAAAGCAAGATGGCGGCGCTTGAAGAGGCCGGGGCGATTGTTGTGGACACGCTTTGGGAAACGGCTGGGGTTTTGAAGAAGATGGGAGTGTGCTGACGATGAAAAAGAGAGCTGTTTGTTTGGTTTTGATGGTGCTGTTGGTTCTTTCGCTTGTGCCGATCACCGCACAAGCGGAGGGCAGGGTTGATGGCGCGGGGATGACGATTGCGGCGGGAAGTGGATCGAGTTTTGCGATATTGCCTGATGGTAGTTTGTGGGCATGTGCCTACTAACTTTTATCCGTACATACTAAGCCGTTAAAAAATATAGGATATACAAGGCTTTTCGGGTGTTCAAAGTAACTCATGTACAACTAAGTAACTCATGCACAACTAAAGTTTGCGTATAGCTTTACGCTTTTATCTGAAAAGGTTTCAATCCGGCTTATCAGCTTATGGATTGTTGTCTTGCTTAAAATCTCGTTAGCCATGAAATCATCAATAGCCGCTAATATCTCCCGGCTGTCCTCTTGATACTTCATAAGCTGCTCCTTGCGTTGGTGCAAGGCTTCCATGTTACTTTCCAGCGTGTCGCGGTTTTTGGTAAAGTCCTCATACAGAAAATCATAATCCCGTTCCGATACCTTACCCCGCAACTTGTCTTGATAGAGTGAGCGGAAAGCGTTTTTTGTTTGGTCAAGCTCTTTTTTGAGTGCTTGCGCTTGTCTGTCAAGCCCCTCTAATTCAACCTTTACCTTACCGCCCTTTGCACTTTTCAAAAGCTCTGCTCGGTTTATGCGGCTTTTGAAAATGCCTTTTAGTTCGTTCAAGACAAATTCCTCTAACTCTGCTTCGAGTATGAAGTACCTGCCGCTGGTGCAGGTTTTTTTCTTGTAGCCCATACACAACACATTGAACGCTGTAGAATTTTTGTTGCGGTCAAAAGTCATTCGGTTTCCGCACTCGCCGCAAAATGCAAGTCCGGCAAGTATATGTTGATATGTTACCGTTTCCCCAGTCTTGGGGTTCTTGGTGTATTTCGTGTTGTTACGTCCTACAAGATTTTGTGCCATGTTAAAGACTTCTTCCGATACAAGCGGTTCGTGCATACCGGGTACAACAATCCATTGGTCTTTTGACAAAGTTTCGTATTTATCAAGTTTGTAATTGATTTTCCGATACTTGTTTTGTACCATGCAACCGATATAGGTTTTGTCGGTTAAAATCTTGCGAATTATCTGCCCCGACCATTTACCCGTCAAGTTGGGTTTGCCGCCGCCAAACTTGCTTGTTTGCTTCTTGTACATAATTGGCGGGATTATACCCTCATCATTGAGTGTGTCCGCTACGCTAACGTAAGTACAGCCCTCACAGTAGGTAGCGAAAATCCGGCGCACGATTACGGCGGCGGGTTCGTCAACAACAAAACTACCTTTGACTTCCATCTTGTAACCGTATGGGGGAAAGCCACCAATATACACCCCGGCCTTGCGCTTTGTTTCAAATGCAGCAAGGATTTTGTCGCTTATATCTGCCGAATAAAAATCATTCATAAACAACTTAAACGAAGTCATTTTGTCATTTCTGCGGTTCGTAAAAGTGTCTACATC
>Ga0123355_10019138_pt1 | contig 10894 bp, 9 predicted proteins | sample TergutEmb28metaG_3_FD_89872 | JGI IMG/M metagenome (GOLD analysis project Ga0123355, IMG submission 89872) | Embiratermes neotenicus P1 segment gut microbial communities from Petit-Saut dam, French Guiana - Emb289 P1 | ecosystem: Host-associated > Arthropoda: Insects > Digestive system > Gut ...
CAAGGCCTTACGAGTAAACACGAACAAAAAAGAACCTTTTATGCTCGGGGATGAGAGTATTGAGGATGTGGAAAGTTTTGTATATCTGGGTAGCAAAGTTACTAAAGATGGAGGGACCACGCAGGACGTGGCACAAAGAATCCAAAGAGCAAATGGTGCTTTTGTACAACTCTACCCAGTATGGAGAAACAACAATATATCTATTAGGACCAAACTGCGCATCTTTCGTAGCAATGTAAAGTCAGTGTTACTATATGGTTCTGTGACATGGAAAGTAGCAAAAAACTACAATCTCAAAGCTACAAGTGTTTGTTAATCGCTGCCTACGAAGAATTTTGAATATCCACTGGCCGGAAGTGATTTCAAATGAAGAACTCTGGAGAAGAGCCGAGGAAATCTCCTGAGTCATTATGTCTAATATGGTATGGCCACCAAAACCAGACGGTGAACCTGACAAAAGTATCCCCCCCCCTCCCCCCAGTGTAGCAGGAAGGACAACTTAATTACTTTTCTCACACCACGACTCACATGGGGGGGGGGGAAAAAAAAACTACAGCTGACTAATATATAGACATAAAAATAGCTGAGCATTAGTGAAATCCAAAGGGTAAATTTGGCTGTGATTCTGGTACAAAATAAGATCACACCTACCAGTAGCAATGAGTCACGAAAATGGCTGTATGTTGAATGCAGGCTTCGTAAGAGGAAAATCAGATCTACTGGTTGAGATTTTGTATCATCTATTTAACAAACTTGTATATATTAACAAATACCTTTACTAGTAAATATTCATGTCCCTTCTTTGTTATGGAATCGGAAGATTTATCACTCACCACATAACCCACTAATCTTGTTCATATGCCTGTCCCCCAAGCATCTTCTTCCCTCCTGGTTATCCAACTATAATTCTGTATGAAGTTCTTGGGTCTGCCTGCCAATCACAGGAAGGACATACACGTCATAAAGTACAAAGTTGGGGACATCGTTTGAAGGTATCTGTGTAAGTTACAAAGACAAGACCTGAAATCCCAACATATGAATTAATATGTTTTATGAAGTGAAGCTAGCTGGAGTAGCTCATCAGTATAGTGACTGGGCTATGGGCTAGATGAACCAGGGTTTCATTCACAGCAGAAGCAAGAGATGTTTCCCTCCTCCACATCAACACCAACTGTCAAGCCCACCAAGCCTATTCAACGTGTACCAGGGCTCTTTTGCTAGGGGTTAAGTGGACATAGCATGAGGCTGACCACTCACCTTCATCTAGTGCCAAGGTTAGTAAGTTGAGTTATACCATTTCTCCTACTGTATGCCTTTGAGGTGTGCATAGGGATAACTTTACCTTTGCCTTTGTGCTATGCGATGAAGATCTCTGCAAACAAATGACAAAACAGACAGCGTCCTATGTCAACTGACTTTCATAAGTGATGCTTTCATTCGGCTATCAGCAATCTTTTCCCACTAGTCAGATCCGCTAAACTTGGTATATTTTTTAAAAGAAAAATTTGTAACAAGCAAGATACCACATTCCAAAGGGCAAAACAAGTAACTTAAGATGTTTCCACCTGGAAAATGTAATTAGCCAACACAACATAAATGACCACCTACAAATAAATTTGTAACTATGAACCCCATAACTTTAAAATACCAAAATCCTACTATTTCAAAACATATTAACAACATATGTTTTCACTATATAATGCAACAAGAGACAAACACTAGGCATAACTGATATATATTGGCACAAGGCCTTCATTTCACACCAAAGAAACACAGACAGGTGAGAGATTAAAACAAGGACATAGCTGTGTACACACTTATACTCAAAAACACCAGGATGTACACAATCACTTTTCACATGATACAAAAGTGACAAAGTATACAGTAACAACTTCTACAGGGTGGGCGAGAAGTCACTGTACACCCAGACAATATGCACCTCAGACTCAATATAAGTTTACACAGCACAGCGCAGCACAAAGTACAATATAAAATGGTAGTTTGGCAACAGCGTGCAAGATAATGCACACGTGATTTGCCGCAGCCAAAGAATTTAGTTGTGTTTTCTGTATGGCTGACACAAGCAGTTACTCTATCGAGGAGCACTTGGTGGCAAGTGTGTAGGTGCATGAGAGACAGCACACAGGGAGGGGGCTGCGTTCCGGGAATGGTTTAATAAGGCTCCACCATGAAGAGCAACACTGTTGGATTGGGAAAAACGAGCATTCGCTCTTGAAAGTGTTAAAGACAGGCCGCGGAGTGTGAGAAAAACAACGCGCTTGGAAATGTGCAGTGGTTGCCACTTCCATTGAACATTCCCCAATGAAGTCAACACAGAAACGATCATCAGAGCTTGGTGTGCCACAGTCAACAATGCGAGACCACATGAAGAAAGAATTGAATGTGAGGCTGTATCGCCCAACTTTCATGAATGAACTGTCAGATAGCGACATGGATCAGCACTATGAATCATGCCATGCTCTGCTGGACACATTCTCAAATGCCGTATCCCACTCAAAGGTTCTTTTCAGTGACGAATGTGCCATCTATCGCGACAGACATGGTGTTCTGGTCAAAGGAGAATCCCAATTTCACACAGGAGCTGGAACATAATCCACCGCATGTGATGATACGGGCAGATATAACATCAGATGATCTGATTGGACCTTACTTTTTCGATGGACCAGTGAATGCGGCATCTTATTCAGCAATGTTGGAGATGTGGCTCAGTCCTCAGCTGAGAGAGAGAGGACTCCTGAATGACGTGTGGCTGCAGCACGATGGGGCACCCGCACACTTCACACTTTCTGTGCGCGATGTTTTGAACGGTGTTCCAGGCCGCTGGATTGGCCATGGCTCACCGACATCTCCGGCACCATTTCCATGGCCACCACATAGTCCTGAACTTACCACACCAGACAATTCGTTGTGGGGTATTATTAAGGGAAGAGTGGCTGTGCGTCACTATAACAACAATGAAGATTTGCACAGAGCTGTGGAAGACGCCTTTCGCACAATTACTCCAAAAATGCTCCGACGTATGTCACACAGAACATGGAGGTGCATCCGTTTGTGTGTCCAGCATCAAGGTGCACATACGGATTCACTGGACATGTAACCAAGGCGTATGTAAGTGATCCAAATCAAATTATGATAGCGTATTGGTCGGTGTACGGTGACTTCTCGCCCACCCTGTACACCTGTGGCATTCAGGAATGCCCAATAAACATCACCCACAATAATTTTCAGAAGCCTGGCCTCAATTTACTAGGTAACTCAACAATGACAATTTTACATGAATAAATCCAGTTCTATTAATAATTTTACAGTTTTTTAAATCCTGGTACCGGTACTGAAGATTTCCTTTCATCAATCTTTTTTTCCCGATTCTTCCTTCTGGCAGAACATGGCCCAAACCTTCCAAAATTTAAGTAACAAACAATCATGCACCTGCTTCACCCGGTACATTCTACAGCAGGGCTAGTTTGAGGCTATCATAATCTCTGTACCTGGATGGGACCCCCAAACAGACTAGCAGAATTTCAGAGTTTGTATCAAGACACAATCCATATGCATACTCTATCGGCAGTGTAATTTCAGGTCTGTATGTACATAGTCCTGCCGTAAGTCCTGTCACAAATTTCACGTTTTCCACAGCTGGAGACAATGAGGTGGAAGGGTTCAAAGGTTGGTTATTTTTTAACTAATGACCCTTAAGGTACTTGTGCCAAGGCAGAATGCTCACGTCTCTCGCAGTGTTAACATGGAGTGGGGTTTCAAGGAAAACTGTGTGGCTGTGATTGCCCTTCACAAATGCAGAAAATCAGATTCTCAAATTTTCGAACTCTTAAAACCATTGAACTTTCGCGAAATTTCGTCTAGCAGGCAATTAAACATTATAAGGAACTCTGGGATGTTGAAGGTGAGGTAAGGTAAGGACGCCCAAGGTGTGCGAGGACTAAGACCACTATCAAAACAGTGTGGGAGTAGATTCGCCGAAATCTGCTCTAGAAACAGAAGTCCTTGTCCCGAGATCTAAATATATCACCCCGATCAAAGTCACGCCTCATCAGGGATGTTCTACACATGACAGCCTACCTGCGGTCGAAGGGACACCTCCTTATTCCCGCTCTGAAGGAAATCCGACAGACAAGAACAGAGCATCTCCTCCAGTGGCACACCAAGAGCAGGCAAGAAAACATCCTCTTCAAGGACGAGAAAACCTTCACCATCGAGGAGCAGTACAATCGCCAGAACAACAAGATTTATGTTCAAACATCCCATGAGGCGAAGGAGAAGGTTCCACGGGTGCAGAGAGGCCATCACCCTTCCTACGTCATGGTTTGGTGGGGGGTGTCCAATCAGGAGGTGACAGCTCTTCATTTTTGCAATAGAGGTGTGAAAACTGGTGCCCGAATGTATCAAGAGGATGTGCTACAAGGAGTAGTGAAACCTCTTAACACAACTCTCTTCAATGGTCAGAAATGGGTCTTCCAGCAGGACTCAGCTCCTGCCCACAAGGCCAAGATGACTCGAGAGTGGCTGTGGAGGCACATTCCAGCATTTATCAGCGCTGAGGATTGGCCCCCAAGGAGTCCAGACCTCAACCCCCTGGACTATAAAACTGTGGGCTGTTTTGGAGGACATGGCTTGCCAAAAGCATCACAACAACCTGGACAGTCTGAAGAGATCCCTCGTGAAAGCAGTGGCAGAGATTCTCCTGGAGATGGTGCATACCGCGATAGCAGTGTGGCCGGAGCATCTCAAGGCTTGCATCGAGACCGAGGGCAGCCATTTTGAGTGGTATTATTATAAATAAAAAGTTAGAACTATTGCTAATAAATTATTTGGCTTGAAAAGTGCATGTTCTGTTTCATTTTCCTTCTAGGTCACAATACATTTGTAACAGAACTTATGGCAGGACTGTGTAGGTAGGGCCCACAAATTTATTTTTGCATTGGGCTCAGAAATGTCTTAAACCACATTTACACAAATAATCACTACCAACGACTAAAGATCACACCCAGACTGAAACAAAAGTTCAAATCTGAACAAAATAACCTCTGATTCTTGCTGAAATAAGACTTAGCTATAAACCTACTGAAAAATGTGGAGAATGACACATTCATCACCTTCTAAGGCAAAAACTAATTTTATTATCATACTGTTACCACTCATACATAATCACTTATTTTAGTTTGTAGTCACAGCTCTAATCAAACAGCTCATTCTCATATGAAGCTTTAAGACAAAGCTCACATACAACTAATCAAACAGCTCATTCTCATATGAAGCTTTAAGACAAAGCTCACATAAAACTAAATTTTAACATTAAATATTAAATAATATCTTCAAATCCATTCACTGCCAAACAACACCTCAGCACAGACAACTATCCAAGATTAGCAGCACCTTAGTTTTCAAGGAAAGAGACAAATTCAGTGAGTTTGTAGAGCTGATCCTCACTGGAGGCCCCCTGATTGGGACTGCTGCTGGGTCGACAGGGTTTCACCATGCGAGCACCTACATCCACCTTCCAACCCTGGTCTGTTGCTGCTAACACAGCCTGTTCAACTGGCATCCCCACAAATGCTGCAAGGTCATCCATGCTGATTGATGAGTATGCATGAGAAACTAGATGCACTGCACGCTTCCGGACATTTTCTGCAACACACACAGCATTTTCAGAGTTGTCATCAACTTCGTGCCAATTGGCACTCTTCGGCTATCCTGAGTGTGGTTTTTCCATGCTTTTTCCTCAGTTGTAAGGCAAATGCCAGAGTATAACTCGCAGACAGGGCACGGTCTGCACTCTTCCCAATTAGATGATAATTTTTACGTGGTTAGTTCATCGTTAATTCTACTTTGATCACTCTGGGTTCGAATCCCAGAAAGCCTTCCAACCAAAGTTGTTAACTGTGTTGTTCTATGTATTGTTTGTGTGTAAATGTGTACCACACTACTGCCACCAGGTGTCAACCCAACTGCAGTTAACAAATATATCATATCATATCATATCATGTAAACCACAGCATGTGTTACTTTAAGTCTCAAAGCAACATAAAAATTTAAGGTCATATAACACAGAAACAAAAGGGGAAATGGTTAAATACAAACTTCTGCTTGTATAAAATTATGAACAAATAAAACATACTGCTTCAAAAAATACAGTTAAAATAACAATCATTAGACACAGTCACTATGCATTTGCCTCATCAGTTACACTCACTCAGCATTCTAGAACAAGCTACAGTTCAACCCCAAGCCACTATTTTTGTCACAGCATTTCATTAAATATTTACTTTTGTATCACCTTAAATCTTTAAGGCTGGGAGATTTAAACCCCAACATACCTACTGATGTCCAGGGTTCTCTTCGTTTTGAATGCTCACATCTATGCTGTCCAATATTATCCAATATTTCATACATTAGGTGCATTCACAAAATTGCAAAAAGCAAAAACTATCTTTGTCATATTTGTCTGTCTGTCTGCCTGAAACAACTCAGCTCCCACTGGATGGAATTTCATGTAATTTCATATCTGAAGATCTTTTCAAAATGTCAAAAGAATTAAAGTTCAATTAAAACATGACATGAATAACTGGTATTTCACATAAAGACCTACATATTTTTGTGATAGTACCTCACTGAACTCTTCCTAGAATGAGAAATGTTCCAGACGAAAGTTGTAGAGAAAATTAAAAGACGCATTTTATGATCGAATAACTTTTTTATGAAAACTGTGCTATTTATCAGATATGTGTAAAAATATGGTAGAACCAGACAGGCCACCATTGACACAATAATGTGGCACATAAAAGATGCAATTTGCCTGCTGGATAACTGCAGCAAGAATATAGACATACATTCATAATATACAATACTTCTTACTTCATAATTGATTGATTCTCTCTGATCTTGTAACTGAGAAACTGCGCAATGACCTATATGTCATTACGATCTGTTTAGCCAAACTGTACTTCAAAGAAGACCAAGAACAAACAAACATTCTTTTGTTTCAATGCAGCATCAAAATTATAAACAAAATTCCAACTACCCAATTATTTTTCACTGGTGACATAAATTTGTCACAAAAGCACTCTTGTACAACACCTAATATTTTTCTATATCTGGCAGTGTCAAGCAACTCAACAACACACACAGAATACATGGTTGCTTCCAATGACAACAGGAAGAGGAAGACCAACATGAAGTTGGAGGAGAATAGAGGAGGAAGCTGAGATAGTGTGATAGACTTGAAGAGGTCAAAGAAATAGCTGGTTCAAAATTGGACCACAGGAAAATCACTAATGTAAAACATGCTAGGATTACACAAAAAACATTTCACCATATAAGAAGCTTATAACCCACACATTACATACCTGAAAATATATATTAAACAACAGTAATTCCTTCATCCAGTACCTATTCAAGACACGAAAACTTAAACCCATAATTCTGCCCTATAAAATCATCATAAAATAATATTTTGCACCAAAACTGAGCACCTCATAACCTACAACTGGTGAAGACAGCAACTCAATATAGATGCAATACCTCCCACTCAGGATTATTTTAGTAATATACCCTTCCCTATTACTTACTACATTTTATGTAAAAAATGATACCTCATTTCTTTTTATAATACTTTATGTTGATAATCTCCTCCCACATATTCTGTACACAGCTTCATTGCCTACATGTTGCAAAACACACTAAATTCCTGAAAAATTAAAAATTTTGTTGTGATTGACAATTAATTTCTTTACACTTTATATATTATCAAAATGGGATGTTTAAAATAAAGGTGTGTCACATTTGTCTGCAGCATGTCCTTTGTGTGCGAGAAATTAGATATCAGCTGTTGTAAGATTCATTCATTCATTTATTCACGGATAAGATGAACTTCACTACAAAAACAGCAATTCTCTATCTCCCATTCAAAACACAATCAACATTTCTCCAAGATGAATTCGCCAACATTCCTGAACCTTCCACCACTTCCTTACAATAAACACTTGATCTTGAAATTCCTTTCCATTTGGAATGCTTAAGTATACTTTTTCACACAAAGAAATAGCTCTATAAAACTAATCAATTAAGTCACACATGAGTTACAAACATGGCTGTGAAGGAATGGTCCCAAGAATCTGTGTGTTACTGTTCAATCCATGCCCCAAATTGTGTTTATATCTCTTGCTCCATAAATTTTGCTTCTCTCCTATTTTGTGCATATCACTCCTCCCTGTATTTTAATCTCTCTTCAGTAAGTCATTCATGCAGCACAAAACTTACGCCATCTCTAAAAGAACACCTTCTGTTCTAATTAGGTTAGGAAAGTGAATTTTAAATCAGGTTCATATATGCCACAAAAAATATATTTATTCTGAATGTTTATCTTAGACAAACTTTAGTTGTCATTATGCTGCAGCATTAACAGTTACTAAAACAAACTAAATTCAAGCAGCAGAGTCCTTCTTCAGCACCTGTAGCTGCTCAGGCAGTCAGGATATTTTCTGCTCGTTATGGAATCCAAATGTCTTCGGGAAGTGGGAGGGGGTGGAGACTGGATGGAGTTGGCTCAGGATAGGGACAGATGGCGTGCACCTGTGAATATGGTGATGAACCTTCGGGTTCCATAAAGTGCAGGGAATTTCTTGACTAGCTGCAGAACCAGTTAGCTTCTCAAGAAGGACTCTGCTCCAGGGAGTAAGTAAGTAAGTATGGAATCCAAATGATTCACAACTGTTTTCACAAGATCCTTACTATTGGTACCTATTATTTGCTGAATAAGTTCATACCACACCCTCCTACCCTATTTCTTTATCAACCATTTTAATATTCTTCCACCTATGCCTAGTTCTACCAAGTGACCAAAACTGTGTATCACTAAACAAAACAAACTGCCTACACTGAGGTCAGGATACCCCAACCACTTTATTGCATTTCCAACACATTTTGGCCCACCTGGGCCACTGTCAAGAAGTTCAATATACAACAAGTGGAAGTACCAGACATTTGCAAAAGCTGTTATACAAAAAATGATAAAATGGTAAAATTATGCAAACCATGATTTAAAATAAAGTGTTATATACTATACATTCGACTCTATTTTGTTTTTGTATGAAGCAAGCACTTTGTTACCAAACAGTTTGCTGCCCAACAAAAAACAGTCATAACTACTAAAATTCTTCAAGCATAATATGAAAATGTATTGTATTCTGGGCATCGTTGCTGTGATTGGCAAAGAAGACAGAACAAAAGACAAAAGGTGCAAGACTTGAAAGTGTAGTTCATTTTGTACACACATCCAAATACTCTGTCAAAAATAAAAATAAAAAAAACTTTGTCTCCTACAATAGGTAGCAGTATTTCATAAATAACCTTATCCTTATCAGTGAACCACTATGTTCCTACCATCTCAAAAGCTGTTTTTTCACCCCCCACCTCACCAACAGCCACTGCAATTATACAGAAAAGAGCATGTTCTTCTGTTTGACAAGCCCATGATGCCTAATAAGTTTAAGTCATCAAAGTGTCATGACTTGCATCACAGCTGAAATATGCAGGTCACCAAAATACCAGGGGCACCAAAGCCCAACAGTGGCAAAAACTTGAGTCCTTTCCTGCCCCACTCCACTCAAGCACACCATGTGGGAAGAAGAAAAGAATGTAATTCAGCCAGCCAGGCATTTTTTGCAAGAGTGATGTAACAATGCACATCCATGATTCCACAATTCTTTACCTCTGGAAGTTTAATGCAACTACACCAAGCACCACATGTATTAGGCAACTCACCCAGAAGAGCTTGCATAATGTGTTGCACATTCTCTGACCAGTCAGCATTAAGGGCTGCATAAACTCCTGGAAAATCCCGCTGCCACATTTTTTGTCCGACCTTCCATATGAAGGCCAGTTCGGCATGTGAATTCTTCACATTTTGAGGAATTCGTTTCCAGAGATACTTCGCGTTGCATCTATTTAAAAAACGTAATAAGTATGACTTATTCTTGCAAGTTAAGCCTACTGCAAGAAGTAAACTTAACCTAAAATGGCGGATACATGCTAAGCTTGCAATTTTAATGTAGTGTTTAAATTACATTATACGTACAAATCATTCTGGTACAAATACACGGCGAGAAGTTGTGCATACACCTGCGACGTTGGAATACCACCAGGAGCCTGTAATATACCCAAGTTCATTACACATATTTAGTCAAGGTAATCATATATCAATATGTTGATTCAGTATAAAAACTTACATCTAATTCTTGTTTTTCTAAGTCTTCTGCAAGCTTTCTAACATTTTCTGTATCGGTAACCATGTTATGGTATCGTTGTATGACTCACAACGGCCACAAAAGAGCGATAATCTGTCTTCGGTGAATAACGATAAATCCGTACAACTTGTCACAGTAACAGGTATTCAGTTCAGGATGTTCACAATCATAATCATTTTTCTCCCTTGAACAGCGTGTAAATCCCACCAATTAACTTCCACTAACCTACACGTTTGAATGCATTGCCTGCTCTGGCTTGGTGGCCAAACCAACCACACCAAATTACACTTCTGGTATTTTAGGTACATATGTTGGGTGTATGTTGGTGTTAGATCACACCACGGATTATACACGGTGCAGCGTAACGCATTGTAATGAGTAACTGAATATAAGACACGGATCATATTATAGTATTTATGCATCTCGAAGGAGGTATTGAAGATGTTCAAGAACGTTTATTGCTAATTTTGCCATTTCAAAATGCACAACATTATGACCCTAACAACAGGTACTTCCATGTCACGATTCCGTGCCCATGTGTAACCACCCCCCCCCCCCCCCCCAACCACCACAACACACACCAAACAACAAACACCAACCCCAGCAACAGGACC
>Ga0123355_10019139_pt1 | contig 10894 bp, 8 predicted proteins | sample TergutEmb28metaG_3_FD_89872 | JGI IMG/M metagenome (GOLD analysis project Ga0123355, IMG submission 89872) | Embiratermes neotenicus P1 segment gut microbial communities from Petit-Saut dam, French Guiana - Emb289 P1 | ecosystem: Host-associated > Arthropoda: Insects > Digestive system > Gut ...
ACTGTATATAAAATGTGAATAAAACAGGAACCAAATATGTTAGAATTATGAAACAAACTGCATTTTGAAGAGAAAAAAAAACGGAGAGTATATACCATGTTTAAAATATTCAGTACCTGTATTGTTGAATAAATATATAAAATGCAACCTTTAGAGTTTAGCGGTGCGGTACGACACTATAGGTGTATTTAGGCGTCAAAGGGTTAACATATATGCCTCATTCCACCAATGACAAAAAAAGTATTTTTAACAGCATCTAGTTTTAAATATATTATGGTACTAATGCTTAAAGGTGATTCCATCATTTTAAGCGAAGAAAAACGTATCAAATCATGTAATGTGATGACTATACACAGAAGAATGGAAATGCGTGATAGAATTACCACGAAAATTACAAACTTTTTAAATTTTGGTAAATTAATAGTAGGATAAATATTCTGATAATATCCTTCTGAGCTTTGAAAACGTTTAAGTTCACAAGCTGACAAGCACGTTTCGGAGAAGCGTGCTTCCTCCAATTTTAAGTTCATGGGAAATTATCTAGGTAGAGACATAAACCCACATGAATATCAGGTGAACAATACCAGCTGCGGAAGATAAATACCCTACTTATAAGGCCAATACTGACGTTACTACAGCTACCGGCCGCAGGTGAAGGCACGTGGTCTATTGCTGTAGTAAGCTAAATCGGGCAATAGTGCTGCAGATACACATAAAACTACTTGCTTTCCTAATTTTCTATCCATTTATTTCTTCGTAAAGTTTATATTTACGAAAGGGGAAGAGCTTCACTTTTTTTCACTCCGTATTTTAAGTACAACCCGAGTTGCTGTAAATTTCTCAGATATGATTGATATTTCGGAACAAAATATTCTCATACTTGAAATAAAGTCACAAGACTTAAATTAACTGCATGATAAAAATTGTCTTGATTCGAAAATTATTTACTTTTTTTTCAATATAACCAGATTACCTAACAATTTGAACGAACTCCCCCCCCCCCTGCCCCCCCCATTCAACGGAAGACTAAAAAGCAGTAGAACCAATACAACCACAACGCACATAACAACCAGAAGCCCAATCAGTGAACAACGGTCCCAGGAAATACCACGCTAACACACGTCACATACTTGACCCCAATATAGGCACAATAGCGTAATAGATACAGGTCACGTTATATACATGGTACGAATCACAGCAAACATTGTGAGCCATCTCGGATCCCAAATGCACACAGCTACGTTGTAAAAAACTTCATGGTTCTTAGCTTAGCCTGGCGATGATTTTTTAATTCGAAACATGTAGCTTTAACCTGTACTTTTATTACAGAGTTATGCTGACTGAAATATATATATATAATAAAGTGAATATGTATATAACTTTTAGGATTTTAAAGTGAATTGTTTCCATCTCGTTGTGTATATATCAAGTTTTATTAATTCCAACCGTCTTTACACAGCAATATTATAGGTTAGATGTTTAGTTAAGCAAGCTACATGTTTCGGCCTTCGTGGCCATCATCAGGTTTACAAACAATTGGTATCAATTAAGGTACAAAGAAGACGGTTCCTCTATCTATGGGATCTCATGGGATTTTGATAAATTATGATAATAAATCAAGAATTACACTCCACACTTTAATCACGGGAAATATCAATCGTAATTTTTCTATTTTACTGAGGTTATGAAACACTTATGTGACTTTTACTGGAATTAGTTCATTAAAAGGAGATAAATATTTAGTTCAGAAACTGCTTGGAATATAGAAAAAGGAAAAGCGTAAGTGAAACCAGCCACAATGCTGTATATTTGCTTATCGTTTTTTTCAAAGTTTGCATCCTAGAAAAATTTCTACAAAACTTTGTATGTATTTTATGCCAACGGACGAAACCCAAATGTCGCAATACGTAATATCCTGCAGAAAGTAAGAATACGTCGTGTCCCCTCGAAATAGCGAGCCAAGAGCGATGAAAGCAGTCAGTTGCTTAACGGACCTGAAAGCGTGAAATTTAATAGATCTTTGAACATAAGGCAGTTTTTCGTTGGGTCAACATTTCGTAACTTGCAAAGCTGAAGATAGAGGCAGTGAGAAACTTTTGTGTAACTTTCGAATCGACGGCAAAAATATTGGCGCTTTTTTATGTTTTGTTGACCGTATATCCACATATAATCTTTTTCAAATGAAGCCAACTAGGTGCACACTACTTCTTAGTATATTTATTTCAACTTCTGTACATGTTTCGGGCAACTATGTGTCCATCATCAGGAGAACTTACTCTATCTGGGTGGCTGTCTGGTCTGCAGACCAGACAGCCACACAAACAGAGTGAAAAATACCAGTGTCGCATAGATACAGTAAGTTCTCCTGATGATGTGCACATAAGATAAATCAGCCCCTTTACAGGCCTGGAGTGGCCCAGAGGGTTCCAGGAAGTTAAGGTTCCCAGATTTCATGACAAAGGCACAGGATGGTGGTAAGGTTAGCCTTACGCACCGGCCGCCTTTACCCCCAGGAAATGTTTCTGGTACTCATTTCTGTTAGAGGCTGAGTCTACCCCAGGGCAATAGTGCGATCGGAAGGATTTTATGTCAATGAAAAATTCCAATGACACCAGCTGGGATCGAACCACCGACCTTCCGATTTGTAGCACAGCATCTTAACCACTGTGCCACCGCGGTCCCCGATGATGGACACATAGTTGCCTGAAACATGTAGAGAATTTGAAATAAATATACTAAGAAGTAGTGTGTATCTAGTTGGCTTCACTTGAATAAGATTTGCGCTATTTTTATAAACTGTGTTATGAAGATAAACACACCTATGTTTTTGCTATAATTTATCGTTTCTAAGTAAGCAAAACACTTAGTTTGTACACGACCAATTTAAGGTACAGTAAACCTCTACAACAGCAGTATGTACTTCATAAATTTATAATACATTTCCCACATATTTACGGCTGGAAGAAATTTGTTCGATTGAAGAATAGTCGTTGTGACTTCTGTACCATGCCTGTGACTTATTACTGTCACAGTAATAACTTAGGGTTATGCAATGACGCTTTTGTTGGATGCAAGGCACTTTAATCGAGAAGTTAGCGGATTCGATTCCCGTCAGGATCATTGAGACTTTCCATTGAGTTTGTCATTCCGGTCGCAGTATGACTCTAAGATCGACTCAACCTCCAAAAGAAACGATTATGATGAGCATCTCCTGGAGAGTAAAGGCGGTCGGTGTCTAAGGCTGACAACCTTGTCGCGTTCGTGTGCCGACTGTCTAGAAATTATGGAAAAACCATCCTCCTGAAGCGTTCAGGTTTATCACTTTACAATATTCAGATATCAGATATTTCCTACCCGCTAACATAATTGTGTAATGAAAGTCACAAATTTGGGTTCCTTTTTATAAGAATAGATAATATTTAAATTTTATACGACTTTCATGTAACGGAAACGAATAGTCATTCGCCGTTACAGGGTCAGCAAATACCAATTAGTTCAATATACTTAAGGTGTATCGAACCCCGACGGTGTCTTGATAGTTCGCTGTACTGAAAAGAATGTTTATCTTGAATCTTGCCTCTATAAAATTGAGTAATTACCGATGATTCAACTCTCACTCGAGGCTTGAACGTTCACCGGCTGCTACATATCTTTAACGCTACGTTAAGGTGATTATATTATATTGATCACGCTGTACTGTCTTCTGATACTCAAAGTTAAGTCGTGCTGACTGGATTTGATACATTAGAAACTTTAAAACTTACGTTTATTCGAGTAGAGCGAGACCTTTAAAACTGATTTGGCAACTAAAACTAGAAATTCTAAATTTGCATATTTAGTTTAAACACAAAACGTGCAAGATAGTTATTTTACTTCCACGCCGGTGTATTTGTTAAGATATTACTTATACTTGTAGTGCAATATTAGTTAGAGTAAAGGTAAAGCAGTCCCATTACAGGCCTGAACAGGCCCAGAGGGTTCCAGGAAGTTAATTTTCCCAGATTTCGTGACAAGGGCACAGGATGGTGGTAGGTTGTCAGCCTAACGCACCGGGCGCCGTTACCCCCAGGAATTACTCTTGGTACTCATTTCTATTAGAGGCTGAGTCGACCCCAGGACCATAGTGCGATCAGAAGGATTTTATGTCAACGAAAAATCCACTGACACCAGCTGGGATCGAACCAGCGACCTTCCGAATTGTAGCACAGCACCTTAACCACTGTGCTACCGCGGTCCCCCATTAGTTAGAGTAGAATAAAAATTTATTTTCTTATTCGTGGTTGATTTATTTGTGGAATTATTTAAGTGATTGTTTTGTTTAACCCGGATTCCTAGTAACTAAACCTTGTGCAAGTCAGAAATCTTCTGACTGGTGGCAGATTCTACCAATATGTTTAATATTAAAACCAATGCTTATCAGCTCGCTACTGAGAAAGACGTTAGTAAAATATGGTAGTTATAGTTAGAGCACACGAGTGCCGACACTGGTTGGATGAACAACCTCCGAACGGCACTACAATTGTGTCTAAAAAATCTCTACAGCTAGAAGCACGTTCCTTCTTACACATCTATTAGAAAATTGACTTTGAACTAAATGTCGTATATTGAATTTTCTTGACATTATTCCTCTTTTCAGTCCTAGTTTTGGACTAAATAAGTATCAAATATATCTTATGTTTATTGGACCCTGCATCATCTTGAGAGTTGAATAAAGAAAGACCAACTTGATGTCACTTGCTTTATTATTTCATTATTCAATGCTCAACATGTTTCGGATGTTAACACATCCATCCTTAGGAGCTTGCGACTTATTTGATGAGTTATTTTATGGGTTGTATTGCACTAGTGCCTCAGCCTGCATACGGATACCACACCACCACATCCAAACCACTACGTAACACCAACACACATCGAACCAGAGCAATACAACCCATGAAATAACTCAACAAATAAGTCGCAAGCTCCTGAGGATGGATGTATTCACATCCGAAACATGTTGAGCATTAAATAATGAAATAATAAAGCAAGTGACATCAATTTGGTCTCTCTTTATTCAGCTATCAAGTACGCGTTTTAGTACAGGTTTGATAGTAAATTTGTTAAGCATATAATTCCTTAATCACATCATTATAAGGAGCTCTGTTCGGAGGTAATTTTCTTACTGGCTGCACATGCCTCATCATACATCAGAAGTTCTCCTTCATCCGCCGAGAAGTGTCCATAAAGTTATTCGAGGTGAGCCAACTTCCCCATACACAGAAGACAGTTTGTGTACCGACAGAACACAAAGTATAGGAAACTTTATAGCAAGACGTTAGTTGCAGTTTGATACACACGAGCCCACCCACCCGGATCCACTTCGTCTTTTCCAGCTAGCTGACTCGTGGAGGTCTTTGTATTAGCGCTGGACTAATGGCGTGTTCAAGTTTACAAACAAGAAGCCTGACTTGTCCTTCCATCAGTAATCACATTTTTGTTGATTTTCTTCGGACATAATTACGAAGAGTAAGTTACATAAAATATATCAAGTTTTGTATACGCGGTGGGGTCGGGATAGCTCAGTCGGTATAGCGACTCGCTACGGACTAGACGGTCCGGATATAGAATCTTGGGGTGTGAAAATTTCTGTGTCCCCCCTGACCTACTCTGGACCCGAAAAATAGCCTTCTGTTCAAAGGGTACAAGTTCAATCCTCGAAGTAAAGCGACCGGGGTGTGGCCTTAATTCACGGCCCAATTTAACGCCGAAGTTAAAGAAAGATTAATGCTTTACATCTACTCCCGGCTGGACCTTCATGGCTTGTTATATAGTAAACTTAACTGTTAACTTTGCATTGCATTTGTTTAGGAAATCTCATGAATTTAGAGACAGTTTCAAGCAACAACCAAAAGCAACACTAGTGTACACTTCTAATTTGTTAAACGTGTACGTACATTTATATAACTCTGGGCCGGGTAGCTCAGTCGGTTTAGTGACTCGTTGCGGGTTGGACGGTCCGGGATCGAATCCCGGTGGGGACGGGATTTTCCGTCCGTCCAGACCGGCTCTGGGGCCCACCCAGCCTCCTGTAAAATGGGTACCGGGTCTTTCCCGGAGGTAAAGTGCGGCAGGGGCGTGCTGCTGACCACTCACCACCTTCTAGTGCCGCGGTCATGGAAGAGTAGAGCTATACCTCTACCCACCTTCTGGGCCACACCGGGCCTGTAACGGGATCACTTTACCTTTTTTTACATTTATATAACTTTGTCACTTTTTCGTTTTAGAGTTTAGGGTGTGCCACAAGATAATTATGTTGCGACAGATATTCATCTGAGATGGCAAGAGTGAAACGTACCTCCTAAACTTTCCTGGTTAAATCTCTTTTTTTAAGACCAGAGTTTGGAGAAAATCTTTTAATTGCCCTCGGGAGAGGGACGTGAGTTGGAATGGATTAACCTTAGTCATAATGATAGAGGGTGGTGCTCGCGTTAAACCCAAAGATTGTATCATCAAAAAAGTGGTGTTTTGGAAAGTCAGTTCGTATGTTTGTAAGGCTGTTCATTCTGTGTGTTTAGGATACACGTTTTATATCCCGGTTAAATAATAATTCTGAACCCATCAAATATGTTTATCTTATTAATAAGCACGTTATGCGCGAAAAAAAGTGCGTCTTCTCGTTTTTAAATTTATTTTTTCGACGTTTAACATTTAAATATTTAATTTCTTTTTCAAATCCAACGCAAATAAATTCTCTATGTAACACGTTTAACCACGTTTAAGAAAACACGGCTTAGCGAAATTTCTTTTATAGAGGATCATCGAAAAAGATGGACAGGATTTGAAACCGCTAGGACTTAAAATGCACTAAACGGATTTACACTTTTGGCGTTTTAAATGAGAGATTCTCTGATGTCTGGATTGGAAGGGGTGGACCAATACCCTGGCCACCTCGAAGCCCAGATCTCTTTCCACTTGATTTTTTCTTGTGGGGGTACATTAAGAACATTGTGTATGCTGAGAAGATAAGGAATATCCAGCACCTACAAGAAAGGATCACATCAGCCATTGAAAGTGTAACACGAGACATGATTCAGAAAACGTGGCAGGAGATAGAATTTCGTTTGGAAGTTTCCAGAGCTACAAACAGTGTACGTATTGAAACGTACTAAGGTAAGTCCAAACCTTCAAATGTTTCTGAACATTTTAAGATGCAAAAAGTGTAAATTCGTCTAGTACTTTTTAAGTTATAGCGGTTTCAAATCCCTTCCATATTTTTCGATGACCCTGTATATACTGACACATCAATTTTGTCTGAAACGCTTTTAGTAATATGCCCACTTTTTATTAAAGTCCTTATTTATTTGGCTTCAAACGTGTAGTTTATTTATTTATTTTTTTTTTTTACTTTTGAAATATGAAATCGAAAATTTCAAAAACGGAAATATCACAAGTCTCTGACGCTAGAAATAAGTACAAAACCCCTCAAATATCAAGGAAGAAGAAGGCATAAATTTTATTAAAGACTGTTAATAACCAGCTGCTGCTATATGTCTTGTGCATTAATATTTATATATCCGCAATATTTTCTCTAAGACTACCTACTAAATATTTGTCTACAATTACATTCTACTGTATTAAATTAAGAAAGAACACCTCTTCATTTCGTTTATAGAGAAGCCTACCTCAAATAACAAATGACCTAACGGTAGACGAATAAGTTCAAGTAAAATATTGAAAGTAACAAGCAACAACTTTGGAAGCAAGAAATAACCAAAATAACAGAATAGACAAGAAGAAAGGCAGTAGCAGAATTTCGGTTGTGCGGTGGACATGATTGTCTGGGTACACATCTTCACCGCATTGGAATCCGCCCCGAAGCCTACTGCATGCTATGCAGCCTCCGCGAACTCATGGACAGAAACAATTAGGACAATGTATTGCATTAAGTAATAGGACAGAGTGTGAGCGATACTGGCAGGCCAGGACAAAAATAATGGAAACTGACTTTGCTTCTTTTCTATTACTATTTTTGTGACTACTCCTTTCTTTTAGAGCTTTCATATTTACTTTGAATATAGTTTATAGTATTGATAGTGTTTGTAGTGCAAGTCTAATACTTTATTTGTGTTGGTCTCATAGGTCAATGACAAATACTCTATGTACCTGCCATTAGGAAAATAAATAAAACACGCCCATAATTCACAATAAAACTGCATTTATGCATATTTTCATTATGTTTACGATATTCAATAAACGTAACTTACACACGTGTGCTTTAAAGTTTAGTACTCTTTCCTTACTTAATTACTTACTTACTTACTTATTTACCTACTTCATGGTGCAAAGTCCTTCTTGAGAAGCTAACTGGTTTGCAACTAGTCAACAAATTCTCCGCATTTCACGGAACCCGAAGGTTCATTACCGCACTTACAAGCATCCGCCAACTGTCTCTATCCTGGGCCAGCCCAATCCAGTCCATATAACCACATCCCATCTCCTGGAGATCCATCCTAATATTATCCACCCATCTACGCCTAGGTCTCCCCAGTGGTCTCTTTCCCCCCGGTTTCCCCACCAAGACCCTATACACCCCTCTCTCCTCACCCATACGCGCCACATGCCCAGTCCATCTCATTCTTCTCGATTTAATCGATTTTTCCTACTCTTTCCTAAATAATTAAATTACATGTAGAGATAAAAGAGAAGAGGACAAAATGAAGGATTTTAGTACAGTGAGACAGTAAATATGCTACAGGTAAAAGTTTGTAAGATTTGAGGTTATTTTATTTTTTTTAAGTTTACCATTTGTAGGGAAGAGTACGAAGAATGAAATGCATGTAGAATTTGTGAATCAACTGCGCACTTTTATATGACGGAGCAATGTTACGGAAAATCCTAATACACTTGGTCTGTCGCTGAGCTTTCAGATTCAAACTCGGAATTCAAGCACGAAAAATACAAGATGGACCAAAAGTAGGTATACAGTAATTAACTATATACTGTATATCTACTTTTGGCGCATCCTGTAGAAGTTATTTCCCATATGCGCAGGCGCTATCTTTTAAAAACCTAAATTTAAACATAACTTGTTTCTTGTTTGTCGCTTTGCGTAAATAAACAGAAATGTGAAATGAATACCGCATGAGAATTTCGTATCAATAATACAGTAAGAAAATTATTCTGGCCTTATTGGTCACGGTGGGCTTGACCCTAATGTTACAGGAACTGATTTCCTCCGAAATATTAGCATTGTCAATCCAACTGGCTTAAGATACCGGACGACTCAAGACTTGACTAAAATTGCCTTGATCATACCAAATGAAAAACAGCCTGTCTGTTACAAAATGTAGAGTTTAATGTTAGGGAAATATTAGCATTACCAATCCAACTAGCTTAATATTCCGGACGACTTAAGACTTTCTAAAATTGTCTTGATCATGCGAAGTGAAAAACCGCGTCTCTGTTACAAAGAAGTAGAGTTTAATGTTAGGGACGGTACTCCTTGTTTTTTTTTAATTAAAATCATTAAACCAGTTGAACAGCTGTGTGGTAGAAATGCCGAGATTATTAATGTTTAAGTAAGCGGAATATTGAAGGGAAGTGGTGACTTTAAGAGCTAACTGTAATACAGCTTCAACATAAAGTAAAGTTTAACGTAAATTTCATCGGTATTACTATACGTTTTGGGTTCTTTACGAATCTTGTCAGCGTCGTAAAACAAATAAGTACTCCACATTAATTCTCCAGTAAGAATTAAAATTTGTTATATTAAATATCTCTTCCAATAGATTTAAAAATCAGGAGACTACAGATTTTGCATATTATGAACTTTTTCTAGTATTGACACCCCACATTTATTAGCCATATGAATGTATATAACAGACTTTTACAGACAAGCACTCATAATTTATGTATCTTAATTAGTAAAATTGCTACCGGAAAGGCACTTTATATACAAAATTGGGAAAATTTATCAGTGGGTCCCCGATCAGACTGAAATTGAGAAGCGTTTGTGGTGACAAGGAGAACTGGGGGTAGATTTTCAGTACATAGGAAAATTTTTATAATCTTACCCATTTACGATATTTATGCTGCCCATAAGATTCGTGGACATTCCTTCAAAGGATATTAGCTATCCATCCTGCCAGGAAGTATCATGTGTTTCATTGGAAGTGTTACCGATTATGAAGTATGGGCCAGGATAACTCAGACGGTGTAGCGACTCGCTAAGGGCTGAACGGTCTGGGGATCGAATCCCGGTGGGGGCGAGATTTTCCGAACCTGTCCATACCGGTCTTGGGGCCCACTCAGCCACCTATACAATGGGTATCGGGTCTTTCCCGGGAGTAAAGCGGACGGGACGTGGTGTTGAACACCCACCCCATCTAGCGCCGAGGTTAAAGAAAGTGCAGAGCGATACCTTTTTTCCCCTATGGGGCTTCGTGGCCTGTTGAAGGGTGAAATTTACCTTTACCTTAACTTTTACTTTTACCGATTATAAAATACCATTAGTTTTTATAGAATGATCTTATTAAAGACGATGAAATAGTGGATCGTATGTATCAACTGCAGGAGAAGGTTTACTCGTGCATAGGTTTGTTGGAAACATATAGAATAAAGTGACAGCTTGGAAAACATAGGAATAGATGGTATAATGATATTAAGCTGGAATTTGCAGAAATTCGATAGGAAAAACGTAGACTCGATTAGCTTGGCTGTAGTTTGGGGTACTTGGCAAGGTACTGTGAAATATGCAAAGAAACTTGAGGGTTGTTTGACCGTGCATCTCCCTTCTGAAATAAAGTGAAATACCAATTTGATGCAACTACGTAATTTTATTGATGTATTCTTAGCTCGACATGTTTCGGGTAAATACGCCCATCATCAGGAGCATTAGGTGTTGAGTTGCAGCATA
>Ga0123355_10019140_pt1 | contig 10894 bp, 8 predicted proteins | sample TergutEmb28metaG_3_FD_89872 | JGI IMG/M metagenome (GOLD analysis project Ga0123355, IMG submission 89872) | Embiratermes neotenicus P1 segment gut microbial communities from Petit-Saut dam, French Guiana - Emb289 P1 | ecosystem: Host-associated > Arthropoda: Insects > Digestive system > Gut ...
GGGAGAAGAATTTAGTGATAAAAAGAAGAAAAAAGTGAAAAAAAAAAAATTTGTATTTTTTACAAAAAAAAAAAAAAGATAGAACCCCCCCCCCCCCCCCCACTGGCAATAGCAGAACGAAGCCAGTAATAGTTACAACTAACCTCCACAATTTAGTCATAAATAAGAAAGACTTAAATGACTTTTTGAACAGCCTGGAGTCAAAGCCAATTCACTTACAGAACATTTGGCAGCACCATTATGTGCTGTGGACTTCAGGAATCACCCAATGTTCGATACAAGCTCCCCAAATTATTGAAACATAACACTAGGCCTATCGTCATCTGTGTCAAATGCTACACGAAATACTAACCACACATACAAGCATATGTACATCCATGCACCATCGTTTCTTGCATAAAATAGTGCCACTCCAACATCATTATATGACCTGGCCCTATTGCTTTTGAACAGAAGACCCTGTTCCAGGCTGCCATTTGCATTATAATTCAGCATGAAGATGTAATGACTGAAAATGCATAGAACCGAGACCATGGTCATCTGTGAAGTTATGCCATTTAGCATGCAAACTCTGACATTTTGAAGGGCCATACTGCCTCCATCCTCCCAGTAAACGAGTACAGAAGAGCATGCTTTTACTCTAGAGATGTAATCAGCCAGTGTCTACTGAAACGTTTGTATCTATCACTACTAAACTGTGTCATATTACAGAAGATAGTGATCTTAAATTTCACCCCAATGAAAAGCTCAAGTCTCATACAAGGTACACTGAGCATATCACTTACATCAATGCTCCACACTCATAGTACATCTACCACTGACGTTATATTGTAGAATATTAGCAACTGACAGTGTCATCAAATAACATGCTTCTAACACTTGAAAGCATGAAATAAGAAGATTAAAGAGTGTGAGTGTACTTGTCTGTCCAGTGCTCTCTGATACCTGAAACCATATTGATTTTTTGGCTCCCAGGCTTTGCCCACTTGTCCTTCAAACAGTAGTACTAAGATGACCATGGGGCACTGTTCGAATAATACTGACAGGGAAAAGAGGAATCACTATGAGGAAAGTTTGTCTACCACAAATCTAAAACACAAAATCTAGGGGCTGAAACCAAGCCTGCATTGTGCATGGCCAGCGACTATTCACCTGAGCTATGGCATGGCCTTGAAAACAACAACAAGAAGCAAAATTACTTTTCTACCCATTGGTCCCAATTTCCAAAAGAGGATATTTTTAAGGTCCCCAGGCTTCATCCTCTTGGCCTTCTGGTAAGAGCAGCATGTGGACGAAGATGACTTAGGGGAACGGTATTGCCCATGTTGACATTGACTTTAACGCAGGCAGCAAGAAACTCTACCTCAGAAATCCAAACTAGATATTCATCTGGCAACTATCCCACTCTCACCATTTATACGATCTGATTATCCTATACTGGACATCACTATTGTACAGCTGAAATGCATTGTGACACACTGTTACAGCAATATGTAATTTAAAGTTAATCAGTCTTGTTTCCTAGTGCTACATTTTTACCCACTGTATACTTTGCATAGTTACATGTTAAGTCTGTTCACGTATTATTACTATACTACTACTACATCTACTATCATTATTTGTGAACGAATGCCTAAGTAAATCAAGGGGAGAAAGTGAAGACATATTTATTTTGATTAAAAGACTGTATGGTGGATTGCATGCTTATATGCATTTTATGTAGTACACTTGGAACTGTCAACTGGGACAGCACAGTTGGCATAGCAACCTGCTATGGTCTGGATGGTCCAAAGATCAAATGCTGGTGGCAGCAGAAATTTCTGAACCCATCCAGACCCGCTCTGAGGCCCAGTCTATTGTGCAATGGGTACTGGGTGTTGTTCACGAGGTAAAGCGGTCAAGGCATGGCATTGACCACCCAACCCAATCTAGCCCTGAGGTTGAGGAAAGAGTAGAGCTATACCTCTACTCCCCCTCTGGACCTTCAAGGCCTGTTCTAGGTTGAAATTTTACACCTGGAATTATAAATATCTGGAATTGATTTGGTCATGGCTAATTTTAGCCGGAGCGTATAGTCATGGTTTATATCAGTTAATACAGATAATAATATTGTACTTACAACTGTGACTGTGAAACTATTCTTTTGTATAAATAAACACAAAAAGCACAATAAACATAAAGACGGGAAATAATATCTGTTTATTGTAAGCATTATAAGGAACAGGTAAATAGACTGAGCCAAATGCACGCTATTTAGCGTTAAACCTGATGGTACATATGGTTACCATTAGATTTCAAAGCTCGGAGACTGATGGACGGATAGACTGTGAGCAAGGGACAAGAAAACTTACTGCAAACTTGGCTTATAGTCACTCAACTAGTCCAGAAATTCCCCGATTTTCAGGAATCGGAAAATCCACTGCCTGTTTCTACAACCTCCCGCCACCAGATTCCATCCTGAACCATTTAAATCCGGTCCATCCATTCATATATTACTTCTCTACTACTCAATGTTAATATTACATCGGCAACTTAGACTTGATCGTCACAGCACACATGGAAACGGGTACTACGTTACGCAAGTGCTGTCAGTGGTAATTAGACTAACGCAAACTGCATGCTGAACAGAAAAATATACCACCAGACCTCCCAGTTACCGTCCTTGCGAGAGAAGAGTGCGGTAAAAAAGTTATGTTTGCTCTATAATGGGCCATGGAGACCCAGAGGGGGAGTAGAGATATAGCTCTACTCGGCGATAGACAGCGAAGGGTGGTTAACGCCACGGTCTGGTCGCTTGACCCTAGGAGAGAATCGGAACCCATTGTACAAAATGATGGGTGGGCCCCAGGACCGGTCCAGCTATACTGACTGCCTTACCTGGTCTTAAAACATAATGGTGCATCTCGACAACGTTGGATTGAAGCCAGAAAAGGCTTGTCGCTATCAATCGACGGCTGCGTACAGAGCACTGGTGGGAGCCCGTGTCCTGACCAACTCTACGAGGTAAAAAGGTAGTCGGAGCGTGAAGCTAACCATTCAGATCCATTTACTCCGCTTCGTGTCGACACATAAGCAAAACTGCTGGTATGAGTGCAAAAGCACCCTCTGCTCTGCAAACGAACTTTGCGTCTTTCTCGTTGCATCAACACGCCGTGTAACTTTGCAACCGGAAGTGGCGTAAGCGTACGAACAGTCCGCGGCATTCTCGTTCGTCGACACTGCCACAATATCGAAGTTACAAGATGATCATGCAAGGCAACGGGAAGTGGTCGTGACCATGCACAAGCCTCCATGCTAAGATGGAACACGTGAAGCTTTATTGCTACCTTGAAGCTCCCTCCTCTTTTCCCCGATAATGGGTTCCCACGGAGGCCAAAACCCAAGAATCCGTGCAGGGAATACCACTTTGTTGACAGATCTGTCTCAAACCTCACAAACACGCAGTCCTTGAAACTCGCTTGTCACTCTCGGAACACAGAGTCTTGACTGTCCTGTTACACCCTGCCTAAGAGTTTACGCAGATATTCCGTATTAATAAGAAACCTGATGACTTTCCACTGTATTTCACTTACACTTCGCTGTTATTAACATATACCAATACCAAATTTCAACCAAAACTGTTGAAAAATAATTGGAATCTCGTTTGTCATTTTTTCCCTTGTAAACTACCACAACCATCCCACGTCTTCCTACTTACGTACCTTGGGTACAAGAACCAGCACACGAAGGCGAAGAGAACCACCATTTCCACAAACCCTGCCATTGTCTTGACATGTTACTGACAATGCGGAATGGTAATTAAATGAAGTCGTGGCGAGGCTAGTGCAACCTGCTGTCCATGACACGAAACAGCGTGGCGTGATCCAGCATAACGAGACCACGATATCAATTGCAGCTCAACGCAATCGGAGTTTTTTACAGTCGACAATCTTCCTGATACACAACGCTGCAATAACGTGCCAAGCCACTTCAAAAGTAATCGCATTTTCTCTTGCAATCTCGTCGTACGTAAATTGTGCTGGCTTCAGATCTGCGACCCGTAAACTCGATATGCAGGCTGACACTTTCAGCAGTTTTCCTCGGCCCGCCCGGGTAAATTACGGGATGGCATACCAAATTAGTCCACGGCCGCTCTCTTCCACTCCAATACTAAATAATCATTCCATCATTCGCTAAGGTATTAGGTCGGGGATACTGATGGTGTAGTTAAACCAAAGAAAAGTAAACAAATTCATGGTATCAGGCAGTTCGATTCCGGTACCGAGCTCAAAATCCCATTTCTATCGTCCTCGTGTTCTTTATGCCATAAGTTCATAATCACGCGCTACTTCAAAAGTCTGTCGAACCTCTTTTGTGTCCACAATTTCCACGAAAACCACAGTATAGACGCGACAAAGAACTTGCCTAATTACGGGCAAATACACCGTCCCAATTACCAAAACTGGACACATACATCATTGATGCACTCTCCGATCTGCCAAATTTATACACGAGAAATCTGAAACACGACTATATTGACGACCGAATTCTTAGGAATATCTTAGTCAGGTATACCAGGTCAATGAAAAATACTCAGAAAACTACCATGGTTGCGATGGAACCCGATACCTTCATTTTCGGTGTATATAAAACGTACCTCCGACATGGCAATGAATTTCTAAAAGGCTACCCGGCGTCACATTCCTGCATACAGTATTCTTCAAGATGGGAGACATCTGGAACTGCTAGCTAGTAGCTTGCTCATGTAAACCGAACGATCGAGAATCTAGAGGACCGAAGTGGGCTCTTACAAACATGAATGTTCAGATTACGTTCTGCGCCCTGAAAACGGAAGCAGCAGGTTCCCTCGATACGTCGTCACGTATGCACCATGTTATAATCCTAGGGAAGGAATAGACAGGCGGTGCCACTGTTCAATCCGCTCCAACAACATTTAATGCCAAATAGGCAGATGTACTATGACAGCTATTGAGAACAGGCCACGAAACTGTACAATCCACGCTTCATGACTGACCCCCGCGGTCCTTCCCGCTATCAAGACGAATGGCGCCAACTCACGCACAGAACTGCCGGTGCAGTGCTGGGCACGGAGTCAACATGTGCTCCTTCCCAGGTAGAACGCCATTATTAAGAGCAATACCGAAATGGATCTGCAGAACACTGCAGTGGACAGCCAGACATTAGCTGACGCCTACGCTCACCCTTATCTCCAAAAGTGACGGAGAATGTGTTGAACATACAACTTTTGTTCGAAACTTTTCGATCAAGATGCGCACAAAACGCGTGAAAAATGTCCGTAATTGCACAATATCAACCGAACTGTTGTAGAAGAATGTCAACAAATGGTAGTAAAACCAATAATAGCCTTCATGAAAATCCACTTAGTGGTACTCGAGGTGTTGCATGCGGGCAAACCTCGTCGTCCGAAGACCCGTGCAGTGCCTATTAAATTAGCTCCGTCAGTCCGTCCATCCGTCCGTCCACCCACTCATTCATTCATCTACTGTAGCCACAAAGAACATGACAGCCACTGAAACGACTCTCAACGCATCTGATATTTGTGAGTTTAACTGATTTTCACCCCATGGGGGATCTTTTAAAGACCACTTTACATAAATCACGATATGGGTATCTGCTTTCATCTCGGGCGAAACTTTCTAATACTTAGCGAAGCTAAAAATGTTTCAAACAAAACTGAGGTAAAAATGAAACATAAATTTTATGTGTTCTATACTTGTTCCATAATTCCTGCGACTAGCAAGATAATTAAGTATGTGCTATGTGTACGTTATCGAAATTGTATATTATAACATTGGTCCTCCGAACACAGAAGACGATTCCCGAAATGTTTCTTGTTTATGATACTTAAAAGAAGTATCTCACATTAAGGGAAGCACATTGGCTGAGGAAGTTCGAGAAATGGGTCCTAATAAAGATATCTGGCCCTAAGGAGGGACGAAGTAACAGGAGACTGGAGAAAACGGCATAATGATGAGCTTCACGATTTTTACTCCTCGCCAAACAGCATTCGAGTGTTAAAATCAAGGAGAATGAGATGGGACAATGCACGTGGCAAGTTTGAAGGATAAGTAAAAAAGGCATATAGTGTTTTGGTGGGGAAGCTTCAAAGAAGGCGACCGCCTGGAAGACCTAGGCGTAAATGGGAGAAGACTGAGAATGTATAACATAACATTCCGGCACGTTCGTGCAACTATTGTTGTAGTGGAAAATCAATAAGAATTACATATTCTGAGTGTGGGTTTGAGGGTTTATGTACCCTGAATGCAATGTGCATGCGCCATATTGTCACGTGGCCTGTCCGGCTCTACAATTTGTTTACACTTTACCTCACAAATGACACAATTTCCATATATATATATATATGGAGATATGATCATAAATGTACAAATTCACAGCGTGAGGATTGATAATAGTACCTTCAAGAGGGTGGAAGAGTTTAAATATTTGGGAACAACTTCAACAAATCAAAATTCTATTGCAGAAGAAATTAAGTGCAGATTGAGGTCAGGAAGTGCTTGCTATCATTCGGTGCAGAATCTTTTGTCTTCCAGGCTGCTATCAAAAATTTAAAGATCAAGATATATAGAACTGTTGTTTTGTATGGGTGTGAAACTGGGTCGTTGACATTGCGGGAGGACAGGAAGCTGAGGGTGTGTGAGAACATGGTGTTGAGGAGAATATTTGGACCTAGGAGGGACGAGGTAATGGGGGAATGCAGGAGACTGCATAACGAGGAGCTACATGATTTGTACCCCTCACCCAATATTGTGCGGGTGATAAAATCGAGAAGAATAAGATGGGATGGGCATGTGGTGCGTAGGGGTAAGGAGACGGCGGTGTATAGGGTCTTGGTGGGGAAACCGGAGGGAAGGAGATCACTGGGGAGACCTAGGCGTAGATGAGTGGATAATATTAGAATGGATCTCCAGGAGGTGGGATGTGGGTATATGGATTGGATTGGGCTGGCCCAGGATAGGGACGGGTGGCGGAGGCTTATGAGTGCCATAATGAACCTTCGGGTTCCGTGAAATGCGGGGAATTTCTTGACTTGTTGCAAACCAGTTAGCTTCTCAAGAAGAACTCTGCACCATGGAGTAAGTAAGTTATTTAAAATTCAGTTACATTTCAATTTCTTTAGTTTACTTGATGAATAAAAATAATGTCCTTTAAGAATGAGTATTCTATAAATGCTTGACTGTAAAATATGAAAAATAAAATTCCCTCCACACTCATCCTAATGAAATTAGCCCTGCACACTCATGACTACAACAGTATCTTATTAATATAAAACATGCACTACAGAATATTTACGTACAGAATTATTAAAAATTATTACACATTGCCTGTTGTGTCCTGTCATAACTATTCAGCAATTAATAAAACAAAATGGCAATACCTTACTACTTTATTAGATTTCAAATGAGCTTGAAATGAAATCACGGCCCAGTGAGGGCCACAATTATAGGCAGGTCAAGACAAAAGTCTCAGAATTTGGAATTCCAACTAGTACAACAAAAAAAACCCAGCCACAGATAGCACATAAAAGATCACCAAATTTCATTCAAATGTGAACAGGTCAGTTTATCAGCTGTGCTGATTCCACCCATTACCTTCATGGCTAACAGCTATGCTAATACTAACAGTTTCATATGAATGTACACCACACGGTGTTCCCACATAAAATACTGATCCTGTTAAAACACATGTTTGAAAATGTCAAGTGTCAGAATAATCTACAGCCATGCAGTAAGTGTGTCTCTTGAAAGGAATCAATTATTGAAACATCACCAATATTCAGTGCTAATAAATGTAATTATCTACTGGCAATAGTTTTCTTGGGCACTTATAAGGTGGCCATAAAGTGTTGAAAGATAAAGAAACTCACAGTAGTGTCTGTTTTTGTTCTGTTAGGTTACCAATAACATACAGTTCAAGACAAAGTGGCTCTGATGCAACATTGGACATGCGGAACTGATGTTGCACAGCCATCTTCTGGGCCACATTTTACTGAAGACACACAGATTACTTAAATGAATATGATCCCAAGAGAGTCGATGTATCACATTATTGTGACAGCAAGCTGGTAAAGAGATTTACTACTGTGAGGTCAAAAGTGCTAACAAGCTTACAAGAAGTCAGTATACACACTATCATTGGCACTTGGGGTACCTGGCACTACAGTCCAGAAAATCAAAAGGGAATATTTCACCTTTACAAGTCACAGATTATTAAAACATTATCAGAGGATGATCCAGATTGCTGTACAGAAATACCCTCATGGTGTATAGGTTGTTTAAGTACAAACGCAGAGTGTGTGCTATTCAGGACAAAATTAAACTTGTCTGAAAAAGGAAGTGAACAGGCAGAACATCGTGGTACTAATCGTAATTTCACAAATGCATCATCTGACGACACGTGAAGGTTACATGATCGCCACATATGAACCCTTTTGGTGAGTTATTCTGGGAATATGCCAAATCGAATGTAAAGTAAATGAAGACACTAAGCAACTGACCGAAACATAGCACAGACGTAAGCAGCGTTTATTACAGACCGCGTTTTATACATAAGGGTTAATGGCAACTTCACGTGTAAAAGAGGCACATCGTAAACAAATATTGCAATTAACGTACTAAATGATGAATTATTGTCTGTATTCAAACTTCATGGTCAACAGGGAAAATTTCCAATGACGAATAAAAATACAAAAAAAATCCATTAGGTATAAAGGTCACAATCCTTGAAATAAAATAGGTTATGTAAGGGATGCCAAATAAAAATAAGAGAGGAAAGTATTACATAATCCGTCACAACAGACTTACAAGACTTACTAACAATTACCTAAACTTTTTCCGTCCTTGAGTGCCAAGTGCGTAATAATGCACTTGTATCCGCCAACCAGTAAAGCAAAAAAAGTTTCTCACCCTTGCAAACAACACACTTCTTCCCCTATTGCTACCACTGCTAACACTTATACTGTTGTACCATGGATCACCTAGTAATCCACCAACAGTTTCAGTGTAAGGTACCGCACGATAAGTGCTCTCTTCCCTCCAAGGCAGTGACATAATATTATGTCATAAAAATAACGACTCTATTAATCAGTTACATAACGAACGAATTTATTATTTGCTATACAAATTCCTGTCTTCATTATTCTACTTGCTTAGCTCGGCGTTACCAGATTTGTCTACTACCGCCTAGCTACCGTGATCTTCGCTACGGTATAAGTTATCTGTGCTAACTAGTGTCGAAGGGTATGGTCACCATCCACGGATCATACATGGCAGCACTAGGATCTCAATGATATAGAATAACCAACTCCGATGCGTTACCATCGATTCGTAAGCAATCACGTAACATACCGAGGACATTACACCCGCGGCCACTGTTTCAAACGTGTGTACTAACTCAGATCCGTCGGTAGAACAGGCAGCTACTATGTCAAACTCTCGGACCCTTGTGTGTACCCCCATCACATTTATGGCGTTTATTGACAGGCACTTTTCGATGCTAACTGTTGCAACATACGTACAAAAGTGATAGGCTACGTACCAAAGGACAAGAAAAATCTTATAGGAATGAAGTACAATTACACAAATTACAAAGCAAGACATAGCAGAAATCTCATATTATTACCACCATAAGAAACAGGGACTACAACACAAAACGCATGAAGGCAATGAAAGAAAATGGTAAACACACGGCAATTATTATGTTCCAATAGTGAGAATGGAAACACAGGCATCAATGAATGGGACATAAATAAGTGTATGTTATTGTTAAATACCAGAACATTATAGAATTTATTAACTTCACAGTATGCATGATTAGTTCCAGTGTTGAATCTATTGTACTTTTACATTAGTACTTTCCGAAGCATGTGTGCAGTGCCCAATATGGCTGTTTTCTGTAGCTCCTTGACTTCATGCTTTCTTGGTATGGTGCTCATATATTTTCTTAATGATTTTGAAATAGTCCCAGTCGCCTCTATTATTACTGGTTTCACCTCTGATTTTACTTTCCACATGCGCTGTATTTCTATTGTAAGGTCTTTATATTTTAGAATCTTGTCGGCTTCTTTTTTAATCACATTTCTGGCTCCTGAGATTGCAACGTCTAATAACATACATGTTCCCTTTCCATTATCACGGATTATAATGTCTGGTTTGTTGTTGGGGATAGTTCTCTCAGTTTCTACTTTTTGATTCCACTATATGGTTATCGTCATCATAGTCATCATCATATCCTTCGCATAGGGTATTTATACTTATATTCCTGGGACAAATTATACCCCTAGTGAATAGAGTGTTGCAGCTATTCTGTTGTTACTATTCATGGTGCTTATATCGTTAGTTCCAATGTTGAATCTATTGTACTTTTACATTAGTACTTTCTGAAGTATGTGTGCAGTGCCCAATACGGTTGCTTTCTGTAGTTCCTTGACTTCATGTTTTCCTGGTATGTTGCTCACGTATTTTCTAAAGGACTTTGAAATAGTCCCAGTCGCCGCTATTATTATTTTGTTTTTTGTTATATCGTCATATAGTTACTTTGTATGTAAACCAACACTTCCTTGAAAGCAATAAATTCGGACTACCAGTCCGACAGTAAAGTAATGCGACTAATTTTTTTCTGGCTGTACGGGCAATACTGTAGGCCGCCAACACAGACAGCCGTTTAGCTTGATCCCACCTCTATCCCCACTAGCAGTTGCATGGCTTTGCAGTGACTCATTGTGGAGATCTATGTTGTGGAGTAGGTGCCTGACGTGTCAAGACGTGTTTGCGAACCTCGTCACGAAAATGGAAGCACGGAATATCGCTCAGCGGTATGCCATCTTTTTTTGTGTTAAACTCGGTGACAGTGCCAC
>Ga0123355_10019141_pt1 | contig 10893 bp, 8 predicted proteins | sample TergutEmb28metaG_3_FD_89872 | JGI IMG/M metagenome (GOLD analysis project Ga0123355, IMG submission 89872) | Embiratermes neotenicus P1 segment gut microbial communities from Petit-Saut dam, French Guiana - Emb289 P1 | ecosystem: Host-associated > Arthropoda: Insects > Digestive system > Gut ...
GCCATTATCTCCATAACCGTTCCACTTTGGACTTAGGTGTTTTGGGTTATATCGGTATAGTTTAGCATAAGGAACACCCTCCCGAAGTCTGGCACATTCCTCCTGGGACACCCTGTATACACATTTCGATCATATTCAAGCCTCCTCCAAGCTGCCCACACAGAAGACTCCAAAACTCTTCTAACACACATGGACCTTGGAAACTCAGGACTGTTAGCAGAATCAATAAACCTTTAGCCAAAACACATCACAAATAAAACCCATTCACACTGCAGCAAATGCTGCTAACTCATCTGGTGTTAACTGCAAGAAGAATGTTGAGGCCTAGCTCCAATTTGGTTGCTGATCAAAAACAAAAAGGCCAAGTTGATGCCACGTTATCCGTGAAGAGAAACTGGAATAAACAGATATTAGGTTTGAAAATTTTCCTTCAAAATTCCTCAGATGCCATATACATGACACTGGGGTTTCAGGTATGCAGTGATACTGCGGCTAACGAGTGACCCTGCTAACGAAGATTTTTTTTGCTGTTTTTCGGACTCGGCTAACGAATATGGATTTGGCTAACGAATATTTTATTGGATGCATGCGCTAACATAAAGGAGCAAACATGAACGGTCGGGCCATTCCACGAGCTTAAGAGAAGTTCAATCAACTTTGGACAGATTTTTGACTTCTCCTTTAGCAAAGAGGCCAGCTACTGAAGAAGATGAGACTTACCTTGAATAAACTTTGAAAATTTGGAAGAATAGTAAAAACATTGTGTACATATTTTCAGTTTAATAGTATAAAGTGTACTGTATAATATATTTTTAGTATAATAGTGTAAAGATCATCAGTTTTTCATTCTACTTTCCATTCTCCTTCATCCAATTGGGTAGCTGTTCATCTCAGCCTTTGGTGAGTTTTTGCTCTTTTATAGTGTGCTTTTTACTATTTTATAAAACTTATCTTTGAATAGTGGGCAGCATCCAGAACGAATTAAACGATTTTCTATAGAAACCTACGGGAAATCATGTTTCGGCTAGCGAATGTGATTCCGGAACGAATTATCTTTGTTAGCCGAGGTATCACTGTATTCCATTTCCAAAGAATTAAAGACAAATATATAAAGTTTCTACAGCAGTGCTGGGAATGTGTGCATAACAACAGACAGCATATCCAGTATCTGCTATTGTTTATACTTTCATATACTCTGACCTAATTGACCTAAGTGTGTGGAATTCATGAGCAAGTTCATGAGATGACTTACAATGTGAATATCCATCTGTACTTGGTTAATAAGAGAGGTGATCTTCAAAGTAGTCCCTCTGGGAGGCTACATTCTTAGCCTGGCTATGCTGCTACTGTTGGAAACATTTATGGAACTCTGCTTCTTGATAAAAACCCTCAGTGCTGCTGTCACATTACCTGAACATCTTTGATGTCCAAAAATTCTTCATTTTTGCAGGGGGTACTTCAATTTTGTAAAGAGAAAAAAGTCACTGGGAGCCAAATCTGGTGAATGAGGGTAGTGTTCCAGCCCAACAGTAGATTTTTTTGGCCATAAGCTCCTTGTTAAAATAGATGAAACCGATTGTTGGGCCATATTTCAGGCACTTTCTGTGCAGAGAATCATGTAGTGTCATCACTATTTCTAAATAATAAGCCTGGATGAATATTTGGCCTCAGTTTCCAAACAAGATTTCTCACTTTTCAGCATTTTCATCTGTTCTTTGTATATCTGGATGACCACTTCTTCCCTCATCTTCCATTCTTTTGACTCTCTTTGAATCATTTATGCTACTTGACACAACAGGGAATGTACTTGTAATGTAACATTATGGTATGTTTGCATAACCTGCATTGCCAAGGAAATGCAACAATGAGTTCCTTTTTTACCGAGCTACATGTCATGGTCAACAATATACAATATTCAAAGGTGTCCAGAGATATGCAACAATGGGTTCTTTGTACTGCAGTTGAGCTATGTACATTGCTGTCAACAATACAGAATGGTACATAGGTCTTGATGTAAAATGCCTGATACTTCAGAGTTTCAACAAATTTGGATTTTGTTGACAGATTTTAATGAAAGTCTCCCATATAAAATTGCATGAAAATCCATCCAGTAGGGGCTGAGTTGTTACATGCAGATGATGGATGGAAGTGACAAAACTATTAGCTGATTGTTGCAACTATTTGAATGTGATTACAAAATTAATTTCTGCACAGCTTCTGTGCCACATGCTTCAGAGTGCACTACGCACATTGGACTGGCACTCTTTCTTAATTTAACACAAAATGGATGGTTGATTCTTTGCTCTAAATTCCAATTACCCATTTTTCAACAACAGAAATAAACACACACCTCCCATTTCTGCCACAGCTTTGAAGCAACAGTGTTAAAAACTGCAGCTTATATGAGCCAGAACATGCTCCAAAATTATTTAGACATAATCAGGTATACCACAACACAAGAGGCTGTGTGATAAAATTATTTTGCAGACTTTTTAGCTACATCATGTATACCAAAAGAAAAATAAATTCTTTTACAAATTGTCCAATATATGCTTGTCATGTAGTACAGCAGTACATTACAGGAATAAAACAAATCCATTTCAAATGCAATCAAGACCTCTATTTGTTTTTGCACATGGGGGAATGAGTATGTCTACAAAAGAATGTTGTTAACGGCAGACACACAAGTTTAAAAATGTAAGCATAGTGTCAGTTGTGCTTGTCTAAAAAAAACTGTCAAGTTTGATAGTAAAATAGCACTTGACATAAAATGTGTTTCAATCTTCCCTACAGCTTTGTGGTGTCAACATTTATCTTCACTCTTGTAAATATGTAGTGATTTTCACTAAAGAAGCCCATTAAAATGCATGTAGTTCTGCATGTAAGATGGTGATTAAAATTATCTGAACTAAATCAAGATTGACACTTAACATTTGGTTGTAAAATTTTTCAAGCACCAAATTCCATGAAACTCCATTCAACAGTTCTGGTGTTCCTACATGCATTCAGAAAGGAAAAGTGGAAAGGTAGTTAGAGATTAATATGCAGGGATAAAAATATGTTTGAAAAAATTAACCACTAAATCCTTTAAATATGTAGTATAGTGCACACATTTTGGAATAAAATCACCAAGACAGAATTATATTAATGAAGAAGTTAAAAGCACACAAATATAATTGCATTTTTTGACCAGTTATGACTTTAAGTCCTCACCCTGTATGTGTCAAACTTCTTGGAAACAACTCCAAATTTTGGTAATCTTATGATTGTAGCTGTTGACTTAGAAACAGTACATCAGCAATAATAAAACACAGCTATGCCAATCCTCATACCAGATTTCACTTACCTAGTAATAATGGTAGGGCATGAGGTGGAGCAGTTGGTTGAGGCACTGCACTAGAAGCCAGGAAGTCACAGGTTTGATTCCTGGTGGTATATTTTTGGAATTTTTCATTGACATAATCCTTCCAGCCACACTCTGCCTCTGGGGTTCATTCAGCCTCTAACAGAAATGTGTACCAGGAATATTTCTTGAAGGGTAAAGGCGACCGGTGCAGAGGGCTGACAACCTTGCCACTTCCATGTGCCAACTGTCTTGAAATCTGTGAGCCTCAACCAACTGGAACCCTCAGGGCCTGTCCAGGCCAGTACAGGGAATGCTTTACCTTTACCAAGTAATAATGGGGGATCAGTTATTACCTTCAAACTGAAAGCTAAAGAAAATATTTTCACACAGCCATCATGTTGTTTTATACTACACAAAAATATGATTTTACCAAAAGTTGAATGTTTTTCCCAGACATTATCTATACATTTCAGACCCCCAAAAGAGCCACAAGTTTTGCTCTCACTTTAAAGTTTGCAACCTGTCATGTTATTGTTACAGATTGTAGAATATTTTCAAGATGCAGTGGGGGTGTCCAATGGGATAACATTCATACCATGAACATATGAAACATCCCCATTGGTGTATCAATCACAAATGTATATTAATATTTTAAATCACACACAATACATTAACCCTTATCCTGCTAACGTGGAGAATGTGGCGAGCTCCTAATAATACCAGCAAATGGCAGATGGGATTTAACTTGGCAATTAGAGGGTTAATGTATAATTGTATTTTACTTGGCAAGTAGTTTTGGCCCTGAATGTGGCCATTACACAAGAACAAGAAAATATACAGAAACAGTTTCCTCTCCTACTATCAGCTAAAACAGGCAGGTATATCATGTAGCGGACAGATTTGGAGGTAGTTCTGTATTGACGAGGACAGAGATGATCCTTGAAACGTTGGTTTACTCGCCTTTCAACCACTTGACACAACTGCTAGCTGAAGAACAATTTAGTTGCCATAAAAGCACTGTTTGGAATCAAATAAACATGTAAATTCCTACCTTAATGATTTTCATACAATCTTATAATTTCTTATGACAGCAAAATTAGAATATGGCAGTTCCTACCTAGTCTTGAAACTGTGAACATTTAAGAACTGTCCAACCTAAGCAACATTTGGAAAATGCTGGTATAAGAACTGTCTTTTCTTCCCTACCATTAAATAGTTATGAGAGCTTGCTGTGCTAAGCTCTGGGGTAACATATACACACAAAACAGGTCAGCCTTTCACTTTGGCTTTATTATTCATTGTTCTGAGAGATGGTGAATGCAGAAAATGTTCTCTCACATATGCAGAAAGTCAGCATGTTCATTCCACAAGGGTTTGTGTGATCAGATGTGAGTATTCACTTTACTTATGTCTAATAATGGTAAGATACACACTTACATATGTGGGCTTCTCAATGAAAATTTCATCACAAGAACAGTCTTATAATGTATTCTGTCACAAATTAAAGAATTACTTCCTGTAATTGGCTTTTTAAAATTATGCATGAGAGTGCACTTGACTGTCAACTTATTTTCATGATGGATGAAACCACTTTTATCAGAGTGAGTACTTAATTCATACAGCACTTGCAATTGGAATACTGAAAATCCACACTCTTCCCCAGATCACATTACTTGACTAGGAAGTTGTAACTGTGACAGAAAATCACATTCTCCACATTCCTTATTTCAGAGCAGTTTAAAAATATCTGAATAAAGGAAGAGTTACATGTCTTTTCAACAGGGCAATGTACTAATACACACTGCATACCATCACTTTACAACATATTTTACCAGTAATGAATTACTTACTGTACAAATGAGCGTTCAAAAGTGAGATATGAATGTTGATCAATATTCAAGTCTTCTGAGATGATGCAACATGTCAACTGGTAAATAGTTAGTGACATTTCACAGCAGCATAATTCTCCATTGTCAAGATCAAGCAGTCCAAGAAAGTTGTCTCTGACTACATGACCCTGTATTACACTCCTCCAAAATATTGATATCCACTTACCAGCTGATGTTGCATCATATCCAAAAAGAACAGAAATTGCAAATGTCTAAAGTTAAATTGATAAACTGGTGTAAGAATACTCTTTACATAATCTCTCCTCATCAAACTGTATTGTCAAAGGAACCTTTACACTTACTCTCCCATCATAAATCAGACAAGTCCATAACTGAAGACAGTCTATTGAGTCAGTATGCACTGGTTGTACAGACTGAAAACCTCTCTTCAGCTCATTTCATCTCAGAGTTAAAATTCACACTATACCTGACCACATAATTTTCTTCGTTTGGGTCATGAATTCTGTATGCAGGATGGGCAACAAAATATCCATCATAAGGAAATGTGAGTTAATCACAACAAAATGAAACATATACAATTATCATGTTCTTTTGTTAGATTCATCATCAGAGTCTTCTGCAAGCACTTCATCATACCCTGGTATCATCTGTGAATTGAAAGTCGCTTCAAAGCAGCGTTTGAATATATAACGTGCCTTTTTTGACACAGGGGGTGGTGGAGTTCCAGGCACTGCATCTTCCTCAGCAATGTCTTCTGCAACTTGGGCAGAGTCACTGTCTTGAATGCTATCTTGAAAGCTTGAATGACCCCTGGATGGTCCTGGAATTTGAAGAAAATTGATGGAATGAGTGCAATAAACTTAAGTCTTAATCAAGCCTGTCAGCAGATAAATCAGTGTTAATGGTTGTGGGTTACTGGGAATAATCCAAATAATGTGGATGCTGACAAACAATGATGAAAGGTGAAATAAGCAAAGCAAAATAATGAATGTTATTGACATCATTTACCAATGATTGTCAAGTCCCACATTATTTTGAACATACACAGTACCACATCTCAAAGGACAGATCTTTCATATTTTGCATTATATGTACAGGTACTTCCATGTTTTTACTATAATAAAAAAAAATTTAAGGCACAGTAATTAAAAAGCTGACTGTACAGGACGGTGGCAAGGTGAAGGATAGAAATATAATATTTTTACACTACAGAGGCACATTTTAACCTTTATTTTGTTAACATAGAGAATATGGTGAGCTTCTAATAACGCCAGCAGATGGCAGACGGGATTTAACTCAGTGTTTAAAGGGTTAAAACATTCAAAATGGACAGTAATTTCAAATATTCATTGTACACCTAGTATCATGATATCAGAGCAATGCACCATTTAAAGAAAAAGTTCCAAGCTTCTCATAAACATTCCACATGGGCATCATACCAAATACAGATCTTGAATTTCAGTCGCATTTTCATTTGGATGTTTCCATCTCGGCTGGTAGCCTTATCCTTCTCTTACGGATCATGCATAAATAATGTCCTTAAAACACTGGTTTAAACAAAGTGAAAACTGCTTTTAACGTTCAGGTGACCGTGTATCGTGATAAATTCTTATAATAAAACCAACTAGATGCACTAATTTCTCAAATTTATTTTTGGAATACAACTCTACATGTTTCAGACAGTTCCTCTGCCCATCATCAGGAGTTTTTCATTGCACAAACAACAATGGTATATGTCATACAGGTTTGCTGACAGCCTGCGAGCGGGATCAGGACAGAACCATCCTGGTCCTGCTCGCAAGCTGTCAGCATAAGCTGTATGACATATATCACTGCTGTGTGTACAGTGAAAAACTCCTGATGATGGGCAGAGGAACGTCCAAAACATGTAGAGTTTTATTCCAAAAATAAATTTGTGAAATTAGAGCATCTAGTTGGTTTTACTATAAGAATTGTAAACTGCTGTTTGGTATGAATTCAATGGAAGATGCACAGACTGCAAACTGCCAGGTTCAGAAATGCATGTAGGTTTCATTTCTAACATTTACAAAGAAATGTCAGTGGATGGGGAAAAAATCTTTATTCCACTGAAGATGACTAAGATTAAACTTTCCATCCAGAGTAAACACAACCAATCACATTTACTTACTGTGCTACTAAGAGAGACACAACAAGGGTATTTTAATTTTCAAAAATAAAACAAGCATGGTAATACAAGAGAACATAATTCATGAGGTGCATAAATACAGAATGCTCCCTAACAGGAGTAACCGCATTAATGCCAGGCTGAAAATGTTCTCATTTAAAAGTTCATGGCTGAAGAAAAATATGCCCTAAAAATGTGTATAAGCAATGCTGATAATTTTAAAATCTTCAATCTCTCAACAACAGCTAAGACCATAACAACACGCAGAACCACATCATCTCCAATATCTTTAATATAATTGGAAATTTCATATTTTGTTTTATATATATATATATATATATATAATTAACACTATATTCTATTTCAAATAATTTCCACATAAACACATGTTGTAATTGTACTATGGTGCTATTGAAAGCACAGCTCTTAAAAGCAACACACAAAGCAATATTTCTAGATTAGAAACATAGGCAATAAAATAAAAAATAATAAAAAAATAAACAGAACTTGGGTACATACTTTACTAATGCAATGTGGGAAGTATATATAAAACATATACAGTTTGACACTGATAGGACTAAGGTACAACTACTTTGAAACATTCAGAGAGAGAGAGAGACAGACAGAAAAAAACATACCAGGCACAGGCATATCAGTACTGCTCTTCCTTGCATGAATGGGGGATGCTGTACGCTTGGAAGCAGTCCCCTTCTCTATTTGACTGATACGCCGAACATTTCCATTACTCTGTTGTGAAGCGTTCGAACGGCTACTTGCCACAGACATTAAGGTAGCAAAAACAAAATTAGTTTCATATATTGGAGCATTCTTGACCACAAATACAATTGGCCTAGAAAAAAAGAGACAGCATTAGTGAAAAAAATATATAAACCTAAATCAAAGGGACATAATTTCCATATAGTTTTTCACTTACAACTGTCTGCTAAACGTTATGATGTGTAAATCCATTCTACTAGAGAATGACCAAATGAAATCAATGACATATATACCTATGTAACATTACATAACAAGTTACACTTAATAATGGGAGTACGATTTGGATTTTAAACCAAACTAAATTCTAACATCAAGGAAGATTGAAAATAACAACCATAACTGTTGAGATACAAGAATCACAACAAAGCTTGAAAAATTATTTTGAGAGAACAGCAAGAAACAACCTTCTACAAACAGCACAGTTACTGACCTAGGGGACAATGAGACTTAGAACACACAGTTATGATGAAAAGATCAAAATCGTCTTAGGATTCATACAAAAAGGGCTTTATGATCTAACAATACAAAGTTCCTGATCATGACAATATTATTTAGACAAAAGAGTGATGTTCCAAGGTTCATTTTAACAGAGTGTGCTTTAGCTCATGAATTTCTAGGCATTTGCATAGCCCCTAATCACCAACAACTAATAAGCCCATCCCCTATAATTAATGAAGTGTCCAGAGAGTCAACAATTGCTTCTAGATAATTTTTTTGCACAAGGATTACTAAAGTCAACAATATCAATGATGCAGGTCCTAAAAGTCTTGCAGGAAAGTTCAAACTTATTACTCATAATTTCTGTACACTTTAAAGGTGAAGACATTTCCCACTGGAGTTGGAAACCATACTTAACCTTTTGGTGCCGGAATTATTTTTTGAATTTTAACACACCCTGTATATAAAATGTGAATAATACAGGAACCAAATAAGTTAGATTTATGAAACAAACTGCATTTTGAAGAGGAAAAAACGGAGAGTATATACCATGTCTAAAATATTCAGTACCAATATTTGTTGAATAAATATATAAAATGCAACATTTAGGGGTTGGCAGTACGGTACGACCACTACAATCGTTGTTAGGCGTCAAAGGGGTAATATATGGTAGAGACATTCATGGCAAGTAGGTAGACTATCCAACTGACTAATGGCCCTATATATGCACAAGTCTACTGTTCTTGCTGAACATGCTTCATAGTAAGATGATTAACAGTTTATATCAATATAGGCTACCAATATATGTCATGATCTGCAAGGAGATGTGAATTCAAGTCATTGTGTATGATGTCATTGCAGTCAGTACACATCATGTTCCAACATCGACTAATTTGTTGGTTTCAGACACAGCTCTATAACACAATGTCATGGAACTGGTCTATATGGACATCTTATAAATGCCTGTAAAAATATGTTCCAGATCTTTATGATTTAAGAACACTGCTGTCTTGGATATGATGCCATGTCACCTGGTAGAAATGTACTGATGTTTCAGAGGAATCTCTCTATGCAACCACTTGGTGTCAAACTCCCAGAAGATAGTAATCTTCATGCTCATCATCAAGCCATACTCAAATCTTGTTTTGTAATCTATTTCACATTCTATTATAAACAATAACTATACTTCATACATCTACATCCATATAAACTCATTATCAACACCAGACACACTTCCTGTACATACCATACCATATGCTCTTACACAGCGTGGAAAAATAAATTTACACATGTTAACAGTAAAAAAAGTTGTTGCTATGGTAACCCAAAGCAGTGAAATTTCACAACTTCTGGAAGTCTTATAACAGAAGTTTTATTTTTTTCATAACATAAGGGAAATGCTAGCTTTTGAATGAGGTGCTCCTGTTCATTCACAATTTCAATTGATGAAAAATGCTTTTGAATTTTAAATAACATCCCAAAGCACTTTACTGCATTACTTCATTCATACACATTTATTTTAAAAAATTTTGTATAAAAAAACTTGTGGGTGTGACTTTACATGATGATGAAATTGTCCATCAGAGGAATGCTGATGGTTTGTGCATGTATCAGCATGTGCAATGAGTAGCATAGCCAACATGACAAAATTTAAAAACATCTTTCCAGATACTTTCCGATTCACCAGACTGGGAGGCCTGTTTCAGGTTAATGATAATACAAGTGCTTATTTGTTTCATTTGAACTCTTTCAGTTAAAAACTTTGTTACATCCCTCAACACATTACCATTACATACTAAACAAACAACATATTTCTGGCAAAATAACACATAAAACATTGAACACACAAAAAAAAAAACTAATCTTGGGTCTACATCTTAATTTGACACCCATCACATTTCTTTCTTGTGGTGAAGTGTTACACATGTTGCATTCACATCATGCATGGCCAAGCCATAGACAACACATTGTGCAGTATATATATACAGGGTGTCCCAGGAGGAATGTGCCAGACTTCGGGAGAGTGTTCCTTATGTTAAAGTATATCAATATAACCCAAAACACCTATATCCAAATTTGAACGGTTACGGAGATAATGGCCAGAGGAAAGTGCGGTCTTCTTGCGGTTCCACGTACTGCACCTGTTCAGCTGACGCGTTACGTGTACAATGCGCATGTCCTTGAGACCGGAATGCAGTCAACATTGTGCCTGTGTGCCCATGTAAAGTGCTTGGAACCCTAAGGACGACTACAGCGTTAATGCGAGTGTTTATGTAGTTCAATGTAATGGCTTTATGTCACTCATACGTTAATTACATGTTAAGTACAGATATTAA
>Ga0123355_10019142_pt1 | contig 10892 bp, 10 predicted proteins | sample TergutEmb28metaG_3_FD_89872 | JGI IMG/M metagenome (GOLD analysis project Ga0123355, IMG submission 89872) | Embiratermes neotenicus P1 segment gut microbial communities from Petit-Saut dam, French Guiana - Emb289 P1 | ecosystem: Host-associated > Arthropoda: Insects > Digestive system > Gut ...
ATTGCATCATTAATTGAAGTTGCAGCCATGAATCATCGCTTAAAACTCATGGGATATCATGCAGCTGAAGACTTTACAAATCAATTAGATCAGTTTATTGCATCGAAAAATAAGTAACCAACTAAAGTAAGTAGCGAAAGAAGGAAAAATATGAATTACGATCATTATTCAATTACCCCCCCAAATCCCATATTTTTGCGAATTGGAAATTCTGAAATTCGTTGGTATGGCGTTTTAATCATGACCGGCATCTTTTTAGCTTTACTTGCAGCAATAAGAGAAGGAAAGAAAAAAGGAATTGATAGCGATTTGCTTATCGAATTAGTCGGATTTGGCGTGCCAGTGTGTATCTTAGGGGCAAGGCTATACTTTATACTATTTAATTTAGGGTGGTTCTTACAGAATCCATCCCGTCTTTTCACACTTCAGTTCGCTGGACTTGCCATTCATGGCGGGATCATTGCAGCAATCCTGTTTGCATGGTGGTATCTAAAGCGAAAAAACGTTCCACTATTACCAGTTCTCGATCTCGTAGCAGTTGGCTTTTTTATCGGGCAAATCCTTGGTCGCTTTGGAAACTTTATGAATCAAGAAGCCCATGGATACGCTATAAATGCAGAAAACCTAGATACTCAACGTGAATTTCTAACCTCCTTATTCATCCCGGAATTTATCGTAAACGGCATGTTTATTAATGGTAGTTACTACCACCCAACATTTCTATACGAGGCACTCTGGAATTTCATAGGGCTTCTAATCGCAGTCTTCGTATTAAGACGCTTATCTAAACTGCTAGTCGGAGAAATCGCAGCATTTTATGCAATATGGTATTCATTTGGTCGAATTTTCATTGAGTCATTAAGAACAGATAGCTTAATGCTTGGACCGCTCCGAGTGGCTCAGGTGATTTCGGTTGCGACCATAGTCGCGGTAGTTATTCTGGTTATATACCGTCGTAAAAATGAGAAAATATTAGTTCCTTATAGTACGTTTAACTTAGAAGAATGGCAGCGTGAAGAGGAGCGAAATAAAAAGAAGAAAAATAATAATTACAAGAACAAGCAGAAGAGCAACAAGAAGAACAACAGCAAGAAGAAGGGCGGAAAGTAGTATGTTGAAAGGGATTATTTTTGATTTTGATGGGACGCTCGCTGAAACAAACACGCTAATTTTGAAATCGCTGGAAAAGACATTTATAGAACTGTTTGGTGCTTATACACATGAGCAGTTAATGGATTGCATTGGACCGCCGCTGATTGCAACAGGAAGAAGGCTACTTCCAGAAAATCCGCAAGTTTTTGTTAACACATATCGTAAATATCAATTTGCACTACATGATGACATGGTTTCGGCTTTTCCTGGTGTGATGGAGATGTTAGATAAGTTATCTGAACTGGACTTGAAGCTGGCAATTGTAACATCGAAAAGGCGTGATGCATTTTTAAAAGGGTTACGTAAGCTTGAAATGGAGAAATATTTCCATGAAACTGTTGCGGAAGATGATGTGAAGAACCACAAGCCAGATCCTGAATCGATGAATTTGGTGCTTTCACAACTAGATCTATCAGCGGAGGAGTGTATCATGGTTGGTGATAATTATCATGATATTCTAGCAGCACAAGCTGTAGGGATGAAGTCGGTAGCAGTTGGTTGGGCAATTAAAGGGCTTGACTTTTTAAAAACCTATAACCCAGACTTCATTATGTATGAACCAGATGACATATTTGAAATAATTGAAAAATTTACGGTATGATAGGATCTAACTAGGCACAAACCATACCAGACAAACTCCCCTTTAAATATAATAACATTGTAAGCGATGATTACTGATGGCAAAATGCCATTAGTTTTCAATTTTGTATATGTACGAGAGGAGTTTTTTATATGTTCGGAAGATGTTCAAGACCAAGACCAATGTGTTGCCCAGCTCCAATGCCAGCTATGGCACCAGTTGCACCAATGGCAAGTGCTGGATTACCAAGACCACTTATTCCAGTAGGTGGTGGATGTCAGATTACTCACGGTCCACAACAAGTTGTTGTTGAACCAGCATTAGTAGCTGCACCAAATATTTTTCATCATCACCAAAGTGTTCAGCACATTCAACCAGTTATCACTCAAGACATTCACAACATCCACTGTCACCACAAGTATGTTGTGCAAGAGCAGAAGAAGTGTGACGAAGTTGTTAAACATTCTCATGGATTATGTGGACCAGCGATGACTCGTCCACCTATGCCATGCCCACCTACGTCATGTTGTAGGTAATTGATCGATTAAAAAACCAACTCCTCACATAGATGAGAGTCGGTTTTTTTATTTACAGCGTTCCTTATTCTGCTCCTTCTTTTTTTACAAAACGACCGATGATTGGAAGATGCCTTTTCTTGGCTTGTACAGCGTTGATCATACCGACGATCATTAAAGCAAACGGCATTAAATGCAGCACATAAACCATCCCTGTTAAGTACCAATAAAACAAACCGCCAGTCCAATGTCCGTGATGCCATGATGAGTTAAACAACATAATGGAGCTTGACGTAGGATTCGCATATTGTTCAGAGGTTATAAATAGACGATCCAATATATTTCTAAACACAATTAATCCTAAGAATAAAGCAGTACTTGATATGAATAAAAGTGTAGCCTGTTTAGCATGAAATTTTGCAAAAGCTGATTTCCTATAATAGCCACATAAAATTGGGAAAAAGAAGAAGATATAACCCACAGCTGCGATTAACTTATTAGACTCTTCATCTGTTTTAGGAATTACAGGATGTATAATCTCTTCAACTTCTTCAACCGCTAAACCACATAGTTGGCAGAAATTTTGACCCTCATCTACTGGAGTCATACAAGTTTCACATAAATGATTTTCCACCACTTCGTCTTCCTCTACAACATCTGCAAGAGCTTCAACCACTTCGTCTTCCTCTACAACATCTGCAAGACCCTCTACCACTGCGTCTTCCTCTACAACATCTGCAAGAGCTTCTACCACTGCGTCTTCCTCTACAACATCTGCAAGAGCCTCAACCTCTTCGTCTTCCTTTACAACATCTGCAAGAACCTCAACCTCTTCGTCTTCCTCTACAACATCTGCAAGAGCTTCCGCTTTTTCCTCTTCAATAGCTGCAAGAGCCTCTGCCTCAACAATTGCTGCAAGCATTTCTTCTTCAGCTTCTGCTGAAAGTTCTTCTGTCGTTTCATTTATACCCGCTACTTCTGCTTGAGTTATAGCCTCAATCATTTCATCTTTCTTATTTTTTGGATTCTTATCTTCAACCGTTTCAACTTTTGCTGAAAGTTTTTCTATCGTTTTTTTGGCATTTTTTTTCTGAACTTTTCCTCCTTTGATCTTTTCAGTTTCTTTTTCTAACTCTTCTTTAATGTCACAGATTTTAGTGCGACATTTTGGGCACTCTTCTTGGGCATCAGTAATTGTTAAGCCACATTTGGAACAATTTAACATTTTCATTTTATAGATCAATCCTTTGATTATTGTAATTTATTCGCGAATTATCGAATAAAATGTCGACAAGATCCATAACTATTATATAGTTTTTTTTAGAAAAATGCAACTTTCAGCGTATTCTTCCTTGAAATGTGCTATAATGTACATATAATTTTTGATAGAAAGAGGAATTTTTGTGAGCGTGCAAGAGCAAATTTTAGAAAAAATCAAATCCTATGATAAAATTGTCATTCATCGGCATATCAGCCCGGACCCTGATGCGTTAGGGTCGACACTAGGATTTAAAAAATTAATAGAAGATAATATCGGGGAAAAGGATGTTCGGGTTGTGGGCTATCAAGAGAAGAATCTCGAGTGGCTAGGAACAATGGATCTCGCTGAGGAAGAATTTTATCAAGGTGCACTTGTGATTGTGATGGACACTGCTAATTCGGCACGTATTGATAATAAGAGTTTTAATAAAGGTGCATCACTGATTAAAATTGACCATCACCCAGGTGAGGATCATTATGGAAATATTAATTTTGTTGATCGACATGCCGCTTCTGTATGTGAGATGATTACACATATGGCGCTCAGATTTGATTGGACGATTTCAAAGGAAGTTGCAACTTTACTCTATGCCGGAATCGTTTCTGATACAGGGCGTTTCTTGTACGATACTGTCACCCCACAAACTTTCGAAGCGGCCAAGCACTTATTATCGCTTGGAATTGATATAAATGAGCTAAATCGCAACTTATATAAAAAACCAATGAACGTGTTAAAAGCCCAAGCTTACGTATTAAACAATTTTGAAGTAACAACGAACGGAGTGGCTTATTTCAAGATGTCTAAAGAAATACAAAAAGAATTTGAATTAACAACTGGTACAAGAAGCCTACTTGTAGACGTACTGGCTAATATTGAGGGCATCCTTGTGCGCGTTTGCTTCTTTGAGCAAGATAAAGATCAAATCAGAGCCAATATCCGTTCCGAAGGTCCGATCATTAACCAAATTGCCGAGCGCTATGACGGGGGTGGACATCCAAAGGCATCAGGCGCGATGCTTGGAAAATGGGAATCAGCTGATGATTTAATTACTGAGTTAGATTTAGTATGTCAGTATTTTGATGAGGAGTGATTGAGATGTTATATCAGACGGGCTTACAAATCGTAGATCCGACGATGTAACATTTTTTCTACTTATTTGATTGACTTGAAGTATATGGATATGTATGCTATGATGTATATGGTGCAAAAATTATAGGAGGAACTTAGGATGCTGAAAAAATTTACTATTTCGAATTATCGATCATTTGAAAATCCTATAACCTTGGATTTTACGAAAGTTGGAGATTACGATTTTAATGAAGAGTGTATTAAAGATGGATTGATTAATAAGGCGATTATTTATGGGGAAAATGCGGTTGGAAAGACGAATTTCGGTCAAGCAATCTTAGATGTAACTAGTATGATTATGGGAACAGTTTCTAATAAGCCACTTTGGCAGGCTTCAGGATTCATAAATGCAAGATCTAATAAGCAATTTGCAAGATTTGAATATATATTTCAGATAGATGGGTGTGACATTGAATATGTTTATGAGAAGTACAGTTTCTATGAAATCCATTTTGAATCTTTAAAAATAGGTAAAGAATTACTTTATGAATTGAATTTCACTACCGAGGATAGTGACTTTTCTCATTTCAAAAATTATGATGAGCTTTCTACCCTCAATCTAGAAAATTGGGATAATAGAATATCAGTTTTAAGATATATACTTGGTCATACAAAATTAGTAAGTTTGGGTGTTCTCAAAAAATTTGAGTCATTTATCTCAGGAATGGGTCACTCGGAGCTATTATTCAACTATCAGAGCTTTAAGTTTGATCCTATGATAATGAATACGATCAGTAAAAACATCGTAAAATATAATCTTGTCTCTGATTTTGAACTATTCTTACAAGAAGCTGGTATCAAAGTTAACTTAAAGATTGATATGGCACCTGATGGAGTAAGTGATCTCTACTTTGATTATGGTGATAAAGCATTACGTTTTATAGATTATGCTTCAAGTGGTACACTTTCTTTGGTGGGGTTATATTTATTCCTCAGGTTTTCATTAAGCTCAGAGATAACTTTTTTATACCTAGATGAATTCGATGCAAACTTTCATTTCGAGCTTGCGAAGTTAATGTTAGAAAAATTCAAGCAAAATCCGAACTGCCAAACAATTATCACTACCCATAACACAGATTTAATGAGTAATAAATTTATGAGACCTGATTGCTATTTGCTAATGACCCCAAACAAAATTACAAACCTTGCTGATGCAACAGGTCGAAAATTACGAATGGGGCATCATTTGGAAAGGCTTTATCAAGCAGGAGAGTTTGAAGAATTAAACACTCGAACGGGTGATGAGAATGAGTAAAGTCTTGCTTTTAGTCGAGGGTAAAAAACCAGATAGAGCTATTGTGAAGCACTTTTACCAATTGTATAACCAACATAGAAAAATAGAAATTGTTTCATATGAAACCAACATCTATCAATTTTATGATCATTTAAAAAAATACGCAAGTTCAGATGATAAAATTGACTATGAAAAGATAGATTTACCGTTATTTCTAGCTGGGTGTCATTGGAGACCGAATATCCAGAAATTAGCGGAAATGGACTTTATTGAAACACTTTTAGTTTTTGATTTAGATCCACAGGATGACAAATACTCACCAGATTTACTAGTTGAATTAATGGAGAATTTCTCGGATTCGATGGGGATAGGGAAACTATACCTAAACTATCCGATGGTAGAGTCAGTTATAGATATGAAATCGTTGGACGATAAAGCTTTTGTAAGTTCAACAGTGAGCCTAGACATATTACGTAAGAAAGTAGGAAAGAAAAACAAATATAAGCATGATGTAGATAACAGATCTTTTATTGGTTCTATTACACAAAATATCAAGAGTATTGACATTGAAACTGGCGGCAAACTCATTGATTTACATGATAAAAAAGTGACCTCTATAATTAAGAGTGATGTAGATATTTTAAAAGATAAGTACTTACTACTTTGTAAGATACAATGTAAAAAACTCGAAAATGAGGAATTAGTGTGGATTGTAAATACATGTATCCTTCATCTATTTGATGAATATGGATCTTTAGTCAAAGAACGGTGATATATTATGAATTTTACTAATCTTAATGTAAGATCATGCTATTCATTGCTTGAGAGTACCATTGATATCGATTCCTTAATTGAATACGCCAAGGCACGAAAGCTTGATACTTTATCTTTAGTTGAAGATGGTAGCATGCACAGTGCAATAAAATTTTACACTGCGTGTAGCAAAGCTGGTATCAGACCAGTGATTGGTGTTAGTTTAATCGTTGAAATAAGCGGTGCGCCCTGTAAATGGACGCTTTTTGCGCGCAATCAAACGGGGTATCGTGTGTTGTTAAAATTAACGTCTGACTATGCGCTTTTCGATGTAGTTATGGCTGATGATGTTTTAGCACACGCTGAGCATCTTGTTATTTGTGTCGATGTATTTGCTGTAAATGAAGCTTTGCCCTTCCACGTGCCAGATCAGTTCTATTTAGGGATACCTTCTACGGGAGCGTTGGAAAAAGCAAAAACTTTGGAAGGGTTGAGTTTACCGTTTGTGTTTTTAAATGAGGTTCGTGTTTTGAGTGAGGATGATGTGCCTGTCTTTAAAGTACTTGCTGCCATTAAGGACAACATAAAGGTGAGTCAAGTAAATGTAGATGGAGATATTCATTTCTTGAGTCCGCGAACCGCCAGATTGATAGGAGAACAGGATGAGTTTTTGGCTGCTGCGATGGCGAACACGGTGAAGATTGCTGATTTATGTCATATAGAACTTGATTTAGGGCGCAATTTGTTACCGAAGTTTGAAGTAACATCCGGAGATTCGGCAGCTGATTATTTAGAAGCGCTTTGTATGCGCGGTGTTAAACGTCGTTATGGCGATGAATGTTCTGCAGCGCATTACGAACGATTGAAATATGAGCTAGATGTTACCCGGCGTATGGGATTTGCGGATTACTTTTTAATCGTTTGGGATTTTGTGAAGTATGCCAAGACCAGCGGCATTTTAGTTGGTCCAGGTCGTGGTTCAGCTGCGGGGTCACTTGTAGCATATGTGCTAGGAATTACAGGGGTTGATCCGATCAAGTATGAGTTGCTATTTGAGCGATTTTTAAATCCTGAGCGAATCAGTTTGCCCGATATTGACATTGATTTTCAAGATGATCGACGGGATGAAGTGATCGATTATGTGAAAGAAAAGTACGGCGACTTTTCAGTTTGTCAGATTGCGACTTTCGGTACCTTTGCAACCCGTTCATCTTGGCGTGATACAGCCCGAGTCCATGGTTTGGAGACGGCTCAGATTAACGCGGTCACTCGGCACTTGACATCTGGTTTATCCCTCGAAGGGAATTTGAAAGAGAATACTGATTTACAGAGTTATTTGGAATCTCATCCTAGTCAAAAAGCTGTTTATGTAAAAGCCATGCGCATTGAAGGATTTCCAAGACACGTCTCAACCCACGCCGCAGGGGTCATCATTTCGCCGGCTGATTTACGTAATTTCACAGCTGTCGGTAAAGGAGCGACTGACGTCTATCTATCTCAATATGAAGCCGGCGATCTAGAAGCCATCGGCCTCCTAAAGATGGATTTTCTAGGACTTAGGAATCTGACGATGATACAGGAAATTTCAGCGATTATTCGCGCCGAAATTGATGTTGATTTCGACATTAACCGCATACCACTCAATGATAAACGGACGTACGAGTTAATAGCAAATGCTAATACGACGGGGATTTTCCAACTTGAGTCAGGTGGCATGCGCAGTGCGTTACGACAAATTCTTCCGAGCAACATTGAAGATATTATATCGGCGCTTGCCCTGTTTAGACCGGGACCGATGGCTAATATCCCGATGTTTGCTGCACGCAAGCATGGGCGCGATCGGATTATTTATGATCATCCCACGCTAGAACCAATCCTTCGTAATACCTACGGGATCATTGTATACCAAGAACAGATTATGCAAATTGCGAGTATGGTTGCGGGTTATTCATTAGCGGAATCTGATATTTTAAGGCGCGCTATTTCTAAGAAAGATCGTCGTGTGATGCAAGAGGAAGGTGCGAAGTTTATTCAGCGCGCGCAGGAGAGGGGCTATGACCCGCGTGTTGCGAAAAAGATTTTTGAATTGATTTTAAGGTTTGCGGATTATGGATTTAACCGTTCTCATGCAGCGAGCTACGCCATGATTTCATATCAGATGGCGTATTTGAAGGCGAATTATCCACAGTATTTTCTTGTCTCGGTATTGACTACGGAGATGGGCAGCTCCAAGGGGACTGCTGCTGTAATTAAGGAAGCACGAAGTCTTGGAATCCTGGTATTACCACCGAGTGTCAATGAGAGTTTAAAAGGTTATCGTGCGAAAAATGGGAAAATTCGTTTAGGATTTTTGTCAATTAAGCATATTGGGCTAGAGATGGCGAATAAACTGGTAGTAGAGCGAAATAATGGCAATTTCGCAACGTTTTTTGATTTTGTTACGAGAACGAATAAGTTTTTAGCTGAGAAGATCCTCTCAGCGCTTATTGATGTAGGTGCCTGTGATGAGTTTGGGTATAATCGAACCACGTTGCATGTGAATGTAGCGCGGATCTTGGATTTTGTGAAGTATGATGGTGGCTTATTTGGAACGACCTTTGAAATGGAACGTGTTGATTTAGACGAGCAGACTCATCTTGAGTTGATGGAACGCGAATATGAATTGCTCGGTTTCTATCTCCAGACACATCCGATTCATTTATTTGATGATTTGATTAAAGAGAATGGGTGGATTATTCCCAGCACACTACACCCTGACAAAGGGTCGCAGGTCGTTTGTATTGGCTTTGTGAGTCGTATTAGAGAAATTAGGGATAAGAATGGCAATTTGATGGCATTTTTAGAATTAACTGACGAAATTGCGCAAATTGATGTGACGATTTTTGCTCGTGAATACACTTCTGATCATAAAAGTTTACTAAATAAAGTTGTCGTCATCGGAGGGTCAGTAAGTGTACGCTATGATCGAATTTCACTTAGTTTTAGTCGACTAGTGTCGACGCTGTTGTAAAGTGCTTTTAAAATTTTGTCGAACAGATTTTTGGTTTTTAAGTTGAAATTCGTCACATTTCATTGTATAATGTTTATAACCTGGTTTAACTTTGTTTAAGAAAAAAACATCAAAAAGGAGCATTAACCATGTTTAAAAAGATAGGAATAAGCTTGTTATTAGCTTTCACTATGCTTGTAGCAACATTTAATGTAGGAACAGGAACAACAGCTTATGCAACAGCACCATGCACGACTCTAGCAGAATGCCGTGAACTTCAACAAACGACCCGCGATAATATTGCTGAGCTCATCGAAGAAGAAGAGGAGGTGACTGACTATATCGCAGAAATTCAAGCTGAAACTTCAGCTTTAAGAGATGAGATCGCTGAATTAGAAGATAGAATAAGTGATCTAGAATCTGAAATTTCAATTTTAGCGACTGAAATCGCAGAATTAGCAGACGATATTGAAGAGAACTTGGGAATATTAGTGGATACAGAAGATCGTATTGAGGATTTAACTGATGAAGTTTCTCAGCGTATGAGAGTGACTCAGCGTGTTAACAATACAAACTCATTTCTTATTATCTTGAGTGAAGCAGAAAGTTTAGCAGATTTTATTCGAGTGACGAGAACGTTTAGCCGATTAGCAACAGAAGATGCAGAGCTTATGGAAGAATTGCTAGATTTAATTGAAGCTCAAGAAAATCTGTTGGTTCAGCTAGAAGAACAAAGAGATCAGCTTGAAGAGCAGACGGATGAACTTGAAGTTAGAAGAGATACGCTTGAAGTAGCTCAGACGGATTTAGAAGCAGCTCAAGTTGATTTAATCATGCGTGAAGCAGACCTGCGAGAAAGACTAGAAGAACTTCAGTTAGACCTCGTTGATGAAGAAGAAATGTTAGAAGCAATAGCAGAAGCAGAAGCAGTTCTTACTGGCACACCACCTCCACCAATTACCACATCAAGCAGTTCATCATCTTCGGCAGCACAAACACCAAACGCAAGTGGCTTAGCACACCCAATGCCAGGAGCTACCGTAATGGATGAATTTGGATCAAGAGGTGGCGCCCATCGTGGAATGGATTTAGTAGTTTTGGGTAATCCTAGAGCGCCAGTATTAGCAGCTGGAGCGGGAACAGTGGTAACTGCTGGCTGGAATAGTGGCGGATTCGGATATTATGTCATCATTTCCCATAATATTGATGGTCAACGTGTAGATACATTATATGGGCATTTGCGTTATCAACCAGTGGTATCAGTTGGTGCCATCGTTTCA
>Ga0123355_10019143_pt1 | contig 10892 bp, 14 predicted proteins | sample TergutEmb28metaG_3_FD_89872 | JGI IMG/M metagenome (GOLD analysis project Ga0123355, IMG submission 89872) | Embiratermes neotenicus P1 segment gut microbial communities from Petit-Saut dam, French Guiana - Emb289 P1 | ecosystem: Host-associated > Arthropoda: Insects > Digestive system > Gut ...
AAGCAAATATATCGAACTCGGAACTCACGGACACAGTATTTGCAGACATGACGAACAGAATGCGACTGATGTCTATTAAGCCAAGATGTATCTATTTGTAAGTCTCGGATTCTTACTAGCTCTCAGTTTAACAGTCTTTCCATTTATCTTGCTTTTGCGACCGCGTCCCCATAATTTGGCAATTAAATTTTGTGTAGATTCAGTCACGTGCTTCGAAACTAAATCTCTAGGATTTTTGACTGGCGACGAGCGGGCTATGTTTGCCAAGATATCGCCTCCCGTGCCCAACGTCTCTCGCCCTAGAGCTTTGGCACCGATCCAAAGTTTAGGTCTGACAACTCGCCATAGACCTCTTCAAAAACTGCAGATTCCGTAGCCTCGCTGAAGGACGAGTGGAGTAGCGTATACTGGTCCGATACCGTTACTCTTACCGCGAACTGCCTGTTGGATATAGTACCTCACGAGAGAATCCATGTCTATAAAATGTACGCAGGAGACGATGACGAGGCTTTTTTATTACCGTTCCGAAACACGTCGAAAATGTAGGACTGTTTTCGTGGTCGTCTTGCTATTCTTAAATTCGACTCGCCTGCCCGTCAGTTGCAATATCTCTATCCGTATATTTTTAATCGTATGTTTTTCGTCAGGCAAATAATAAATACAATCGTAGATGTGTTCGCCACAAATTGTCGGATAAATGAAGATTCTCAAGCATCGGACCAATGATTTCCCTACATACTGCGGTCATATCACATCACAATACACTAGTGTTATCGCTGACGACGTTTACAGATTTTATTGTGCCTACCGTTTTCGGTGGTTATGAGATCTCACATAATCCCACTTCCCAATTGTCATTTTTACCCAGTTCAATTGGCTGCTTCAACTCGAGCGTGAATGCGCCGATCGTATTAGTAGGATATAGACTCTGCGGTGCGTTACTGAACAATGTCACGTACAAATGTTTCGGATCATTTTCGAACATGTTTGACGCTAGACGCTGGGATCCACGAATCAAAGTCTCTCGAATAACCTCTCCAACGAACCAGATATTCTCAATGCCGCGCCTGACTCGTTCATCTAATATTTTATGTATCTTGTAGACTGTACTTTTCGTGACGCGAACAGGAGTCAGTTCCTCCTGATAGAACTGGCCGACAATCGGCGTCCGATTTAAATCTTCCAACTCGAAAACGGGTCGAGTCCGCCTCTCTATTACATTCGCAATCCGAAATATCTCTGTACTGAAATTCAGATCGCCGCCCTTAGCAAACTTCATCTTTCCCTTAATGATGCGCACGTGTTGCCCGGCGCGGAATTTCGCACGAACGGCACAGATGCGAAGCCTCTTTTCTTTCATTCTCTTCCTTATGGCGAGAATATCCGAATCTGTCACTCTAGACGGCGCCATGCCCTTGGAGGTGTGAACCCTGTCATTGTAAGCTTTGACAAATTTAGGTAAAACGTCGATATACGTGGGTGTTTCAGAAAGTAAGTTTCCCTATTTTTTTGCCACCAAAATACTTCACATAATAAGATGCCTCTTTCTACAATTATTACTTACATCATTCACGATTTTTCTCGTAGTCACCTTCCCTGTTGATGCACGTGTCTAGGCGGGAAATCAATTCTTCGAAACCCTGTCGATACGAGTTGGACCAATGCCCACGAAACCATGTTTGAACCTCATGTGCCGTTGTTGCATTGTCATATAATTTCGTAATTGACACTAGCGGCCTCTTGCGTCTGTGTGTGTATGTGAGGTGGTAATGTACTGTGTCGTGCTAATCGCATGTGTTTCTTAAAGAGTTACGAGAACAGTTTAATCTTTCACTGTAATATGTGTGTGTGTGTGGGTATTAGTGGCTAGTTGGAAGCACTTTCGTAGCTCAAGCTCCGCAATTTGTTTGGAAAACGCAGTTATGCAATGGGCACTGTAATGTGTGATTGGACACAAGAAGAGGTTCATTCAGTTATTCGGTTTTTGAGGGCAAAAGGGACAGCTCCAACTGAAATTCATCGGGAAATTGAAAGAGTTTATGGCTGTAATGTGACGACCGTGCAGCATGTGCGAAAATGGTGTCTGGGATTTAGTGGCGGTCGTGTAAGTGTTACAGATGAACAAAGGAGCAGGCGTCCTTCCACATCAGCAGATCTTGTCCCTGCAGTTGAGAACATTGTGTGTGCTAATCGCCCTGTGTTTCTTAAAGAGTTGGGGGAACAGTTTAATTTTTCACTGGGCACAGTCTGGGACATTGTTCATGAACGTTTAGGGTACAGAAAAGTTTGCAGCAGGTGGGTCCCTCAACAACTCACATAGGACAACAAGAAAACACGTATGGGTGCATCCCTCACTCATCTCCTCCGCTTTAATGATCATGGTGAGGATTATTTGGAGAAAATCATAACTGGGGATGAAACTTGGGTGCACCAGTACTGTCCAGCCACAAAAGCGCGGTCTATGGCATGGAAGCATCCCGGGTCTCCCTCCTTCAAAAAATTCAAAACATCAAGCAGCTCACGGAAACTGATGGCGACTGTGTTTTGGGACATGCATGGTGTGCTTCTGTTGCGCTTTACTCCTCCTCATGAAACAGTCAATTCTGCTCCTTATCAGGTTACTCTAAAAGAACTTAAGATAGCTGTTCACCGCAAGAGGCCACAGATGTCAGACAAGAGGGTCCTATTGTTGCATGACAATGCACGCCCGCATATAGCTCATGCGACAATGAATATTTTGGAACAATGGGGCTGGGAAATTCTTCAGTACCCGCCCTACAACCCGGATCTGGCACCATCGGACTTTCATCTCTTCCCCAACATGAAAAAACATCTTCGTGCCAAGCGATTCAAACCACTTGATGATGTCAAGCTTGAGGTGCAAACGTGGCTGCGTGGTCAGGATTCCACCTTCTATGGACAGGGTTTTGAGAAATGGATTTCCCGCCTAGACAAGTGCATCAACAGAGAAGGTGACTATGTGGAAAAATAGAGAAGTGAGGTGAAAAATAAGTAAATAAATTTTGCCGCTGTGACAATGGACGAGTGGGCTGCCGTATGCAGACGTGTTAGAGGTGCGGAAGAAAAGTACATGAGTAGAGAGCACAAGATGGACAGCGTCATGGAAAGAATAACAATCAACGCCGATGAAGATGATGATGATAATGATGACACATCAGAATTTACAATTAGTGGTGAAGATAATGATGATATACAAGAAGCTGGACTAATCGTCAGTGACAGCGAGTGAAGGGAAGTGAGTAGTGAAGTGAAATGAAGTGTAATGAGTAGTGAAGTGAAGTGAGTTACGTTGAAGTTCTTGTAGATAAAGTGAAGTGAAGTACGTTAGGTGAAGTTCTTGTGGATAAAAGTGTCATTGACCTTATACTGAGGGTACTTTATTATATTGTAACTAGTTCATTTGGGTATACCTTATACTGTGATTGTTTTCATTTGTATTGTGGTTGTTTTAAACTGTTTCGTAATGTGTGGGTATGTGTGTGTTTTGTAATGTGTGTGTGTTTGTGTGGATTATGTAATGTGTGTGTATATGTGTAGGTTTTGTAATGTGTGTGTATGTGTGGATTTTGTAATTTGTGTGTATGTGTGGGTTTTGTAATGTTTGTATGTGTGTATTTTGTAATGTGTGGGTGTGTGTATGTGTGGATTTTGCAATGTGTGTGCATGTGTGGGTTTTGTAATGTGTGTGTATGTGTGAATTTTGTAATGTGTGGGTGTGTGTATGTGTGTATTTTGTAATGTGTGTGTGTGCATGTGTGGGTTTTGTAATGTGTGTGTGTATGTGTGGAATTTATAATGTGTGCATTTTGGTAATATGTATCGTAGCACTCTTCGCCTACCCTGACTGAGGATTTTCCGTGCTTTTTCCTCAGTTGTAAGGCAAACGCCAGGGTAAAACTTGCAAAGACAGGGCACGGCCCAATTTTTGTGTGTAAATATTTAATTTACTACTGCCACTGTGTGTCACAAATGCACTTGACAAATATATCGTATCATATATCATAATACGGAAACAAGTGAACTCACTGTGTCACCAGTAGTTAAGTGTTATATGGAAAAATTGTTTATAACCGATGTAGGTTGTGAGACTTTTATTAAGAGACAAAAATGTACATTTAAACCCTAGGTCAGAACTGTTTAAAAAAAATTGCTGGTTTCGTTTGTGATACTGCTGGCACCCACTCCAATCGCATCTTTCCCCTTCACTTCCCCTCTCGTGCGTTTTCTATCAGAATTAGTGTTTGAAATCGCAATAAATTTGCATGATTCAATTAACAAATACACGTACCAGGGATATCATACACACATTTACACGTATTTTGTCAATTACACGTACATTTTAAAACAATATCCAATATACCAAATAAATTAAATTTGCAATAAAATTTTACATAATACATTTGTAACTTGTAAGTCCAAACACAGTTCTGAATTTGATAGCCAGTATTCCCTTCGTGAATAACATATGAGCTAAATGGATACCGGCATACGTGTATATTGTACCCAGCCTTATTGTTGAGAATCTTTCGTCTCTGAGAATATCTTGGGGGGGGGGATGGAGACGAAACTGAAGATACGGAATTTGATGATGCAGTAAGGGCCTCTCTTTATTGCAGTTTGGCCTATCAGTGCTGCTCACAGCACACGCACGTTACAGATTGTTTCCTAGAGTACACACATACAGAATGCTTCATAGAGACAGCTAGTCGGAAATGCACACAGCCACACCTCTATCAAGAACTGTTGCTCAATTTGCAGAATAAGTCTCACCGCCGTTGAGTGGATGATGTTTTGTATTTTTTGAAGGAGGGAGACTCAGGATGCTTCCATGCCATACATTGAGCTTTTGTGGCAGGACAGTACTGGTTCACCCAAGTTTCATCCCTAGTTAAGATTTGTTCCAAGAAATCCTCACCATGATCATTAAAGCGGAGGAGATGAGTCCTCTGTCAGTTGTAAACGGGACCCACTTTTCTGTACCCTAAACGTTAATGAACAATGTCCCAGACTGTGCCAAATGAAAGATTAAACTGTTCTCCCAAATCTTTAAGAAAAACACAGCGATTAGCACACCTAGTACTGTAACCCCACACCACACACACACACACAAGCTAGAGGACGCGGGTGTCACGAGATTGCATGACAATGCAACAACGGCACATGAGGTACACGCATCGTTACGTGTTCATTGGTCCATCTCCTGTCGCTAGGCTTTCGAAGAATTGATTTCCCGCCTAGACAAGTGCATCAACAGAGAAGGTGACTACGTGAAAAAATCGTGAATGAAATAAGTAACAATTATAGAAAGAGGCATCTTATTATGTGAAGTAGTTTGGTGGCAAAAAATAGGGAACCTTACTTTCTGAAAACCCCTAATATTTCACAATGAACATTCTATCGAATGTCTGACAGTATATCACATTGAATATTCTGACAATTATCTATCAGTAACTCACGTTGTACCGCCTGTCCACTGTCTGTCAGTACCTCACATTACACTACCAGTCAGTACCTCACAATATAAAATCTGTCCAGTCTCAATAGCATCTCACACTGTACACAAAGTCTACTCTCTGTCAATACCTTACACTGTACAGCTCTCCACTGTCTCGCAGTACCTCACATCCTAGTGTCTGTTCACTGTCTCTCAGGACCTTCCACTCTAAAGTCTCTCCACTCTCTGTCAGTACCTCATACTCTACAGTTAGTCCACTGACTCTCAGAAATACGCTTTTTAAATATTGACGAATATCTGTCAATACTTCCCACTTTACAACCGTTTCACAGTATCCCAGTATTATAAACAATACACTCGGTCCTATGTCTCTCAGTACCTCATCCTGTAAATTCTGTCTATTGCTTTGTCAGTACGTCACACTCTACAACCTATCCAGTGTGTGTCATGACTTCACACTGTACCCGCCGTCCAATGTCTCTAAGTACGTCACAATTTGCACTCAGTCAATTGACTGTCATTACCCCAAATTGCACATTCTGTCCACTGCCTTACAGTAATTCACAATTTACAGCCTGTACACTGCCTGCCATTACACCAAATTCTACAATCTGTACAATGCCTGACAATACCTCACAATGTACATCTGTCCACTGTCTGTCAGTAGCTCACAATTTACACTATATCCACTGTCCGTCAGTACCTCAAAATTTACACCCGGCCACTGCCATTTATTAACTCACAGTTTCAATTCTATTCACTGTCCGTGAGTACTTCACATTACACACAGTCCACTGTCTATCAGGACCTCATAATGCACAGTCTATCTACTGTAGGTCAGTAACTCACATTGTAATATCTCTCTACTCCCTTCCATTACCTTAAACTACACTCGGTGTATTGCCTTTCAGTATAACACACTGTACACTTTGTCCTCTGTCTGTCACTACCTCATAATTTAAAGTCTATCCGTCGCCTGTCAGTGGCTCACAACGTACAATCTGTTTAAACTCTGTCAACACCTCACAATTCACACTCTGTCCAATCCCTCTTAGTTCACCACGTGGTAAAGGCTGTCTATTGTCTGTCAGTACCTCACACTGTACACTCTGCCCAATCTCTGTCATTTCGTCACACTTTACATTATGTACACTCCTTTTCAGTATCTCACACTGCATAGTATTTCTTCTGCGTGTCTGTAACTCGCACTGTAGATTCTTTCAACTGACAGTCAGTACCTCAAATTTAATCTGTGTTCAATATCTTTCAGTATATATTTCTGTAGTGTTTGTCCAATGACTTGTAGTACCTCAATATGCACTGTCTGTCCATACCCTGTCAGTACCTCACATTCTACAGTCGGCCCACTGACTGTCGTAACCCACATTGTACAGTCTGTCCACTATCTGTGAGAACATTAAACTTTACACTTTGTCCACTCTCTTTCACTAAATCCAATTCTAAACGCTGTCTTTGTCTTTCAATATCTCATATTTCAGAGCACGACTACAGTCCATCTTACCTCACACCGTGCTCTCAGTCCAGTGCATGTAGTTCTTTCTCTTCTGTCGTGAAGTTGATGTTCGTCAGGTTGACGGTGCGCTGGTAGAATATAAGTTGTTGGTTACGGTTCTTATGTTTGTGGTGTTTATGTTTCGTTGCTTGAAGGTTGTCCAGTTTTTGTTCAGATTATTGTAGAGTTTTTCCATTTCCGCTTGTAGAATGTTGTCTACTCTTGTCTATATCTCTGTCAGTACCTCACACTGTACACTCTGTCCACCGTCTGTCAGTACCTCACACTGTACACTCTGTCTACTCTCTGTCAGTACCCCACACAGTAAACTCTCTCAAATCACTGTCATTACCTCACAGAGTAAACTCTGTCCAATCTCTGTCAGTACCTCACACTGTACACTCTGTCCAATCTCTGTCAGTACCTCACACTGTACACTCTGTCCACTCTCTGTCAGTACCTCACACTATACATTTAGTCCATAGTCCGTTATTACTTCTCACTGTACAGTCTGTCCACTGTCTGTCAGTACCTCACACTGTATACACTGTCCCCTGTCTCTCAGTACTTCACACTGTACAGTCTGTCCACTGTCTGTCAGTACCTCACACTGTATACACTGTCCTCTGTCTCTCAGTACTTGACACTGTACAGTCTGTCCACTCTCTGTCAGTACCTCACACATTACACTCTCTCCAATGTCTCTCTGTATCTCTCACTGTAAACTCCGTCCACTGTCTGCGTGTACATCACATTGTACAGAATGTCCAATTTCTGCCAATACATAACATTATACAACCTGTCCACTGTCTTTCAGTGTACAATGTATAGTCTCACACTCTACAGTCCCTCTGACAGTTATTCTGTTCTCACTACAAACTTTCCACTGTCTGCATTATCTCACAATCTGCACTATGTCCACTCTCTGTCTGAAAGTCGCTGTGAACTGTCTGTCCAATGCATGTCAGTAACGCACATTTTTACCGTATTCCCAATATCTCTCTATACTTCACATTGAAGAGGCTCTCCACTAAATCTCAGTACCGCACACAACAGAATCTGTGCATGGTCTGTGTTTACATCACTCTCTACGCTCTGTCATTAACTCACCCAATACAGACACTCCTCTGACTGTAAGTACCTCACAATTTACCCCTGTTCACTGTCTGTCATTATCTCAAGATTTGCACTTCCTCCTTTCCCTCTCAATAAGTCTCAACATACAGTATATCTCCCATTACATCGCATTGTACAGTCTGTCGAATATCTTTCACTATCTTTCAATGTATATTCTTTCCACTGTCTGCGAATATTTCAAATTTTAATTTATATCGATTTTCTATAATTACGTCGCACTATATATTTTGTCTATTATCTGTCAATACCTCACATTTTACAATCTGTCCACTCTCTGTCTGTACCTCACACTGTAGAGTCTGTTAAATCTCCCTCAGTCCCTCAACCTGTACACCTTGCCACTCTCTGTCTGTACTTCACACTGTACACTATGTTCACTCTCTCTCAGCCCATTACACTGTACACTCTGTCCACTTTTTGTCTGTACGTCACACTGTACACCCTGTCCACTCTCGGTAGTTAACTCACACTTTATATTAAGTCCACACTCAATACAACAAAATTTTCACTCTGTAAATATCTGACATATTCTCACACAATAAATACAGTGCACTGCCTGTCAGGATCTCACAAATAAAATTCTGCCCATTGCCTCTCAATACCTCAAATGAACAAGCTGCCAACAGTCTGTCACTACCTCACACTGTTCACTCTGTCCACTGTCGGTCAGTACGTCACCATCTACACTCTGTCCAATCTCTGTAAGTACCTCACATTGTCCCGTTTGTTCACTCTATTAGTACCTGACATTCTAAACTCTCTCCACAATTTTTCAGTAATTCACAATGTACATTCTGTCCACTCTGTCAGCACTTCACAATTTACATGGTGTCCATTGTCTGTTAGTAACTCCCAGCATAAATTTTGTCCGGTGTCTGCCAGAACCTCATAAACTACAATTTTCCCCAGGTTTATCATTAATTCACAATGTACAATCCGGCTTATCTCTGCCATTACCTCACATTAAAACATCTCCCCACGCTCACGAAATATTTCACAATCTACGGTCTGTCCAATGTTTGTTAATACCATAAATTGAACACCGAATCGGCTGAATATCTTTACATCACACACTATAATATATCCACCCTTTGTCATTCCCTCAAACTCTATCGACTCTTCCTTCTCTGCCTTTAACTCACAAACTTAGATCTGTCCACTAACTGTCAGTAAGTAACAATATACTCGCTTTTGCCTGTCTGTCATTAATTCTCAAACTACACACCGACCATTTCCTGTGAGCTATAAAACCATACAGTTTGTCTGCTGTCTGCCTATACTTCAAATTTTGTTTTTTTACCTACCATGTCAATACTCTCACTGTAAATTTAGTCCACTGTCTGTCAGTATCTGTCATTTTACATTCTTTCCAATCTCTGAGAGTACATTACATTCTAAATTCTGTCCACCCTCTGTCGAGAACTCGTATTGCACACTCTGTGCACTGTCTGTCAATAACTCATAATGAATCTTCTATCCACTGTTTGTCAGTGTCGCAAAATGTACTCCCTCTCCACTCTCTGTCAGTACCTCACATTGCACACTCTCTCCACACTCTGCCATTAAATTACACTCTAAACTCTGTGCACTCTCGTACAGTACCTCACACTGTAAAAACTCTGCACAGTCTGTCAATACCACATACTGTAAATTCGGTCTACTCTCTTTCAGTAAATCACACTCTGCACACTAACGATTCTGTCAGTACCTCACGCTGTGCAGTCGGGCAAATCTCTGTCAGTATCTCGCATTGAACACTATATCCACTCTCTGTCAGTACCTCAAAATTTACACTCAGTCAACGGCCAGTCATTACCTCACACTCTACATTATGTCCATTTTCTGTCAGGACCTCACAATGAAATTTGTGTCCACTGTCTCTCAGTATCTCAAAATGTACACTCTCACCAGTCTCTGAGAGTAATTCACACTGTATACTCTGTCCACTGCCTGTCATTACTTCATATTATATTCTGTGTCCACTGTCTGTCAGTACCTCACACTGAAAATTCTGTCCAAATTAGGTTAGTACCTAACACTGAACACTGTCCAATCTCCGTCAGTCCTTCACAATGTGCATTCTGTCCATTGCCTGTCGTTACCTCACACTCTACTCTCTGTACACTGTCTGTCAGTAACTCACACTGAACACTCTGTCCAATCTATGTCAATTCCTCACAATGAACACTGTCTACTCTCTGGTCAATAGATCACACGGTACACTCTCTCCAATCTCTGTCAGTAACTCACACTGTACAACCTGTCCACTATCTTTCAGTACCTAACACGGTACACTCTGTTCCAAACTGTCAGTAAATCATCCTGTATTTTCTGTCCACTCCCTGCCAGTATCTCACAATGTAACCCATCTCAACTCTCTGTCAGTACTTCATAATCTACACTCATTCATTTGCCTGTAATTACCTCCCAAACTATATTCTTTGCACTCTCTGTCAATACCTCACATTGAACAAACTTTCCACTCCCTGTCAGTACCATAAACTTAAAATTCTATCAACTAACATTCAGTAACTCACACTGAACACTCTGTCCACTGTCTGTCAGTACATCACGTAGAAATCTTTGTCAATTGGCTGCCATTACCTCACACTCAACACTCTGTCCCCTGCAAGTCAATTCGTCACACTGAACACTCTGTCCACTGCCTCTCATTACCTCACACACTAACCACTGTCCACTGTCTGAGAGTACCTGACACTGAACATTTATTCCACTGTCTGTCAGTACCTCACATTTAACACTCTG
>Ga0123355_10019144_pt1 | contig 10892 bp, 9 predicted proteins | sample TergutEmb28metaG_3_FD_89872 | JGI IMG/M metagenome (GOLD analysis project Ga0123355, IMG submission 89872) | Embiratermes neotenicus P1 segment gut microbial communities from Petit-Saut dam, French Guiana - Emb289 P1 | ecosystem: Host-associated > Arthropoda: Insects > Digestive system > Gut ...
ATTAAGATGGATCTTCGGGAAGTGGGAGGGGGTGGAAACTGGATGGAGTTGGCTCAGGATAGGGACAGATGGCGGGCACTTGTGAATACGGTGATGAACCTTCGGGTTCCATAAAGTGCGGGGGATTTCTTTACTAGCTGCAGAACCAGTTGGCTTCTCAAGAAGGACTCTGCTACCACATAGATAGCAATTGTTTGGGGCATGAACATGCTATGGCAAATTTTCTTAAAACAAAGTTACCAGTGCTACTCGCTTCCTATTCCTCAAAAAGTATTACGAAACGCAACATCAACTACAACATAACGGGATGGGAACGTAGCATATCCCACCTCTGGACAACTGGGATTCTCAATAATAAAATCAAAGGTTATGTATGTCTAACCTTTTTTCCACACTAATAACTTCTGGCAGCATACATATTCCGCAGGTTTAAATGTAACCACCTTATAAACTCGTAGTTCCGGGTGGTTCTGGCACTAAAACATGATAGACATAAAAAAATTTAACATAACATTGCGTAACAATTTACCTTCATCTCGTTTGGAACCGGCTCGTCACATGTTTCACTCCACACTAGTTTCCATAGATCAGCTAGTTTCTATTACTGGGACCGGGCAGCTGAAGTCTATGCACCACAGATCATTACCAACAAGATTATCAACTCAACTTCGTCCCGCTTGTCAACTAGTCTGATCCATGTGTAGTTCCATCTATGCTTAACCACCATACCAACATGAAGATGACGCAACATATCGCAGCCCTTTCCCAGCGTTTGCACTCATGCTACGGTAGATCCGTCGGTAGAACAGCCAATTACTATTTAACCTGGTCATAAAACCAACGAATACATACGTTTTACCACGTATTATTATTACCAACATATTTCGATCTTTTATCTATCGTCATCATCAGGGTAGTTTTACAAACATGTTGGTAATTAATAATATGTGATAAAACAGTTTATATATACATATTTTTTGGTTTCATTACAGTACATTTAAATATTCTTTTAATGCATGGATATGGATCATATTAAGCCTGCTACTATGTCAACCTTTTGTGCTATTTTGTATTCACCAACACATTTCTGTCATTTATTAACAGGCACGTTTTGATGCTAACTATTGCAACATACACACAACTGGACTAGGCAAAGCATCAAAGGAACTGAGGAATCTTGCAGGAATGAAACATAATTATAGAAATTACACAGCAATATATGGTAGAAGTCATATGGTTTAATAAGCAGACGTGATTTCATGTGACAGGAATACCCATGCTTTTCAAATATTTATCTTTCATCTTTCATGTTTACTGCATGAGCAGATGAAACTAAAAGGTAAATATAACTTTTGTGTAAAAGAGCAGTTTTAGTTTAAATATCGATGGAAAGTTACCATTCATTTGGAATGGCCCAAAGACCTTATCAGTTAACATCATAAAAAATAATAGAAAAGCCCTGCTTCAGAATTTATTTTTGTGCCTCTGTGAAGTACAAACTTGTACTCTCAGTATAGAATTTCTGCATGGTTTTTGTTACATGATGAATTTTAAACATAAACGACATTACACAATTTAGTTCTGCATGAGTAATCACTTTGAGCTCTCCATGAGAAAGATGAAGTATGCTATAGCCTTAATCTTTGATTGCCATTGCCATTTTTGTTTCCACTTGAGGTGCACACATAGTGGTGTCCTTCCAAAGGGTCAGCAAGTCAAAACAACAGTAGGCCTCTTGGAAAGAAGCAGATGACAGACTTAATGCAAGTTTGAAAATGGTCTTCTATTCTATGAAAGACTGTTTTCAGATTTTATGTCACGGTAGAAGTATTCATAGCCAAGAAACTGTCTCGAATTGTGAAACAAATTATAGTGATTGCTATCATCAGTGAACAAAATTTTGTAAAGCATTCAGCTGAAACAGATAAAAATCATGACTGAAAATATAAAAATGACTGTTGCTTGAACTAAGTTGATTACAGCAGTTCACAGCCTTACCCATGCCTGAACCAAAAACTCCATGGTCACAAACCAACACTGCAGCATCTCAGCCGTGACATGGCACGTCTGAGTACTGTATGAGCTAATACAACATACCTGCAGCCACTGATAGATGATCACAGACCAGCAAAAAGGTGAGACACACACACAGGACAGAGTGTTTTGCTGGGCAGTTCATGCATAATTCAAACATACACTGATCATGTTGGTACAAAGAATCATTTTAATGACACTTTCCTTCTTACAACTCACAGACAGATATAAGCTGCTTCATAACATTAAATAATATTTGAAACAACATTCAGAATGTGATTTAAAGGTCTCCTCATATCACCCTGACCTCTGGCAAAGGGACATCGGCCTCTTCAACAGCTAACTGCTTTGCAGTAATTGGTGGCAGATCTTGAATACCATTCTTGTCAACCAGCTGAACTTTGAAATTAGGCAAATTAACAATAAGTCTCTTGTGAATCTCTCGCACACATTTCTTCATTACTTCATAAGCATCCTCTTTACTGACATCTGTAACAAAGGAACATGGTTAAAACCGAGTATGTCAAAATAAATTTTGAACTGATTCAACTCATCTGTGCAATTAAAAACTAACTTTCAATCAACATATATCAAAGTAAGCAATCTGTATATAATAATATGGGTATGTTTTATTCCCCGACACATTTTAGTCACAATCACTTTCTGGGAGACATAAGTCTACAATACAAAATTATTGAAATCATGTCTTATACAAAGTTTCCAGTCTACAAAGATGGTGTAAAATTTAACTATATGTGCATGTGTTCTGTAGAATTTTGGTGATTAATTTTCTGTAGGAGCACAAAACATATTACTGAGGTGTTCTAATATGTCATGTGAAATAATTAAAATTCTTTTTCATATTATCTAGTCATTTCATTTCCTACATGACTGCCCTTTTCTCCTAAGATTATACTATGTGCAATATGAATATTGTATACATCCACAAAACCAACTGTCATAATATATCACCATATATCAATCAATCAATCAATAGTCCCATCATTCCGCTGCGGAACATAGGGCATCCACAAGAATCCTCCACCATATATACTGTATTCTAATTGGCACTCCTATTTGCATATTGCGTGGCTATAGTCTTAATGGGCCTTGCAAATTATACTGCCTGTTTCTCTTGCATGGTATTTACAATAGTCTACTCTAATAGTAACTTGTAGAAATCTAGCCAGAGCAGACCAACTGTACTCCAGACAAAGTTCTCTCGACATGACACTAAAAGCAAACACCATACAACAAAAGAAGCACCATAATCAGCAAAGCTCATGAGACCACAGTCAAGTGACAGCTGAAAGGTTCATACTCTTCATTGTCCTACAAAAGTCCTGGGTTAAAATTTCTGGACCAGGAGTCATGTGTCATGACTGATGATTGTATCATCTTTTCTCAGTTAAATAGGATACAGACACAAAGTTTCAAAATGCTACTAATTAAAAATGAAATGGCAGGGATGGTCTTCTGTTTTCAATCACTGATGAATCTGTACAGATATGCATCACTTGACGACGGGGATACATTCTGAGAAATGCGTCGTCACGCAATTTTGTTGTTGTGCGAAAGTGTGCGTACACAAACCTAGATAGTACAGTATAGTGTATTACACACCTCGGCTCTATGGTACAGCCTATTGCTCCTAGGCTACAAACCTGTACAGCATGGTATTGTACTGAATACTGTAGGCAATTGTAACACAATGGTATTATATTATAATATAATATTATAATCCTTAGTATTATAATATATTATAATATTGTATTATATTATATTATAATATAATATTATAATCCTTACCATCTTATGGGACCACCATCGTATATGCGGTCCGTCACTGACCAAAACGTCGTTATGCGGCGCATATCTGTAAGTGCCTTCTAACTGTCCAAAACCAGTGATGACTTAAAATTCAAGCATTTCATGACTTCTCAATGTGCTCATCATGTAACCACAGTTATGTTCATAGCACAAGCATCAGAAATACTTCAGTTTATCACATACAGAACTGCACTAGAATTCCACAAAGTCCCGTTAACTTCCGCCTCTATTCACAATTTACCTCCAAGGAATAGGGCATAGGCACAAGTTGCATCACCTTTGTATAATGCCAGATATGACTCCTATATAAACATGTGTGATGAGTACATAAATCCCATGCACAAGGTTGCTGTGGTGACTAACATTTTTATATGGCTACACTAATATTTGTGGATCCTGAATACGGAACATGTTATGTTACCCTTCTAGTGCCTAGAATTTTGAGGCTGCTTCTGGATTTTTGCAAAATTTGTACATCCTTGATGTATGAGTTCTCCATTACCTGCATTGTGATATCTGTCCATGATGCTAAGAGAAAAGAAGCCTCCATATCCATGTGCAGCATATGGTACTTTCACCATTGACGCTAAATAATCAACAAAGTACAGCTGTGGACCAGTTTCATCATCATACCCAGCCAAAAGCAGGTTAACAAAGTAAGGAGTCTGCAAATAAATTGCACAGTATATTTACTTCTGTTCAATATGTGGATTAAAGATATTAAAAAAAGAAACATATATGTCTTTCACATAATAATTACAGAATGTTCACAAATGAAATGTACATTATCACAACATATGCCTTTCATTGGTTCTTTCCAGTGTCTAAAAATGGAAACATAAAAAACATAATGTCACTTTATCCATGCATAGGCACCTCTGAAACGTCTTAACAAGGCACCTCTGAAACATGGTAACAAAATTAAGTACTAGAAGGCTCTCTACCTGGAGTTGTCACATAAATTTAATTTTGGCTCATGTCAGTCCAACACAAACGCAGCTTTGCATGAATCATGCTCATTTTGTTTCTCAAACATGCCATGCTTCATTTCTGTAACTGACAAAGTAGTGTCATGCAGACTACACTGTACCCTTAATTTTGTTGATAAGTTATGAATAGGTAGCATTTAATCTCCTTTCACTGACTATGGTACCTCAAACAATAACACTTGTGCTTTGTATTCAATAGGTGACTTGTTCAATTCTCAGTTGGGACACCAACTAGCTGGCTTGAGTTTCTCTGCCCCTATAGGTGCATTGCCCCATGACCACTTCCACACCAAATATACAAGCCATCAATCTTGCTTCCAAATGCAGACCTGTGAGACTTCAGGAACTATGTTTCTGCATCCCATTGATATGGTCTGCTATGCAAATGCCAGAGTGTCAATTGCTCACCCGACTTCTTAGGTAATCTGCCAAGTTTCGTCGGGTGAAGTTTGCTGCAGCAGTGGGAGAGAGTTCATACCCATTCCTCATTTTGTACAGTTGAATGTTCTTTGCAATGTATTCTGCAAACTGTGTTGTGTCCCCAGACTCACCACATATTGCCATCACCAACTTATCTGAGATCTTGTGCAATTTATCTTCATCTACAGCATACAGAAAATAAGAAGCAATAAAATATAAATGACAATCATGATCAAAATTATATGCTTTTGCATAAATGCACAAACACCAAAGTTAACATGCTGAAATTGTACACATTGTTTATGTAGAAATATGGAAACAATGTAGGTAGATGTGGACTAGATTCAAGAGGCTCATGGATTTTGTGACAATGATAGTGGTTTTGAACACTGAAGCTCAATCCAGAAAGGCATTTCTTGACTAGCTGAGTAAATATTTTGCAACAGTGAGATTTTAGAAGAAAGAAATTGAAGGCTGAAACACGTAAACCTAAAATAAAAAGAAAACTAGACATCCCTCAGCATGGTACTGTGTTAGACCGCAATATCATATTTTGCATTTAAAAGAACCTCAAAGATGTAGAGTCATTTTGAGATGCTAAGATTTGCTTTGTTAGTCAAGGAACACACCCCAATTATTGTGGAATCTGGAAGTTGATTACCATGTTCCTAAATACCTGCCACTGATCCCTGTTCATAAGATTACCAGAAAGGAAACTGTTTAGGAATGCAGGGGCCCTTCATGACCTAAGATGTGTCACACTCAGGTGCATATACCAGAAAGGGTAACAGCAGCATCACAGTTTAAAGTCAGGTTAAGAACTGTCACGGGAAGAGTCTTACAGGGTTCCAAGGATGTCAGTGCACGATACTTGTGAGACGCGAAGGGTGTACCCACCAATGTGGCCATCAGTTTGAACAAGTTTTAGGACGGTTTACAGCAATATGGAGATCGCGTTAAGCCATCCTACAAAATGTGTCAATCAGCACTTCAGTAAAATGTTTGTACAAATTTATAAGAATAAAGTAAAACATGGCATGAGTTACTTTACGTGAGGGGCGAACATATGATCAGTCTAGTCATGAAATAAAAAATCCTGCGACAACTACAGAACTAAGAATTGCACAGAAGGTCTAACAAATCACACAATTAATCGGGCTTACCATCCTTTAGAACCATAATACTGTGAGCATTGCTCATATCAGCCGCAATGAGAACGAAGTTTCGGAATGAAATTCCTAATAAACACTCCATAACTCTAGAGTAATATACAAAAACTTTTTGTTACAATACTACTTTATACGCCACGATACCAGCAATACAAATACCGCAGAACTATACCACACGACTCACACCACTCTTCATTATTTTCAGAGCTTGCTGTCTCACGACAGGCCTGGTACACATGAATGTCCCTGTGCAGGTAAATTTTCGCTTACTGACGTGGAATATCCCACTTTGGGTTGTCCTGAAAGGTTTCCAATGACCGCACAATTATACTCAGATTTGCTCCTTTTATTTTTTTCTAAAATATTGTCGTGCTACACGCAGCAGAAGTATCTAAAGACGATTTTAGTTCTAACACAGCCAAATAAAGAACGAAATGTCGTTATCCATCGTGTGTTTAATTTTAAGTGAAAGCTATATGTGGAAACCAGCTTTGCAGCTCTTGAATGAATCTTTTTATCCGTGGAATAGAATGTCCACATTCACGTCAAATCCAGCACGTATTGTAGCTCTGCTCTAATCCGTTCTGTGGTGACCAGTTATCAATGGTATTCAGCACAGATAATCTAGTATTCAGTGTCAATTCTATCAACGGGTCCGCCCTGGTATGTAATAGTATTTGGGTTTTAGGTTTGTTGATCTTGTGTATGCGACATATCAGCTCATAAAGGGAGAATATTACTGCGTATTTCCAATTCAAGGTGTGTATAGGGATCAAATACTTCATCGTTAATGTAGAAGTAATAGATGCGTGGAAACCGGTGAAAACGTGAGTTAATGGTGTTACTGTTATGTCGCAATCATAAGAACGTGATGAACATTTCTCAAGTTATTAAACTTATTCTTCTTGGTATAACATGTTCATGCTTACTAAGTAACAGTGAGAGTGAGTTGTATATGTGTGACTTCGAAGTTATTTTATTCCAAAGTGGCCATCAGCTTGGGGTAGGTCTGTACGTTGTAGGAACGTTGAGCGGGTCAACGTCCACACTCGAACTTTGAAATGTTTGTGCTTCTGTTGAGTTGTAATGTTGGACACACGTGATGTGCAAGAAGAGTTGGTTTGTTCAGACAATACCTTTCACTGCGCGATTAATGTACAATTCTCTGAATGACTTGCAGTGCAAGCTACTGGTGTAATGTTGGCGGCAATTTCAGTTTTGGTTATTTATATGCAACATATTAGAATGTTTTAACCATAGATACATGATATTGTTTGTGTTATTTCATTAAGAAACTTTAAGTTAATTACATAGTGAGTTGGGATCTCGGACTCTTCAACTGTAATGTAGGGGCGTGTGTAGCTATACACCATGGATTTTCAGTAAGGTTAATAGCTGTTATAAATAACAATGTACGTAACGTGTCGTAAAGTTTTGTTTCCTTCTACTTTATTTTTATTTTGTATACATCAAGTATGGTTGAGCAGTTATTCTGCATCCTATTGGGATGTTCCTGGTTCAAATTTGGGCCCAGAGAGTGGCTTCAGTTGTTTCGCTAGTAATACTGAACTACTTGCAACTCTAGTCTCAAACACCTTCCAAGAACAAACATATGTGTAATGGAAGCATTATTTCATAGTGGACATGTCAGTGCAGTGGTAGTATAAAACTGAATTTGTATCTTGTTATTCATGTCTCTTGAAATGGAAACCATCTTGGAAAAAATAATATATGTTGGAATAGTATCTGGTGTGGCCCCTGCCAACTGTCATGACTGCCAGCATATGCACAAAACCAAAAGCATAACTTTTGTTCATAACCTAGGTTTATGGATACAGAGTGTTTATTATATGTTAGTTCATTGTAGGTCGAAAGCATGATCTTATGTGCAAACCTGCGGCTGAATGTTGCTCAGCACACATATCCATGCCCTCTCCTTGGCCTATAAGTGCACAAACCAAAATCCTAACTATGGTTTGTATATACACCCACATATGTACCCATTCGTGGATTATTGTTTCATTTTTGTTTATGTATGTTGGCAACTGGGACTTGGCCTCATGGGGCTCTAATCTGGTAAATTATGAACTGAATGAGGCATGGTATGAGAGCAGAGGGGAGATTATGATTATAGTTGCATATTCATGGATAAATTTTACTTTGGTTAAGGAATTGTTATCCAGCTATCATTAAGTCTTATTTTTCGCAGATAATAAGTATTGTATTGCATATAGAAATGTTAAAAGAAAGCAGACATTGTTATGTGGTTTCCATGTTCAAATTGTGTATATAAATAACTTCACTTTCTTTAGTGTATGAATATTTTATATTTTCAGTTTTGATCATGGCTGCAGTTAATGTTTATTCCACAAATGTAACCACGGAGAATCTTAGTCGACATGATATGTTGGCGTGGGTTAATGACTGTTTGGCATCAAACTTTACCAAGATTGAAGAACTGTGCACTGGTGCAGCATACTGTCAATTTATGGATATGCTCTTCCCAGGCAAGTTACTGAGATTGTATATGAAAGCATGTAAAGGCTGTAGATTGTAGCTGAAAATGTGATGAGCATCTCTAACTGGCTGTAGGAAAATATTTAGGTATATCACTCTTTATGCAGTTACATGTGAAGCATTTATAGAGACCATAGGCAGTGGTCAGTCACAACAGTAAAACTCCTGGCAACTGAGAGACAGTCATCAGTTTGTGCTTTGATATGTGTTGTACATGGGCCTCATTTTCTACCACTGAAATGTAACAAAGTGTTATTATAAGCATATGAATGAAATTACTTTGTTAACAAGAACAGGAAGTATTGGGAAATTAAATGATACAAGTAACATTTTTAGGAGCACATGTTTGTTTCATCAAACTTTCACATAACCGCATATTAATGTTGGCTAAATGTTTATGGAATTTGCTGAGAATGCACTTTGTTACTTTTGCTTACATAATTAAGCATTTTGGCTTGCTAAGAATTCCTTCTATGTTGAAGAGTGCCTTTACTATTGTAGTCCAGCCACTTCAAACACCAGAGCTCATTTTGATGGTGACTCGAGTACTGTCAGCCGTACACAGGGCGATTCATGGTTTGATGTTGTAACCTCAAGATTTAACACCTGCGGTCATTCCTGCTCAGAAATGTCATAAAAAATTTGTTTGATGCTCAGGGGGTAGAGTTGTGGCAGTCTATGGTAATGCATGTTTGATATTTAAACATACTGGTAGTTATTACAAACTGTATAGTTGACTGTTGTGTCTTGCATTGTGCAGTTCATTCTCTGTGCGTTAAGAATGCCTTCTTTGTTTGCAAACCCTGGTGTGGCGTATGTTTACGGGTTTGGCAACGGCAAGGCCCGTGCTGCTGTGACTGAATCCAGGCAAAAATTTACAAATAAAAAAATTCTATATCAACAGTTATTTAGCAACATCTTGCTTTTTTCAGAGAGAGCAACTATTTCCTGCAGTTTTCTCCACATTTTAGCTGAGCATTCAATACAGTGAGATATGATTGAAGAAAATATAATGCATGTTGTGTATGCCAATTCTCCTTTTAGTAAGTGAAGGATTTTCACATGTCTTTATGTTCCTTGAACAAGAATATAATGAACATAATACAAAGGGGCATGTGTCCATACTGTATGCACTGCAGTCAGCATTTCGAACCTTGTGGCCATGCCCAGTTGTTACTGGCTCTTTGTTGATAACCGAGAGCAGGGTAATTTTTGTCCTTTGACTAGTTTTAGTCTACTCTGACTAGTTTTAGTCTACTCTTAATGGAGTCAAGAAAGCTCAGCAGTTCACGTATGTGGTCAAAAGTGAATATCATGGTACTAAGGAAAGCAAGATTCAAAGCCAATTCTGTGTCAGTCAGTGGTGCAGTATTCTTCACTGCCAGCTAGCTGATTGATCCATTTGCCTGTGAAGGTTGTTATATAGGTGACATTATAAATTCTGTAAAACAAACTCCTGCATGTGTTAGTAAATGTACATTTGTAAACTCCATTCTGTTAACACTTGACATAGCACCTCCACATCTTACCTGAGAGTGAAAATATGTCTTGATGATAGTTTCTCTTGTGGTTGATGGATCGGTTGCAGAGCAGTTCCTTGAACCTCAGTGACAAAGACTTTATATGTGCAAGCACGTGAAATATTTGGTGTTCCACCAAAATGTGGAAATTCACGATTTTTTGTTGTTTCAACCCCTGTGAAATAGTGTCCTGATGAGTGGACGCAAGCTCTGTGCTCAATAATAGGCATGCCATTGTGTGTATCGAGGCTGAGGGTGGTTGTTTTGAACATTAATTCAGCGGTGAAAACGTCATATATTTGGTGAATCAGACCATGTTTTTAGGAGTAAAGCGCATGTTTCCAGCCCTAGCAGTTTGTGTTTACTGTACCTTACATCTGTTTTTTTTTGGGGGTGGAGGGGGGGGGGGGCTA
>Ga0123355_10019145_pt1 | contig 10892 bp, 5 predicted proteins | sample TergutEmb28metaG_3_FD_89872 | JGI IMG/M metagenome (GOLD analysis project Ga0123355, IMG submission 89872) | Embiratermes neotenicus P1 segment gut microbial communities from Petit-Saut dam, French Guiana - Emb289 P1 | ecosystem: Host-associated > Arthropoda: Insects > Digestive system > Gut ...
CGATTCATCTCCTGTGATGATTTTGGACAAAAAGTCTGGATCAGTTTTCAGTTGATCTTTCATTTCACGGCACGCATCCAAACGATTGGCTCTCTGATCCTCCGACAGCAAGCGAGGAACGAATTTCGCAGCAGCTCGTTTCATGTGAAGTTCTTCTGTTAAATTCGTTGACATGAGCTCCACGAAACCCCAGTCAATGCTTCCAACTCTTCGATTGTTCGACGACGATCAAACATTATCACATCGCGAATTTTTTTAATGTTTTTGTTGGTTCTGCTAGTTGAAGGACGCCCAGATCGTGGTTGGTCTTCAAGTGACATGTCACCATGTTTGAACCGAGAAAACCATTCGTAAACCCTTGCCTGGCTCAATGCTTCTTCTTTAAAGCCTCTCGAAGCATTGTGGCAGTTTCTGCTGCTGTTGTCCCTAAAAGGAAAAAAAAACTTGATGCAAACACGTTGTTCTTTTAAGTCTGCCATCGAAAAATCAACGAAAACAAAGACAGAGGCTCAAGAAAAAAATCACACAGACCCTATAGACCTTTCCTCAAGGCCGCCGCTTGGCCAACTGATGCGGAGGGCAGTCACGTACACGCGCCAAGCGGGAACAGACGGAAGTACGACCCCTCTCCCCTCCAGAAAGAATTCTCGTTATTTTTGGGCCCCCCTCGTATTTATAACCCCCGGCGCAGAGACGGGGCAGGAAAGAGAAGCCTTTTTTTTAACACCGAAGTCGTAAACCTGATACCTTCTTCCAGCACGGCGATGATACTCGCTGGTGATTTTAATTGTGTTATAACAAACGACGACTGTACAGGACAGCGGAACTACAGCAGAGCGCTTGCGAAACTCATTCAGGGACTGGGCCTCATAGATGTGTGGGAAGCGACTCAGACACGAACTGCATACACACATTACACTGCTACTGACGTTTCCAGGATTGACAGAATTTATGTTACTCACGTCCTAAGGAGGAGGCAATAAGGTGCGGAGACGGTGGCCGCTGCCTTCACAGACTCTTTTTCAGTATTCCTACGCTTGACCATGGATGTACCATGCTCCCTTCGTGGGAAAGGGTATTGGCGAATGCATGTATCGTTCCTGAATGACCCACCTTTCCTTCAAACAACGAAGGAGAGCTAGGAAAAATGGCGGACACAAAGAGAGCACTGCGGTGGTGCCGATAAGCGAAGAGAATGATACGCCAACTATGCGGCCGTGAAGGAGCCCACCGCCGCCTCGACCGTATAGAAATGGAGAATTTCGACTATAGCGCGATTTACAGTATACTACAAGACACGACACCCCAGACAACTCAAGCAATCGCACTGAAAAAACTAAAGGCAAAGATAATAAGACTCAACCGTAAACACCATTTGAGAATGTTTATAGACAATGGCGAACAGGACCGTATATCAGGTGAAGAACCGTCCCCTCACCACCTACTGAAAATCCGAAAGCGGCAAGCGCACCGTACAGTCCACCAAGTGTATGATACGGATGGCTCCCTGAAGACGCCACCAGCAGACATACTGCGGGTCTTTACAGACTACATGAGACGAAAGTATGACCATATACAAGTAAACGAAGAGAGAATGAGGCACATGATGAACTGCGGATTAAACCTAATACCATCGGCTGCGAACACAACACTGGAGGAATCCATAACCATGGAGGAACTCTTTCAAGCCGTAAAACAGGGCAAAGCGAATAAGGCCCCTGGTCAAGACGGAATATGCCTAGAGTTCATCAAGAAAGCATGGGATGTGACAAAATGTGACCTACTCGAAGTAATGAACAACATATACAGAGACGCGATAATATCAGACCAACAGAATCATGGAATACTAGTCTGCCTCCCGAAAAAGCCGGACCCTACGAGAATAGAAAACTACAGATCCCTGACACTAATGAACACAGACTATAAACCGTTCACCCTAATCATTGTCAACCGCCTGCGACCGTGGCTGGCCAGCATATTGTAGCCGAGCCAGCACTGTTGACTTCCAGGAAACACGGTATTTGATGCCGTGGTGACGGTACGAAACGCCGTAGCTTATGCAGAGGCGACTGAAATTCCTTTGTGTATACTGACCATTGACTTTAAAGAAGCTTTCGATAAAATCTCTCGCTCGTACTTATACGCATTGTTAAGACAATATGGCTTCAGTGATCGCTAATACTAAGGCGCCTTCTTGTAACCAATTTTACAGTGGAAAAGCAATAGATCTTACGCGTTCTGAGTGTGTGTTTGTAGCTTTAGTTATCCAACATGCAAAGTGCACGCGCCGTTTTATATTGTATTCTGTCTGTCTGTCTGGCTATACCATGTTTCTTTTTTTCATATTGTATCGTAAACAGCACGATGTTCTAAAAAAACGCTGTTTAACATAAAATGTATTACGATTTTATCCACAAATGTTGCCTGAAATATTTCTAGTTCTAAGAAGAATTGAACGAAATCTTACCATAAATGTTCATAGGTCTTCATGTAAAGTACCCGTTATTTTTATCAGATTTTAATGAAAATGGAATTTTCTGCACAGATGGTCAAAAAGTAATCGCGTACAAAATTTCATGAAAATCCATCAAGTGGCAGCCGAGTTGTTCCATGCGGAAGGACAGACAGACATGACGAAGCTAATGGTTGGTTTTCGTAATTTTGCGAACGCACCTAAAAGCGAATAGAAATACACATACATAAAAATATGAATGCCACAAATAAATGAAGCTCCACATCTATTGAGGAAGTGTGTTCGTAATGAATTACTTTGATTTGTATGCGTAGCAAACTTAACGCTATGCATTCTAAAACTAATTTTAAACACTTATTATGGTAAACGCATATATTTTTTTCACAAAGGAAGTAAATTCAGACTGTTACTAGCAGGGATTTATAATACAAATAGGATAAGATCAGGACAAATTTTGACCTAATGTAGCTTCGTTGTAATTCCGTACGGTAAAGAATGTATTAATTGCATGATCCAACAAACGTGCATTTGTGACTTGATGGGGTATAGTTTGAAACACAAACATTTTTTACGTCATTTTTTCTGAAGGTGCTTATGTAGCTGCATATAGAAGTGATATTTCAATTTTGGGTCGCATGATTAAAAGTAATGCAATTGGTACACGTGGTATGAAATGTAGGATTGTCATTGACAAAAGCAGCATTCAACAGAGAATCTCTTTTCATCAGCAAATTGGACTTACGTTTAAGGAAGAAACTAGTAAAGTGCTACATTTGGAACAGAGCTGTGTACGGTGTTGAAACTGGACACCTCGGAAAATAGATCAAAAATACCTAGAAAGCTTTGTAATGTGATGTTGGAGAAGGATGGGGAATATCAGCTGGATCGATTGTGTGAGAAATGAACACGTATTACGTAGAATCAAGGAGGAGAGGAATATCCTAAATGCGAAATACAATAAAAACAAAGAAGGCTAACTTGACTGATCACATCTCTCTTAGGAACTGCTTTCTAAAGCACGTTATTGAAGAAATATAGAGGGTAGGTTAGAAGTGACGGGAAAACGAGGAAGAAGACGTAAGCAGCTACTAGATGAATTTAGGGAAAAGCGATTGTACTGGAAATTGAGAAACAAAGCATTCGATCACTCTGTATGGGACTTTGGAAGAGACTATGGACATGTCTAAAGACGAACTACGCACTGGATGAATGGACGAATAAATAAAGAAGTGTTAAAATATGTAGACCTAACATGACTGGAAGTTTTGCAAAGTTACGAATTACAATATCTTACCTCATTCTTATACTGTCAGTTAATCCGAATTAATAGTAATCCTGATTATTATCTGGGATTTCTGGTTAGAATCTCAGCTCAAGTTTTGGATGTTTTGTCACAGATTATTCATGGGTTCGCTACATTACCAGGTGCTGGTGGGACGGTATCGGCACCTCTGCGAAGGCCAGTTCTGCTTCATCTCGTATCCTGTCCAGTTCTTTTATAAATAATACTTACTTTCGAAGATGCGCCCAATCTTGTTTGAATAAAAGGAGCAGATTTTTTTCAGAGTTTCCACAGTTTATATCATGAACTTTTCGAAACGGTTTTTGCGTGTCATCTGACAGTTTATTGCTCACGTGAATTTTTAGCACAGCAACGGAAATGGGATCTAGGCCGCCGCGGTGTCTAAGGCGTGGGTATGCCGCCACTTGCTTGCTGGGATTGCGGATTCGAATCCTGCCGGTGGCATTAATGTATCTCTTGTGAGTGTCGTGTGCTGTACAAGATATAGGGGTCTCTGCGATAACCTGATCACTCGTCCAGAGGAATCCTATCGATATGTGGTGCTCATGAATGTGATTTTGGAGCCTCGACTATTAGAAGGCCCTGGTCTACTAAGGGCTGATGGGCCATGGGGAGAACGAGCGGAAAATGTGGTTGGAAATCAAAGAGAAACCACTTATTTCGTGTCTGAATTTTGCACCCCCTTTTGAGAACAGTTTTACAGCTTGATCTCGAGATGGCACGGTTTGGAACCTGTGTGTGTGTGTGTGTGTGTGTGTGTGTGTGTGTGTGTAATAACTACGACGTCTTATGAACTACGCAGGTGACACACACGCATACACACACACACACACTCACACACACACACACACACTCACACACACACACATACCCATACAAGAGTCGCAAATCGTATAATTCCTTTCATGTACATCTTCTTGGCCAACAAAAAAGAGATATTGGAAATCAAAGACTACATATATGCGACAGCGTTTTATTGATGTTCTTTTAAAGATGTAATCTTGTAAGTTTGAATGCCACTTCTGAAATTCAAATTATTTTGACTTCCTCCGAAGTAATTTATTATTTTCATTCTTCTTTCTTTTCTTTACTTTCTATATTAAAATCTGTTTAGGTTCAATTTGATAGAAAGTTCGTTTCGACACAGTCATGCTTTTCTTGAAATCTAGTAAGTTCTGAAATTCGGACTAAATGGAAAGAATCTCTGTCTGACATGTGCCACATGAATGCAACATTGTGAGGTAAGACTGTGGAAGACCTGCCTGACGATTCCATTGGTATTTCAATGTATAAGAATCCCGACGGAAGGCGGAGGAGGAAGAGTAGAGAGAAGTATATTACTCGATGAAAATTTAACTTAATTCAGACGCCTAGAGGCAGAATCGAGACACATTACAGTGTAAGTTTTGCGGTGTTTCAATTTCTTCGTAATTTAATATTCAGTACACCTTTAAGGCACAGAAAACCATTAAGATACATTAAAGCCATTCCACCAGGAAATATCATTGTAGTAATACACGGGTTGATAACAGGAGAGAATAGATATAGAATTTTGACAGAATTCAACATACAAACTGCTATCGGTTAGAACCTAATACGCTTCATTTCAACAAGCTTAGATCGTGTCCTTAGTTCTGCCCAAGTTGTTTTTGCCATTTCTCAACACAGAGGCACACAAGAAAAGTCGGAGTTACTCTTGAAATCTAACCGTGCAGTTGATATTGTCAGTTAGAAATGTCATGGGTTCATTGTATTAGAAATTAACGGACTGAACAATAGTGGGCTTTCTTGTTTCCTTGAGTACGTCAAGTCACTGTATATTGTGAAACTGTAAATGTAACAAAGGCCTGTTTGTATCACATTGTTACCGGCACTTCAGGTTCAAGTCCTGATATGTACCGGCGATTCAGGTTCAAACCCTGAACGGGCTCCAAATAGATAGATTTTGTTGGTATAAATGACTTGACAAGGGAAACTGTAGGAGGCATTGGTTAACTTGAGCCAGGGAAAAATATTTATTATATATCTAGTTGGGAGAAGCTTTGCAACTGAGTGTTTCTGCATGAAACACGAGATGTTGTTATTGTGAGGACATGATATATTTAGTAGCAATACCTAAATGTTCGTTTAATGTTAGATGTCCAGCGATTTAAATCAGCTACCAATGAGATTCGGTTTGCTAAAGAATTAATTCGGCCAATAGGGTTTTTCTAAATTCGAATTGCAGCCAATAGAATTATTTGATACATAAAGGGGTAGTTAGTTGAACGAAGGACAAGACGCTACGCGAAGACACACTCTGTTTTGGACCGATGGAGTCCCAAATAGTAAATCTGTGTGCGCCGTAAAAACTTACAAGGTTTCGACAACAATTAATTGAAAGTCTTATTATAAAAGTAGATTATTTTAAGTGACGTGTGTTTAATCAAAGTGCCTAGGATACACCTGATAATGGGTTATAATATACGAACTTGTAATCCGAAAGTGAACTATCACAAATAAAAAAAACACCAGAACTGAGTGTTGTATTCGTAAGTCAGCCAGTCGTAGCAGATCGTGGGCATTGCAGGGAACTCCTACGTAGATTACCCTGAGATAAGACCTTCAGGCTAACTGAGAAGAAACGGGAAGCTGTCTGCTGTCTGCTTGCTAGCAAGCAGACAGCAGTATCTGCTTGACAAATGTCTGTTGCTGTATGTACAGTCTTGAACTCCTGATGATGGACGGAAAGACCGTCCGAAACCTGTAGAGTGTCATTCCAAAATAAAATGAATTTTAAACATTGGTGCATCTGGTTGGTTTTACTATAGAAATAATACTACGTCGCACGGCCCTATGAAAGTCAAACAGAGGAGCATGTTTACTCAAAGAACAGAAACTGTGCGTCGAATGAAGAATCATTGCTACAGTACATTTCTGTATGGAATGTAGACGTCGAAGTATATGGAACTGGAAATAGAAGCCGAAGCTTAATTCGACGCCGACGTCTACGAATATTACCGCCAAGGTTATCACGTGATAGAGGACAATTTAATAGAATGTAAAGGCAGTAATTCTGCTATATGTGCAACGTAGATAAATGATACTGATGGTTACTTGAAGGCCATCTCATTAAAAGTCTATAAAACGCACTGTGATGGTAGGTTTTTGAGTTAAACTTTGTAACAAACTCTTGTAATTGGGAGGAACTGCAATGTATGAAAACTCGAATAAAATTTAAAATGTAATCATTTCTTGTGTATTAAAATATATTTTGTCCGTCTTATTGAAATTATGAATGCACTATATAGTTTATGCACATAATTTCTCGCAATTGTACTGTAAAGATGATCATTCTCAACAGTAGAGTGACACAATAAATTTTCTTCTTTCCATACTGCAAAATCTAACGACTTTTACTTTTCTTTCATAAGTACTTAAATTGAGTGTGGTAAATGATGTTAGTTATGAATTAAAATCCCTCTGCTTCCTAAATTTTTCTTTGGAATGCACACTTTAAATAGCTGAACTATTTTAAAGCTATCTTAATATCACAATGGTTTATCATCGCCTTGTTTAGTGCGACGAGTCGTACTAAACACAGCAAAAGTACACACACCACACCAATGACATGCTGCCACACCACAGCATAACATCTAACGACGTATTTTTTTTACCGAATTTTAACCTAAATATAACTTTAGCTAGGCTCTAGTGAAGGTTCCCTGATGATTGTTGTAGACCGAAACATGTAGGAGCAAGTCAAAATGATTTTTAATGTAAACTTTAAAACTTCAAGTTTAATAAAAAGTGTATTTATTGGAATATGAACTTTATAGTTATCAAAATGCACGGTACAACGATAAAAAAGCAGCGTAGAGTTTTAATCCCTTACCGACGTTTCGGGACAATCTATCGGTCCAATCATCATTCTGCGCCGCGTAATCACCCATAAGGCTGCCTATCTCATCTATATCGTGGTGGAAGCTTCAAATCACGGACACTTTGTCTCAGTTATAAAATCCATTCAGTGAAGGCTCTATAGGGAAATAATTTCTGTTTGGTGCCTTCGTTGTTGTAGGTTGCTGCGCAGCGTGTGATGTAACTGCAGACATACAATGAGTAACAACGCAGAAGAGCGAATACCTCATTCACACTTCAACGGAAGCCTGAAATTTCGCCTAATCTTTCTTCGCTTTAAGATCTGCATAAAACACAAGCATGCAGTCAGCAGAAAGAAGGTGTAATTAAAACGATAGCACATAACGTAACGAGTGGGCTTTAAAGGGTTAATATTTGGGCTTAGTGCTAAATTTGTTGAGAGCCCCCCCCCTCCCAATATCTAATTGCACGTGTTCATCTTATATTTAGCTAGATTATAGCCTATGTTCAGTAGGACGTGTGAGCCATCATTGAAACAAAAGATCCATATTTATTTGTAATAAATTTCTTCTTAATGTTATCAAGTATTATAAGTGTAAAAGTCCGTACAAGCAGTACTTAATTAATAGGATTTTTCACTATTGCATTACCATCTCGCGTACAGTGAATATACTGAACCAGCCTCCCAGCGTTACCTTTGTGCGGGAATCGTATCCTCTTTCCTTACACCAAACTACAGCTGCTTTCTCTTTTATCCTCCATTCAAAGCGTTAGTTTCGAACTTCTCCTCAGGGACCCAATTACGGTTCCTGTAGAAATATCACCAGTAGCTATACGATATAATGAACGTCGTTGAACAATCTCGAAATGGTAGTTTGAAGGAAATCAATGTTTTAGCCCTGGAGAGAGCGTGGGCTTTCCACAGTGTTGTCATCTCGTGTGCTGTTTGTTTCGCGTGTTAACGACTAATACAGCCCTTTGCTTTTGTAGGTACAGCAAAAGTTTCGGCAGGATGAGGGGTAAAATGAATTCGCGTTTCCTCTTCCTTTTCCTCTTGTATGTAATGAGGCTTCAACAGGAATTACAGTAGTAAACGTGCTGTAGCCGCTTTGAATGAAAGTACAATCTGGTTAAATATTGTGTTTGTGTACATTCTTATTTTTGACCCACATTATTTTATTATGTTTGTAGAAGTACTGAGAATATGTATTTCACATTCTAACGCCGTGTTCAGTTTTAATTAAATTACTAAGTTAGAGATTGTGATTATTACCGAACTACAAGAAGAACCACACAAAGCAGTTTCCATCAAATCATGTTCCTAGGAATGTACTAACATATTCAGTTACCAAAAAATTTGTAATGGCAAAGTAAATTAAGCGTCTCTTTAGGTAAAAAGGTACAGTTAAACTCACGTAGACCTAGAAGCATAGCTCTACTCTTTAATCTGGGCGCTAGATAGGGTGAGTGGTTAACCCCATGCTCCGGGGACTGTACCCACGAGAATGACGGGGTACCATTACTTAGGAGACTGGATGGGCCCCAGGGCCGGTCTGAAAGGGTGCCGAAAATCTCATCTCCACCAGGATTAGAACCCCGGACCGTCAAGCCCGTACAGAGTTGCTGTACCGTCTACGCTGTCTCACCCCTCAAGTGCAACTCAGTTTGGTATTAATATTACATTAGTAGAAATTTAATTTCATGTGTATCTGTAATAAGTAGACGCAAATCCCGTGACATATGCAAAATCGTGCAATAGAATATGTATAAAAGTGTTTTGAAATCTGCAGCGTATTTTTATGCTTCTCTTGTGACAGTGCGTAAATAAAGGCACATGATATTTCGGCTGCAATGACGGGGCTTGCTGCTCACACCTAGTCACTGATTTGCGACAGTGAAGTTATGTATTAATAAATATATGTATATATAGTGTTGACTTCTTAGTAATTAATTCTTACAGGCATTTTGGAGCCAATGCGAACCCTTTTCTGGCGGTTATGTTCCCGTACCAATACACTTAACTGTGTAAAGCTATTCCCATAGATGCCTGAACTGGACCCTATAGTTCTAGGAGGCTGAAACTCCCAGATTTCCAGACAATCGGCATATCAAAGTGGTACGTTTGTCAGCCGTAAGCACCGGCCGCATTTACCCCAGGCAGTATTCCTGTCACTCGTGTCTGTTAGAGGCTGAGTCTACCCTAGGGCCATAGTGCGGCCAGAAGGATTAGGCCAATAAAAAATTCGGGAATCGAACCCGCGACTTTCCGGCTCGTAACATAGTGCCTTAACCAAATGCGCTACCGCATACACCCTCAAAGCATCTAGCAGTGCAACATTTAAAGTAAACAGTGAAGTTACGAAGAAATACGATCCAAATTTCCGTGAAGCGGTTGTGTATACTTGGAGATCTTGAATATTTAGGATTTTTAGGAAAACTAGGTTACCTTTGTAATGTAAATTAAGAGTTCGTTTCTCTCTATGTGCAAAACCAGCAGCGAGCGGCAAACTTATTGATACTGTAATGCTATTCTCTGTATCTCTGTCCGTATTTTCTTTGTTTTGAACTTCAGTTTGTATGTTACTTTGTTTCTGCTCCGCCTCTGCGAACAGAAACCAGATTTATAAAGGAGATGATTTCATGTCAGATCTATAGAACGTTATCACGTTTTCACGTCAGTTGAATCAAGGTACCAGTGTATGAAGTCCACGCTGTAGAACAGTCGTTAGGAATCTATAGCGCTCCAGTTTACGTCATGATTTTAAAATCCACTTCCATAAAAATACTAAGAAAAATCTGAGTGGAGGATAGCAATAAATTTGCCCCTGTTCACGCCATAAGGGCATATGAGGGGGTGGTGGTGGTGGTGGTGGTGTTGGTGGTGGTGGTGGTGGTGGTGGTAATGGTGGTGTTGTAGTTATACACATGGCTCCGCACTAGATTGACGTTAGTGGTCTATTTCACACCTCGGCCGCTGCATCCCCGAGAAAGAAACATAGTGCCTATTGAATAGGACGCTGGATAGGCCCAAATACAGTTCTGAACGGTTCATAGAAGAGAAAAATCTCTTGCCCCTGTCGGGATTCGAATCATGGATCCTCGAGTAGTTTGGAGAATATCAAGAATCCGCTCTGACGAAAACAGTCTTTATTTATACATGCAAGGTTATAATGATGACAGAGTATAGTGGTAGTAGTAGTAGTAGTAGTAGTAGTATCAGTAGCAGTAGCAGTAGTGTAATAATAGTACTAACAG